>Ga0209097_10001363_pt1 | contig 20989 bp, 16 predicted proteins | sample AD_UKC052_MetaG_FD_184419 | JGI IMG/M metagenome (GOLD analysis project Ga0209097, IMG submission 184419) | Active sludge microbial communities of municipal wastewater-treating anaerobic digesters from USA - AD_UKC052_MetaG (SPAdes) (version 2) | ecosystem: Engineered > Bioreactor > Anaerobic >... | reverse complement strand
AGGGGCAGGAGCAGGGGCAGGGGCAGGAGCAGGAGCAGGAGCAGGAGCCGGTGCGGGCGCAGGGGCCGGCGCGGGCGTTCCGCCTGTCGGCGGGGCTGCGTTGTCGCTCGCGCCTCCGCCGCAGGCGGCGAGCAGTGCGGTCGCGCCCACCGTCGCGAAGAGCGAGCGCAGGGTGCTCGCCGTATCTATTGCCTTGCGCATCGAACTCCCTTCGCCGTCATGTCGCGGCTTGAGCGTCGAACGATGCACGAGCGCAGGCGCTACGCAGTGACCAAACGTGTCGCCCGACGGTGCTTCGAGCGCTCGGCGCTTCAGCTTGTCACAGCTGGGCGGGATGTTTCGCGTCGGCGCGACGTCTTCACGAGCCGCGCCGCGCCGCGGTGGCCGAGGCCCGGGCGTTCAGCGCGTTGGGGAAGTACAGCGCCGTCAGGCTTGCGGTGTGCACCGGCACGAAACCCTCTCGCTGCGGCGTGTCGCCTGCAAAGCGACGCCAGTCACGCAGCCAGTGGATGGCGTCGCAGGTCTCCAGCAATCCCAACGTCTCGCGGTCGCCGACGAGGATGCCTTGCACGCGCAAGCCGAGTTCGCTGCGTGCCGACTCCAGCTGCGCCTGGGTGGCCGGCGTGCAGCCGAACTCGCCGTCGCTGACGATCAGCAGGTCGGCACCGCTCCAGCGCGCTTCGTGCACACGCTGCACCGCGCGTTCGATCGGCGCCTGCACGTCGGTGCCGCCGTCGAAGCTCTGGCCGAGCAGCTCGAGCAGCGCATCGAGACCGTCCTGCGGCCGCTCGGCCGGGCGCAGCTCGCGCTCGATCACTTCGTCCGGCCCGCCGAAGGCGATCAGCAGGCAGCCGCGCTTCTCGCGGTGAGCCGTGCGCAGCGCCTCCAGCACCACCGCCTTGGCGATGTTTTCCGGCGCGCCCTGCATCGAGCCCGAGGTGTCGACGCACAGGATGATGGGCCCGCGCTCCAGGCGCTCGGGCTGCAGCGCACTGCGCTGGCGCGCGCGGCCCTCGGGGTCGGGCACGGGCTCGATGAGCACCGCTTCGCTCTGGTAGGTGAGCAGGCGGCTCTCGGCCAGCCGCGCACGCCACAGCTTGTGCAGCACCGGGTGGCGGATCTGCACGGCTTCGCTGCCCAGCATGCGTTCGATGCGGTCGGAATGGCGGATGCCCATCAGCTCGCCCGGCGCGTCGGGCAGGCGCGTTTCGCGCTCGCGCAGTGGCAGCGGTGTGTGGAGCGCCGCTGCCTGCACCGCGAGGGCCGGCGGACGCTCGGGATGATGATGGGCGCGGCCCAGGCTGCGGATCAGCTCGGCCAGCGGCTGCAGGTGCGCCAGCAGCGCGCTGATGCGCTGCGCCTCGCGCCATTCGCGCGCCGTGAGCCGGCCGCGCAGTTCATCCCAGCGCAGGTGGGCGAGGTCGCCCAGGCCCTGCATCAGCGCGAGCGCTTCCTCCCAGCCGCTCTTCTCGACGGCCCATTCCTCGCGAAAGCCCTGGGCGCTCGCCGCGATGGCCTGCGCGCGCGTCAGACGCGGCTGCAGATCGACGATGCGGTCCAGGTGCCACAGCAGCGTGCGCAGCACCTGCTCGGCCAGCGCCGGCACGCCGCGGGAGAGCTGCGGCAATTCGAGCTCGCCGATCGCGACGCGCAGCGGCATCACCGCCTGCGCGTCGCCGAAGTCCAGCGTCTCGTCCGGCAACTGCCCCTGGTCCAGCGCGTCGAGCCAGCCGCGCAGGTCGGCCAGCCGTGCGGCGCTGTCGCCACACGCAGTGACCAGACCTGGCAGCCACAGCTCGCGCGGCAGCGCCGCGAGCCGGTCGTAGGGCGTGTCGATCGAGCCCATGGCCTCAGGCGCCGATGGCGATGGGCTCCGGCGTCTGCTGCGGCAAGGCTTCGTCGACCGGCAGCGCCGCGAAGCCCTCGCGCACCTGAGCCAGCCGGGTGAGCAGCGATTCGAGCGTGGCGATCGTGCGGCACCGGTTGCCGGTCAGCGTGGCCGCGAGCGAGGGAGGCAGCCAGACGCGCCCAGCCAGCGCGCGCTCCAGTTCCGCCAAGGCCGCGCGCAGCGCGGGCAAGGGTTGGTTCGCGCGCCCCATCACCTCGTCCACCTGCGCCAGCCGCGCGGCCACGTGCACCGGGCTCCAGCGGCGGCGCATCGCGTCTTCCAGCGAGGTGGTGACCATGCGCAGCATGCCGCCCTCCGCGGCGCCGCCGATGGCACGTGCCAGCGCGAGCTTGCCGGCGCTGTCGTCGGCACCGTCGGCCGGCATGGAGAGTTCGATCTCGAGCTGCTTCTCGAAGGCCTCGACGGCGCGGGTGAGCCAGGGCGCCTCCTGCAGCGCGGCGTGCGCCACTTCAGCGACGAACCAGTCGTGCAGCGCCGGCACCTGCGCCGGCTGCGCGGCCACCACGTAGGGCACGAGCCAGAGGTCGAGCGTGTCGACGGCGGCACGGCCTTCGGTGTGCGCGGCGCTGCGCAGCAGCGCGACGAGTTGCCGCCAGCGGCGATCGGACACCGTGATGCCCTGCGCCGCCGCGAAGGCGCGCAGCGCCGCCAGCGCGGCCAGCACCTCGGCGGGTAGCGCGACGTGTTCGCGCTGTGCCAGCGTTTCGCGCAGTTCGTCGTTCGACACCGTCACGGCGGCGGCCGGCGCGCCGGGCTGCAGCGTCAGCAGCGCGTTGAACGCCGAATCGCTGACGCCGGCCACCGGAACCCGCACCAGGAAGCGATCGTGGAAGGCCATCAGCGCCTCCTCGGCCGGCACCTCGTTGGTGGCGCCGACCACGCAGATCAGCGGCGTACGCACGCGCGCGCTGCCGTTGTCGAACTCGCGCTCGTTGAGCAGCGTGAGCAGCGCGTTGAGGATCGCGGAGTTGGCCTTGAACACCTCGTCGAGGAAGGCGATGCTGGCCGTGGGCAGGTAGCCGTCGACGAGGCGCTCGTAGCGGTCGTGCTCGAGCGCCTTCAGCGACAGCGGGCCGAACAGCTCCTCGGGCGTCGAGAAGCGCGTCAGCAGCCGTTCGAAATAGCGCGCGCCGCCGAAGGCGCGGTGCAGGCGACGCGCCAGTTCGCTCTTGGCGGTGCCCGGCGGGCCGATCAGCAGCACATGCTCGCCGGCCAGCGCGGCGAGCAGCGCCAGCCGCACCGCGGTGTCGCGTTCGAGCAGGCCCTGTTCGAGCTGGGCGACCAGCGCGCGCCATCGCGCGCGGTCGGTGAGGGCGGCATTCATGCGCGCATTCTGGCGCGATTCACGCCGCCCCGACTTGACGCAGTTTCAGTGCATCACTTGTAGAGCACCTGCGGCAACCACAGGCCGATGGCCGGGAACATGTACAGCAGGAAGATCGCCAGCACCTGGATGCCCATGAACGGCAGCATGCCCGCGAAGATCTGGTTCAGCGTCACGTGCGGCGGGCTCACGCCCTTCAGGTAGAACGCGGCCATCGCCACCGGCGGGCTGAGGAACGCGGTCTGCAGGTTCAGTGCGACGAGCAGGCCGAAGAACAGCGGATCGACGCCGAAGTTGTCGAGCAGCGGGATGAAGATCGGCATGAAGATGACGATGATCTCCGTCCACTCGAGCGGCCAGCCGAGCACGAAGATGATCGCCTGGCTGAGCAGCAGGAACTGCGTCTTCGACAGGTTCATCGACATGACCCAGCGCTCGACCAGTTCCTGCCCGCCCAGCAGTGCGAAGGCGGCCGAGAAGATCGCGCTGCCGACGAACAGCCAGCAGACCATCGCGCTGGTCTTGGCGGTGAGGAACACCGACTCCTTCACCATCGTCATGTTCAACTGCCGGTAGGCCGCCGCGAGGATGAAGCCGCCGAAGGCGCCCACGGCCGCCGCCTCGGTGGGCGTGGCCAGGCCGAAGACGATGGAGCCGAGCACCGCGAGGATCAGGATGACCAGCGGGAAGAAGCTCGCCAGCAGCATCTTGAAGACCTCGAGACGCTGGAAGCTCAGCATCGCGTAGAGGCCGAACAGCGCGATGGCGCCCACGCCCAGGCCGATCCAGAAACCGCGGCTCGCGCTGCGCCGCTCGGGCGCGGCCTGCGCTGCCGCATTGGCCGTGCTGGCAGACGTGGCGGTGGGAGGCTCCTTCACCCCGCCGGAGGCGCCCGGGGGTTCCTGCACGCCGGAGCCGGGAGGCTCTTTCAGGCCACCGCCGGCCGAGGGAGGCTCCTGCAGTCCGCCGGCGGCAGGCGGCTCTTGCAGGCCGCCGCCGGCGCCCGGGGGCTCCTGCACGCCGCCGGACGAACCCGGAGGCTCCTGCACGCCACCGCTGGCGCCGCGCCCTTCGCGCAGGCTGCCCGAGGGCTCGGCCAGGCCACCGGACTGCATCGCCGCCACCGGGTCGAGCGGCTCGGTGGCGGAGCGATACGACAGCCCGGCCACCAGCGCGAACACGATCGCCGGCAGCAGCGTGATGCCGAGCTGCTTGAGGATGTAGTCGGAAGGCACGCCGGCGTTGCGCGAGCCCTTCAGGGCCGTCAGCAGCGCGGGCAGGGCGCGGTTGGACACCGCATCCGAGATGCGCTGCGTCATCGGCGGCAGCTCGATGAAGCGCGCTTGCTCCGACAGCGGCGGCGCCATCTCCGGCTTGAGCTTGGCCAGGATGATCACGTACACGATGTACAGGCCGGCGAGCATGATGCCGGGGAAAAACGCGCCGGCATACAGCTGCACCACCGACACGCCGGCCGTGGCGCCGTAGACGATCAACAGCACCGAGGGCGGGATCAGGATGCCCAGGCAGCCGCCCGCCGTGATGGCGCCTGCCGACAGGCGCACGTCGTAGCCGCCCTTGAGCATCTGCGGCATCGCCAGCAGGCCCATCAGCGTGACCACCGCGCCGACGATCCCGGTGGCCGTGGCGAACACTGCGCAGGTGAACAGCGTGGCCACCGCCAGCGAGCCCGGCACGCGGGCCAGCGCCAGGTGCAGCGACCTGAACAGCTTCTCGATCAGGTTGGCGCGTTCGACGAGGTAGCCCATGAACACGAACAGCGGGATCGAGATGAGCACGTCGTTGCTCATCACCTTGAAGGCCGACTGCACCATCAGGTCGAGCGTCTTCGTCGTGTCCTCCTCGTAGGCGAGCCAGGTGAACACCATGCCCATGCCCATCAGCGTGAACGCGGTGGGAAAGCCCAGCATGATGGCCACGACGACCAGCGCCAGCATCATCAGGCCGAGGTGGCCGTTGGTGATGGCCGGCGCCGAGACCAGCATCACCAGCGTGCCGGCGATGATCAGCCCCATGATGACGAAGCCGAACCAGAGTTCCTTGCGAATCTTCACTTGTGCCCCCCGGCCTGCCCGACGACGTACTTGTCGAGCGCGGCGATGTCTTCGTCCTTCACGTGCACCATCTCCTTGAGCTTGTCGACGTCGACTTCCTCGACGTCGAGTTCGCGCGAGGGCCATTCGCCGTCACGCAGGCAGGTGATGCAGCGCACGATCTCCACGATGCCCTGCAGCAGCAGCATGCCGCCGGCGACCGGGATCACGAACTTGAACGGGTACAGCGGCAGCGCCGTGGCGGAGAAGGTCTGCTCGCGGATCGCCAGCGCCTCGTTGGCGTAGCCCCAGCCGGCGTACGTGAGCGCGACGATGCCCGGCAGGAAGAAGATCACGTACAGGATCAGGTCGATGGTGGCCTGCGTGCGCGGGCGGAAGAACCCGTAGAGCACGTCGCCGCGCACGTGGCCGTTCTTGCTCAGCGTGTAGGCGCCGGCCATCATGAACAGCGTGCCGTACAGCATGATCTGCACGTTCAGGTTCCAGTCGTGCGGGTTGTTCAGCACGTAGCGCGAGAACACCTCGTAGGTGATCAGGAACGTCAGCACGACGATGAACCAGGCGAACAGCTGGCCCAGCCAGGTGGAGAGGCGGTCGACCGCCAACAGCAGTTTTTGCATTGATGTTCCTCGCGGGGCAGCACAAAGAAAAAGGCTGCCGGCCGATGATGCCGGCCGGCAGCCCGTGCGGCCCGGGTCGCGCTTACTTCTTGCCGAAGTAGTGGTTGTAGGCCATCGTGAAGTCGACCATGTAGTCGTTCTGCCAGGCGCCGGCGCGCTGCGCGAAGGCCTTCTGGCTCTCCAGGATCTTCTTGAACATCGGGTTCTCTTCGCTCTTCTTGGCGATGATCTTGTCCCACGACGCGAGCTGCGCGCGCAGGATGGCGTCGGGCGTCTTGTAGAAGTTGACGCCGGACTTCTTCAGCTCGATGTAGTCCTGCGAGTTGCGCTGGATCGCCTTCCAGCTCATGTCGGCGCTGGCGGCCTGCACGGCGTAGTCGATGATCGACTTGAGCTCGGCGGGCAGGGCATTGAACTTGCCCTTGTTGAACAGGATCTCGAATTGTTCGCCCGACTGGTGGAAGCTCTGCAGCATGCAGTTCTTGCTCACGTCGGGGAAGCCGAGCAGGCGGTCCGAGCTGGCGTTGTTGAACTCGGCCCCGTCGATCAGGCCGCGGTCCAGGGCCGGCACGATCTCGCCGCCGGGCAGCGGGTTCACCGCGGCGCCCATATCGGTATACATGTCGACCGCCAGGCCGACGGTGCGGAACTTGATGCCCTTGATGTCTTCCACGCGGGCCACCGGCTTCTTGAACCAGCCGAACGGCTGCGTCGGCATCGGGCCGTACAGGTAGGACACGACGTCGAGGTTCAGCGTCTTGTAGATCTCGTCGAGCAGCGCCTTGCCGCCGCCGTAGTTGTGCCAGGCCAGCACCATGTTCGGGTCCATGCCGAAGGCCGGGCCGGAGCCCCACAGCGCCAGCGCCGAGTTCTTGCCGTAGTGGTAGGCCACCACGCCGTGGCCGCCGTCCAGGGTGCCCTTGGCGACGCCTTCGAGCAGCTGGAACGCGGGCACCACGGCACCGGCCGGCAGCACTTCGATCTTCAGGCGGCCACCCGCCATGTCGTTGACCTTCTTGGCGAAGTCGGTGGCGTACTCGTGGAAGATGTCCTTCGAGGGCCAGGTGCTCTGGAAGCGCAGGCTGGTGGTCTGGGCGTTCGACACCATCGGCGCGGCCATCGCGCCGGCGGCCACGGTGCTGGTGGCGGCGGTCTTCAGGAAGCGGCGGCGCGGGGCGGGCGAGGGCTTGCTCATCGGGGAGTCTCCGGTAGGGCGTTACGACAACGTGGATTGCTCGCGTGTCACCCTGTACCGGGCGGTTGACGCGGACCCCCCTAATGTCTCTATCCCGCCCATTCGTGAGCAAGTGGGTAAAACCCTCCGACACTTTGTCGCACCGCACCATGCTGCGCCGGCCTGCCCGGGAGAGGCTGCCGATTGCCCTGGTGGGGTCGATTCAGTTTCGACCTGCGCGCAAAGATCGCTCGTGCGAAGTCAGGCCCAGCCGGCGTCGACGACGAATTCCTGCGCCGTGACCATGCGCGCGGTGTCGGCGGCGAGGAACAGCACCATGTGCGCGATGTCCATGCCGACGATGCGCCCGGGGATGCAGTGCTGCTTGTCCATCTCGGCCTCGCCGGCGGCGTCGACCCACAGCGAGACCTGCCGCTCGGTCATCGTCCAGCCCGGCACCACGCAGTTGACGCGGATGTTGTCGCGGCCCAGGTCGCGCGCCAGGCAGCGGGTGAAGCCCTGCATGGCCGACTTGGCGGTGGCGTAGACGCTCAGGTTCGGCGTCTTGTTCTTCCAGCTGCCCGAGCCGATGTTGACGATGCTGCCGCCGCCCTTGCCGCGCATCGAGGCCAGCACCGCCTGCGTGGCGAAGAAGTGCGGGCGCAGGTTGACGGCGATGCGCTCGTCGAAGAATTCCGGCGTGATGTCGTCGATGCTGTGTCGCTGGTCGTTGGCGACGTTGTTGACGAGCACGTCGACGCCGCCAGTGCGCGCCGCGAGCCGCTCGATGGCCGCCTTCAGCGCCGGCACGTCGGTCACGTCGACGCTCTCGAAGAAGGTCTCGGGCAGGCTCGCCGCCAGCGCGCGGCCGGCCGCCTCGTCGCGGTCGACGAAGCCGACCTTGCAGCCTTGCTGTGCGAAGGCGCGCACGATGTCGGCGCCGATGCCGCTGGCGCCGCCGGTGACGATCACGCCCTGCCCGGCCAGGCTGTTGAAGCGCACGCCGGCGAATTCGATATATGGAACGGTGGCCACGTGGGTGTCTCCTGGAAGTGGGGCGGCGGGCCGCGAACGGACGTCGCGCAGAATAGCCGCTCATGAGCGAGCCGATCTGCCCCCGCCCGCCCCTGGTGGCCATCCTGCGCGGCCTCGAGGCCGAACGCGCCCTCGAGGTGGCCCGCGTGCTGTTCGACGCCGGCTTTCGCATCGTCGAGGTGCCGCTGAACCGGCCCGGCGCGATCGACGGCATCGCCGCCATCGCGCGTTCGGCGCCGGCCGATGCGCTGGTGGGTGGCGGCACGATGCTCACCCCGGCCGACGTCGATGCGGTGCATGCCGCCGGCGGCCGGATGATGGTCTCGCCGAACTGCAACCGGGCCGTGATCGCCCAGGCCCGGCAGCGCGGCATGTTCGCCGCGCCCGGCGTGGCCACGCCGACCGAGGCCTTCGCGGCGCTGGAGGCCGGGGCCAGCGTGCTCAAGCTGTTCCCGGCCGAAGTGATCGGCCCCGCCGGGCTGAAGGCGATGGCGTCGGTCCTGCCGGCCGGCACCGGGCTGTGGCCGGTGGGCGGCATCACGCCGGATAGCCTGGCGCCCTGGGTGCGGGCCGGCGCCACCGGCTTCGGCATCGGCAGCCAGCTGTTCAGGCCGGGTTTGGCGCTGGCCGAGATCGACCGCGTGGCGCGCGCTTTCGTCGCCGCCTGGGGGGCCACGCTCTGAGTCAGGGGTCCTGAATGGCCTCGACCTGCACGAGCAGCCGCACGCGGTCGGCCACCAGCGGCAGGCCGAACGTCAGCCCGTAGTCGCTGCGCCGCAGTTCCGCCTCGAAGTCGCCGCCGCACCAGCCCCGCTGGACGATCGGGTGCGTGCCGCAGGCAAAGCGCTGCGCGTGCAGCGTCAGCGGCCGGCTGATGCCGCGCAGCGTGAACTCGCCGCGCACCTCGCGCAGCGCCTGGCCCTCGAAGACGAATCGTTCGGCGACGAAGTAGGCCTGCGGGTGTGCGCCGCTGGCGAGCAGGTCGTCTTGCCGCAATCGGCTGTCGAGCACGGCCAGCCCGGTGCTCACGGCCTGGGTCGGCACGCTCAGCGACACCTGGCCCGTGCCGGCGCGCATGTCGAGCCTGGCCAGACCGTCCAGCGGCCCGAATCGCCCGCGCAGCGTCGCGGTGCCGAAGTGCATCACCTCGAAGTGCACGAAGCTGTGCGACGGGTCGAAGCGGTAGTTCACCGGCTGCGCCGCTGCCGGGCCGGCGGCCACGGCCAGCCCGAGGGCGAGAACTGCTCGACGTTTCATCCCACGATTGTCGGGCGGCGCCCACGGTGCAGTGTGAGAATTCGCGACCAGCATCCCGCCTGCCGATGCGCCCGCCCAGCGACTCCCGCCCTCCCGGGGCCTCCGACCTCGACGCGATCGACGCCGCCGGGCTCGGCTCGCGCATCGATCGCGCCGAGATCGCCCTGCTGTTCGACCGCACGCGCACATCCAACTGGATCGCCTTTCCCGTCGGGCTGCTGCTGTGCTGGCTGCTGTGGAACATCTTGCCGCATGCCACGCTCCTGGGCTGGCTGGCGCTCAAGTTCCTGGTGGCCTTCGTTCGCCTGGGCATCGCCTGGCGCTACCGGCGCGACGGCCCGGCCCACGAGGCGCGCTGGGGGCGGCGCTACGAGTGGGCGCTGGTTGTCGACGGCACGGTCTACGGGCTGATTGCCACGCTGCTGCTGCCGCAGGGCAATCCCGAAGCCGCGGCGCTCTTGAATGCCACCGTGATCGGCGTGGCGGCGATCGGCCTGATCGTGCTGTCGGTGCGGCCGTTCGCCTGCCTGGGGTTCTGCGTGCCGGTGCTGCTGCCGCCGATCCTCTACCAGCTGTCGATGGGAACGCGGCTCTCGCTCTATACGGCGCTGGCGATGACGGTCTTCCTGGGCCTCATCGTCGGCGAAGGGCGGCGTGCAGCGGCGACCACGCGCACCATGCTGCGGCTGCGGTTCGAGATGGCCATCCTCGCCGACCAGCGAGCGCAGGCGCTCGACCTGGCGAAGCGGCACAGCGCGGTGAAGGGCCAGTTCCTCGCCACACCATGAGCCACGATGCGCACGCCGCTGCATGGCATGCTCGGCCTGGCCTCGCTGGCACGTGCCGGCTCGGCCGAGGCCGACCGCTACCTCGGCATGCTCGAGCACACTGGGCGGCACCTGCTCGGCCTGATCAACGACGTGCTCGACTACTCGAAGATCGAGAGCGGCTACCTGCAGCTCGCGCCGCGGCCTTTCGACCTGTCCGAACTCGTTGCCGCGGTGGCCGAGCTCACGCGCGTCTCGGCGGCGGAGAAGGGCCTGGTCTTCCGTCTCGATCTGGCGCTGCCGAGGCCCTTCTGGGTGACCGGCGATGCGGTGCGCCTGCGCCAGGTGCTGCTCAACCTCACCGGCAACGCCGTCAAGTTCACTGACGCCGGGCGGATCGAGTTGCGCGCGCGCTGCGACGTCGGTGGCCGCGCGGTGTTCACGGTGATCGACAGCGGCGAGGGCGTGCCGCTGTCCGAGCGCGAGCGCATCTTCCAGCCCTTCCACCAGGGAGATGCCTCGTTCGGGCGGCGCCACGGCGGCACCGGCCTGGGGCTGGCGATCTCGCGGGAGCTGGCGCGCGCGATGGGCGGCGACGTGAACTGCGCCGACGCCTCGCCTGCCGCAGGGGCCTGCTTCGAGCTGCGCCTGCCGCTGCCGCCGGCCGAGGCCGCCGAAGCGGCGCCCGACCCCGAGCTCTCGAGCACGCTGCAAGGCGAGGTGCTGCTGGTGGAGGACAACCCGGTCAACGCGCTGGTGGCGCAGGCCATGCTCGAGCGCGTGGGCCTGCACGTGGAGTGTGTCGACGACGGCGAGCAGGCCCTGCTTCGCGTGCGCGAACGCCGCTACGACCTGGTGCTGATGGACTGCCAGATGCCCGGCATGGACGGTTTCGAGGCGACCCGGCGCATCCGCGCCGAGGAGCGCGCCGAGCGCCGCGAGCCGCTGCGCATCGTCGCGCTCACCGCCAACGCGCTGGAAGGTGATCGCCAGCGCAGCCTGGAGGCCGGCATGGACGACCACCTCGCCAAGCCCTTCGGCGAGGCCGAACTGGCCGTCGTGCTGCAGCGCCACCTGGGTGGCGCCTGAGGCGGCCGCAGCGCGGGCGGCCGAGCGCCGGGCCGCTCCCAAGCCGGCCCGCGCCCCCTCGGGGGCCGGCCGACGTACCCGTCGGCCGAGGGGCAGACACTTACTGCTTGACCGCTTCGATCTGGATCAGCAGGCGGATGTTGTCGGGGATGCCCGGCAGGCCGTAGACGATGCCCCACTGGCTGCGCGCGATGGTGGTCTCGAAGTCGCCGCCGCACACCTCTCGCTTGAGCATCGGGTTCTGGTAGCAGTTGAAGTTGCTCGCCTTCAGGGTGACCGGGAGGGTCTTGCCCATCATCGTCAGCGTGCCTGCCACTTCGCTGACCTTGTCGCCGTTGAAGCTGAACTTGTCGCCGACGAACTTGGCGCTCGGGTTGCTGGCGGCGTCGAAGAAGTCCTTGCTCTTCAGGTGGCCGTCCAGCGGGCCCACGCCGGTGCTCACCGAGGTGATGTCGATGGTGATCTCGGCCTTGCCGGACTTGCCGGCGCGGTCGAGCTGAACCGTGCCTTCCTTGCGGTCGAAGCGGCCGCGCAGCGTCGAGGTGCCGAAGTGCTGCGCCTCGAAGGTCACGAAGGTGTGCGTCGGATCGACGCCGTAGGTGGCGCTTTGCGCCTGGGCGAAGCCGGCGGCGGCGATCAGTGCGGAGGCGATCAGTGTCGTTTTCATCGTCGTGTCCCTGTCGGAAAGTGGATTCGGGTGTGTGGGGGTGAAACTCAGAGCGCGCCGACACCCGTCAGCGCGAGCTTGAACTTGACCTGAACGTCGTTGGCGACCATGGAGGTGTCCTTCCAGTCGCCGTCGCCGATCTTGAAATCGAGCCGCTTGAGCACGAAGCCACCGGTGGCCGTGGTGATGCCGCCGGCCTGCGTCAGCGCCACCGGCACCACGACGTTCTGGCTTGCGCCCTTGATCGTGAGCTTGCCCGTGACTTCGAACTTGCCCGCGCCGGCAGGCTTCACCGCAGCGCTCTGGAAGCTGGCCTGCGGAAACTTCTTCGTGTCGAACCAGTCGGGCTTGACGACCTCGCCCTCGGTCTCGGCCGCCCCCAGCGAGACGCTGGCCAGGTCGATGCTGAAGGCGATCTTCGCGGCCTCGGGCTTCTTGGGGTCGAAGCTGACCTGGGCGTCGAACTTGCGGAACTTGCCGTCCACCGGCACGCCCATCTGCTTGCTGGTGAAGGCGATCTCGCTGCCGGCCGGCACCAGTTGCTGCGCGCAGGCGGGCGCGGCGAACAAGGCGGCCACCGACAGGGCGCTGACGACGAGGTAGGTCTTCATGGGGCGGTGTTCCTTCAGGCGCGGCCCGGACGCATGCGGTCCAGCAGGCCGTCGCGGTCGACGAAGTGGTGCTTGAGCGCTGCGCCCACGTGGGCAAGCACCAGCGCGGCCAGCGTAAAGGCCAGGATCTTGTGCAGCGGCTTGATGGCCTCGGCCAGCGCCTTGTCGGGCGAGACGAAATCGGGCAGCGGCAGCACGCCGAAGACGACGATGGGAAAGCCCGCCGCCGAGCTGTAGGCCCAGCCGGCCAGCGGCACGGCGAAGAACAGCACGTAGAGCAGGCCATGCACCGCATGCGAGGCCCGCTGCTGCCAGGCGGGCATCGGCACGTCGGCCGGGGGCCGGTGCGTCAGACGCCACAGCAGGCGCAGGGCCGACAGCGCCAGGATGCAGATCCCGGCCCACTTGTGCCAGTTGTAGAGCTTCAGGCGCTGCGGCGAGATCGGCAACTCGGTCATGTACACGCCCACGCTGAACGAGCCGACGATGGCCAGCGCGAGCACCCAGTGCAGGGCGATGGCCAGGCCGGTGTAACGATCGGTGGAGGCAGGGCTCATGCGGATCCGCAGGTTCAGAAGGGTGGCACTCTAGTTGGCGGCATCGGTGCGGCGCTTCACGCGGCTTGACGTGAGCGTTCAAAAAAGCTGGTGCACCACTCCGATGCAGCCCGGCGACGCCCGTTGCGCTCACTCAACGTCGTAAGACCCGCACTGCCTACAGTGGGTTCGTCTCAGGGCAGAAACAGGAGTCAGTGATGGATACGGTTTCGTGCAGGCGTCGGGTGCGCTCGGCGCTGGTTCCGGGCGTGCTGGCTGCGTTGCTGGCCGCCTGCGGCGGTGGCGGCGGGGACGACGGCGGGCCGCCGGGCAGCATCGACGTCAGCGCGTCCAACCAGGACGTGCTCGTGCGGACCGGCATCGTCGCGATCCAGGGCGACGTGGTCGGCGGCGCCCTGTCACTGGCGTCCGGCCCCGGCCAGTCCGCGCCGCTGGCCAGGGGCTTGCGCAAGCAAATCGCCGCACTCGGCAGCCCGGTGGTCGAGAACTGCTTCATCTCGGGCACCACGACCAGCACGCTCGACGACCGCGACAACAGTGGCACCAAAACCGTCGGCGACGTGCTGACCACCACCTACGTCGACTGCGTCGAATTCGCCGGCGAGGTCACGAACGGGAGTTTCACCGCCACCTACACGCAGATCGACCCTGCGACGCTGACCATCGCTGCCAACGTCACGACGGGCGGCATGTCGTCGGTTTCCAGCACGCGCAGCGTGACCGCGCAGGGCGACTTCAGCATGCAACTGCGATTCGTCAGCGCGACGAGCGAAACCCTGCACATCGCGGTGGGCCAGGGGCTGGCGCTTGCGTTCAGCACGCCGCGCTTCAACGACACGATCACCTGGCGCGCTGGCTACACGATCGATACGACGTACGACAGCTCGATCCTGCCGCCTGGTGGCGCAGTGGCGGGCCTCACCACGACCACGGCCTCCGGGCAGGTGGCATCGGCCAGTGCCGGCGGCTATGTGACGGTGCGCACCCTGCAGCCGATGCTGCAGTACGACGTCGACGCCAACCCGCGCTCGGGTCAGTTCGAGGCGGTGGGCAAGACCGGCTCGCTGCAGGCCACGGTGCTGTCGACCACGCAGGTGCAGATCGATCTGGACGCCGACGGCAACGGTGTCTTCGACGCCAGCAAGGTCGTGCTCTGGAGCGATATCTTCTGAGCAGCGTGGCTCAGGCGGCCTGCCGCGCCGCGCCGCCTCGCCACTGCACCATCAACGACGCCCACTTCGGACGCGCCGCCTTCAGGTGGCGCTCCTTCACGTGGCCGAAGCCGCGGATCTCTTCGGGGAGGCGCGCGATCTCGGCGGCCAGTGCCAGGTTGCCAGCGTTCAGCGTGCCCAGCAGTTCCTCGATGCAGGCGCGGTACTCGCCGATCAGCGCGCGTTCGGTCCGGCGCTCCTCGGTGCGGCCGAACACATCGAAGGCCGTGCCGCGCAGACCCTTGAGCTTGGCCAGCACGCCGAAGGCGCTGCGCACCCAGGGGCCGTAGGGCTGCTTGACGAGTTCGCCGCGGTCGTTGTGCTTGGCGAGCATCGGCGGTGCCAGGTGGTGCACCAGCTTGAAGTCGCCCTCGAACATGCCGGCGATCTTCTGCGCGAAGGCCGGGTCGGTGTGCAGGCGTGCCACCTCGTATTCGTCCTTGTAGGCCATCAGCTTGAACAGGTAGCGCGCCACCGCCTCGCTGAGCTTCGTGGACTTCAGCGGCGCCTCGGCCGCGCGCACCTTCTCGACGAAAGCCTTGTACTGTGCCGCGTAGGCGGCGTCCTGGTAGCCGGTGAGGAACTCGACGCGCCGGGAGACCATCTCGTCGAGCGACGGCTTCTTCACGAACTCGATCACCGCGGCCGCCTTGAACAGCGCCTGCACCGCGGCCAGGTCGTGCGCGCAGCGCCGGCCCCATTCGAACGCGGCCTTGTTGTTGTCGACCTGCACGCCGTTGAGCTCGAAGGCGCGCATCAGCGCGGCATGGGAGAGCGGCACGCGGCCCTTCTGCCAGGCGTAGCCGAGCAGCAGCGGGTTGGTGTAGATCGAATCGCCGATCAACTGCACCGCCGCCTGCTCGGCATCGAAGGCGCCGAGCATGTCGATGCCCACCGCACCGGCCACTGCCGTCTCGCAATTGCCGCCGGGGAACTGCCAGTCGGGGTTGCGCACGAAGGCCGCGGTCGGTGTGCCGTGGGTGTTCAGCGCGACGAAGGTGCGCCCACCGTGCATCACGCTCATCGTGTACTTGCTGGCCGCCACGATGGCGTCGCAGGCGATCACCAGGTCGGCCTTGGCCGTGTCGACCTTGGTGGTGTGGATGGCCTCGGGCCGGTTGGCGATCTGGATGTGGCTCCAGGTGGCGCCGCCCTTCTGCGCCAGGCCGCCGGCGTCCTGCGTGACCACGCCGCGGCCTTCCAGGTGGGCGGCCACGCCGAGCAGCTGCCCGATGGTGATGACGCCGGTGCCGCCGACGCCGCCCACGACGATGCCCCAGGCCGCCTCGGCCAGCGGCAGGCTGGGCTCGGGAAGCGGCGGCAGTGAAGACAGGTCGCCGCGCGTTTCCTTCTTCGCCTTCTTCAGCGTGCCGCCCTCGACGGTGACGAAGCTCGGGCAGAAGCCCTTCACGCAGGAGAAGTCCTTGTTGCAGGTGTTCTGGTTGATGCGCCGCTTGCGGCCGAACTCGGTCTCGACCGGCTCGACCGACAGGCAATTCGACTGCACCGAGCAGTCGCCGCAGCCTTCGCACACCAGTTCGTTGACGACCACGGTCTTGGCCGGCGTGGCCATCTTGCCGCGCTTGCGGCGGCGGCGCTTCTCGGTCGCGCAGGTCTGGTCGTAGATGATCGCGGTGCAGCCGGGCAGCTCGCGGAACTGGCGCTGGATCGTGTCGAGCTCGTCGCGGTGGTGCACCGTGACGCCGGCCTCCAGCGCGACGCCGCCGTACTTCTGCGGCTCGTCGGTGACGATGACGAGCTTGCCCACGCCCTCGGCGATCAGGCTCTTCTGGATCTGCAGCACCGAGTGGCCCTCGGGCCGCTCGCCGACCTGCTGGCCGCCGGTCATCGCCACGGCGTCGTTGTAGAGCACCTTGTAGGTGATGTTGACGCCGGCGGCGATGCTCTGGCGGATCGCCAGCAGCCCGCTGTGGAAGTAGGTGCCGTCGCCGAGGTTGGCGAACACATGCGTGTCTTTCGTGAACGGCGCCTGGCCGACCCAGGCCACGCCTTCGCCGCCCATCTGGCTGAAGGTGCTGGTGCTGCGGTCCATCCACACCGACATGAAGTGGCAGCCGATGCCGGCCATCGCGCGCGAGCCCTCGGGCACGCGGGTGCTGGTGTTGTGCGGGCAGCCGCTGCAGAACCAGGGTGCGCGTTCGCCGGTGTCGGTCTTCAGCTCGAGCAGCGCGCGCTCGCGCTGCGCCACCACGGCCAGCCGCGCGTCCATGCGCGCGGCCACGTCGCTGCCCTCGGGCGCGAGGCCGAGCTTCTTCAGGCGCTTGGCGATCGCCTTGGCGATGATCGCCGGCGTCAGGTCGGCCTTGGCGCGCAGCAGCCAGTTGTCGCTCGGGTTGGGCATCGACCATTCGCCGCCGGAGAAGTCGCCCTCGGTCTCGTCGAACTTGCCCAGCACGTTGGGCCGCACGTCGGAGCGCCAGTTGTAGAGCTCTTCCTTGATCTGGTACTCGATGACCTGGCGCTTCTCCTCGACGACGAGGATCTCCTGCAGGCCCTGGGCAAAGTCGCGCGTGATGGTTGCGTCCAGCGGCCACACCACGTTGACCTTGTGCAGCCGGATGCCCAGTCGCCGGCAGGTGTCGTCGTCCAGGCCCAGGTCGGCCAGCGCCTGCCGCGTGTCGTTGTAGGCCTTGCCGCTGGCGATGATGCCGAAGCGGTCGTTCGGGCCCTCGACGACGTTGCGGTTGAGCCTGTTGGCGCGCACGTAGGCCAGCGCCGCGTACCACTTGTGGTCGAACAGGCGCGCCTCCTGGTCGAGCGCGCCGTCGGGCCAGCGGATGTGCAGGCCGCCCGGTGGCATCGTGAAGTCCTCGGGCATGACGATCTTCACGCGGTCCGGGTCCACCGACACCGAGGCGGACGACTCCACCACCTCCTGGATCGTCTTCATGCCCGCCCACACGCCGGAATAGCGGCTCATCGCGAAGGCATGCAGGCCCATGTCGAGGATGTCCTGCACGCTGGCCGGGAAGAACACCGGCAGCCCGCAGGCCTTGAAGATGTGGTCGCTCTGGTGCGCCGCGGTGGAGCTCTTCGCCACGTGGTCGTCGCCGGCGATGGCGATCACGCCGCCGTGCTTCGCGGTGCCGGCCATGTTGGCGTGCTTGAAGACGTCGGAGCAGCGGTCCACGCCCGGGCCCTTGCCGTACCAGATGCCGAACACGCCGTCGTACTTCTTGCTCTGCGGGTAGAGGTCGAGCTGCTGCGTACCCCACACCGCGGTGGCGCCGAGTTCCTCGTTCACGCCGGGCTGGAAGACGATGTGGTTGGCCTCGAGGTGCTTCTTCGCCGCCCACAGCGACTGGTCGTAGGTGCCCAGCGGGCTGCCGCGGTAGCCGCTGATGAAGCCGCCTGTGTTCAGGCCCGCGGCCAGGTCGCGCTGACGCTGCAGCATCGGCAGCCGCACCAGCGCCTGCACGCCGCTCATGAAGGCGCGGCCGTGGTCGAGGCTGTACTTGTCGTCGAGCGATGCGCTCTCGAGCGCCTTGCGGATCGACTCGGGCAGGGGTGCGTTCATGGCCAGCGCTCCGTGAGTGGGCGAGCACGAGTGTAGAGATTCGGGTGCAGGAAGTGCTTTCTTTCGTTGCCGGGATATGGTCAATGCGAGAAAGCTTCTTGCTCTGAACGGAAGATTCATATCAGAATCACGCCCGACATGGCCACTTCAGGGAAAACCCCAGACCCTTCCCCGGACGCGCCGGACGCGCACGGCGCGAGCCTGGACCGCTACGACATCGCCATCTTGCGCGCCCTGCAGCAAGACGCACGCCTGTCCAACGCCGAGCTGGCCACGCGCATCGGGCTGTCGGCTGCGCCGACCTGGCGGCGTGTGCGCTGGCTCGAGGAGCAGGGCTTCATCACCGGCTACCGCGCCGAGATCGATCGCCGCAAGATCGGCCTGGGCGTGCTCGCCTTCGTCCGCATCGACGCCGACCGCAACACCGCCGCCGCCACGCGCGAGCTCGAGGAAGCGATCCGCCGCATCCCGGAGGTGATTTCCTGCCACTACATCTCGGGCTCGGGTACCTTCGAGCTGCAGGTGATGGCCACCGACCTCGATGCCTTCTCGCGCTTCGCGCTCGACGTGCTGCTCAACCTGCCGCACGTGAAGGACCTGCACACCAGCTTCTCGCTGGGCGAGGTGAAGTCCGGAGGCGCGCTGCCGCTGGGCCACCTGCGCGGCGCCGTCGAGGCCGGCGCGCCGGGGGCGCGATGAGCACGCGCTGGGCGTCGCTGACCGATTGGCTGCTCGGCACCGAGCCGCAGCAGCGCGTGCGTGCGGCGCGCTGCGGCCTGGCCTGCGCGCTGATGCTCTACAGCATCGCCAGCATGGGCTACTTCGTCTGGGTCGGCATGGCGCCCGCCTGGCCGGTGGCCGCGCTGGCGCTGGTCGGACTGGGCGGCATGGTCGCCTGCTTCGCGGTGATCCGCAGCGGCGCCAACCTGCGCCTGGCCGACCCCTCGCTGACCGGCGTGCAGATGAGTTTTGCGCTGATCGTCGGGGCGGTGGCCTACACGCTGGCGGGCCGCGGCCGCGGCGCGGTGTTCCCGATCATGATGGTGGTGCTGATGTTCGGCCTGTACTCGCTCAAGCCGCGGGAAGTGCGGCTCATGAGCCTGCTGGCGCTGCTGCTGTTCGGCGGGGCCATGGCGCTGATGGCGTGGATCTCGCCGGCCATCTACCGGCCCGAGGTCGAGTTCGCGCATTTCCTCGTCATCGCCATCATGCTGCCGGCGGTGTCGATGCTCGCCGGGCAGCTCAGCCGGCTGCGCGACCGCCTGCGCCGCCAGAAGGCCGAGCTGCAGGAGGCGCTCGCACGCATCCAGGACCTCGCGCTGCGCGACGAACTGACCGGCCTGGCCAACCGCCGCCACATGCAGGGCCTGATCGACCTCGAGCGCGAACGCTGCGTGCGCACCGGCGGCAGCTTCTGCCTCGCCGTGATCGACATCGATCGTTTCAAGCGCATCAACGACACGCACGGCCACCCAGCCGGCGACGCGGTGCTGCGCGACTTTGCACGCGAGGCGCTGTCATGCCTGCGCGGCGGCGACGTGCTGGCGCGCTGGGGCGGCGAAGAGTTCCTGCTGATGCTGCCCGACACGCGCCTCACGCTGGCACGCCTGGGCGTCGAGCGGCTGCGCACGCGGGCCGCGGCGCTGACCGTGCTGCACGAGGGCACGCCGCTGGGTTTCACGCTGTCGGCCGGCGTCGTGGAGCACCTGGCCGGCGAATCGGTGGTCGATTCGATCGCCCGTGCCGACCGGGCGCTCTACCAGGCCAAGCAGCAGGGGCGCAACAAGGTGGTGTCGGGTTGAGGCGCCGCAGCGAAGCGCCTGTGCAACTGCGCAGCGCGGGCGGCTCGGCTCAGGCCTGAGCCGTCCGGCTTCGCAGGGCCTTCGCCAGGGCCTGAGCGGCGGGCTCAGCGCGGCCAGAGCACCCACATCCGCAGCGGCTGCTTCATGCGGCCGGCCTGGGCCTCGGCATCGTCGCCCCAGCCCCAGAAGTAGTCGGCACGCACCGCGCCGGTGATGGCGCTGCCGGTGTCCTGCGCCATCACCAGCCGGCGCAGCGGCGTGCTCGACAGCGGCTCGGTGGTGTCCAGCCAGACCGGCGTGCCGTAGGGCACCGACTGCGGGTCGACGGCGATCGAGCGGCCCGGTGTCAGCGGCACGGCCTGCGCACCCTTGGGGCCGACGGTCGGGTCGGGCAGCGGCTCCTCGCGAAAGAACACATAGCGCGGGTTGCTCCACAGCAGCTCGTTCACGCGCTTCGGGTTGGCGCGTGCCCAGGCCTTGATGGCCGGCCACGAAGCCTGCTCGGGCTTGAGCTCGCCCTGCTCGATCAGCCAGCGCCCCACCGACTTGTAGGGCTGGTCGTTGTGGCCGGCGTAGGCCACGCGCAGCTGGCGCCGCGAGCCGTTGCCCTCGGACAGCATCAGCCGCCCCGAGCCCTGCACCTGCAGCAGCAGCGCATCGAGCGGGTCGGCTACGTAGGCGAGTTCGCGGCCGCGCAGCGCTGCCTGCGCGGCGGGCAGGGTGTCGATCTGCTGGCGCGTCCACCACGGCTTGCGCGTGGCCAGGTCATCGGGCAGGCCGTGCAGCGGCACGCGGAAAGCGGCGCGCGGCTGGCGCTGCGCTTCCACCAGCGGCTCGAAGTAGCCGGTCGCCAGGCCCTCGGTCGCGCCTTCGGGCGACTCGACGCGGTAGGGGCGCAGCCGCTGCTGCAGCCAGGTGCGCGCATCGGCGTCGCTGGCCGGCGTGTAGCCGCGCGCGGCCACGCAGATCGACTCCCAGCCCGGCGCGGGCTTGTCGCAGCCGCGCTGCAGCGCGGGCCACAGCTCGCGTGTCGCGTCGCCTTGCCAGCCGGGCAGGTCGGCCCAGTTCGCCGGCACCCAGCGCGATCGTGCGCGCACGAGGGTCGCTCCCGCAGCCGGTGCAGGCGCCGGCGCGGCCTGAGGCGGCGGCGCACGGCCGGCATCTTCCGGCGGTGCGGCGTCAGGGACAAACAGGCCGCAGCCGGCGAGCGCTCCTAGAATCGCCGCGGCAACGAGCCCTCGGTTACGGGACATCTTCATGGCATTGATTCTGCTGGAGGCGCTGGGCGCGCTGGTGATCCTGCTGCTCATCGTGTGGTGGACGATGAGCAGCAGGATCACCAGCGCGCCCAGC
>Ga0209097_10001361_pt1 | contig 21026 bp, 16 predicted proteins | sample AD_UKC052_MetaG_FD_184419 | JGI IMG/M metagenome (GOLD analysis project Ga0209097, IMG submission 184419) | Active sludge microbial communities of municipal wastewater-treating anaerobic digesters from USA - AD_UKC052_MetaG (SPAdes) (version 2) | ecosystem: Engineered > Bioreactor > Anaerobic >... | reverse complement strand
CTTCATGGGGAACGCCTTGGTCCGGGGTGATCGAGCGCCTGGGCAAGGCCTTGGCGGAACGGGCCAGCTGACAGCAGCTGATCGTTCGGCTAAAGGTCTTTCACGTCATTGCCAACCTTGGTAAGGCTAAGCGTAACCTAGCGCCGCGCGTGGGAATGCGCTAGTTCGCTCGCGGATAGTTGAATAGCAACGAGCTGATCACCGGTACGAAGAAGATGGCCACGGTGATGAGTGAGGTCAGGTGGTCCGCGGTGTGGCTCATCATGAAGATACTCACCGGATGCTCGGGTGCGAAATGCTCCACCGCCGAGAAGGAGAGCTTCAGGCCCAATACCAAGATGACCAGGAAGGCCGAGGTCTCAAGAAAGGGGAAGCGTTCCATCAGCTTCACGAAGGCTTGTGCCACATAGCGCATGGCCAGGATCCCGATGAACACACCGGTCCAGATGAGGATGAGGTTTTCCGAGAAAGCCACCGCAGCGAACACGTTGTCGATGGAGAACGCCAGGTCCATGAGCTCGACCAACACCACGGTCGACCAGAAGGGGCCGATGCGTCCCACGGTGTGCCTATAGAACCAGTTGCTCTCCTTGTTCAGTACATCATCATTGGTGGTGGTGGTCTGCTTGCCCTTCCACCAGTCCCATACCAAGTACAACAGGTACAAGCCTCCCAAGGGCTTCAGCCACCAGATGGAAATGAGGTAGGCAGCGAAGACCAAGCAGATGCCCCGGAAGACATAGGCGCCGATGATGCCGTATTTGAGTGCACGCTTGCGGTCCTTTTCCGGCAGGTCCATCACCATCGTCGCCAGAACGGCGGCATTGTCGACCGACAAAAGGCTCTCGATGATGATCAGGTTCGCCACCACGGCCAGGCTGGGCCAGGGGTTGGCCAGGATCTGCTGGAGGTAATCGTGCATGTGCTCCGATCCGTTGGAGCGCGAAGTTCGCCACAAGTCGTGGAACGAGATCGTGGATGCCCGAACGGGGGACCGAGTTCACAGTGAGGCGTCGGTATCCCGTGCCGCAGTGCGTAAGCTCATGTTAAGACAGTGTTAACTTGCTTGCCGCACCCGCTGGCATAAGGGAATGTCCCCTTGAAGGCCTAGCAGATGCTACTGTGATGATGCTACGCGGAGGGTGTGCTTGGCTGGTCGTGTTGCTGCTGTTCGTCACCGGACGACCGGCGTGGTCGCAATGCTGTGATCATACCTTGGTGATGCAGGATAGTTATGGCGATGGTTGGAACGGTGGAACGTTACAAGTGCGTTCGAACGGCGTGTTGCTGGGCACCTATTCCGCAGCGGGCAGTGGGTCTGCTGTCACCTTCGAGGCCTGCACCGGGGAGGAGCTGCTGCTGATCTACACGGCGGCCGATTGGGAGGAGGAGAACACCTACCAGTTATTTGGTCCGGCCGGTAATGTCTTGTTCGCGGATGGCCCTTCGCCCGAAGTTGATGAGGTGTGGTCCGGGGCGGTGGACTGCGCGGCGACCGTCGACCCGGGGACGGTGCCTTGCGCAGCATTGCCTATCGATACGGCGGACTGCATCCTGGTGGACAATACGGCTGTGCTGGGCTCGAGTATCGGTCCGGGGTGCGCCAACTACGCGGGTGGTGACCTCTGGTTCGGGATGACCGTTCCTCCTTCCGGCAACATCATCATCAGCACCTTGGAAGCGGGCGGCCTCAACGACACGGGTATCGCGCTGTGGACGGGCCCTGACTGTTTCTCGCTCACGCTTCGCGGTTGCGACGACGATTCGGGGGAAGGGTACTACTCGCGCATCCTGGCCCAGGAACTTCCACCGGGTGATCTGCTCATGATCCAAGTGTTCGGCTATGGTGGTGGGAGCGGGGTGTTCGAACTCTGTGTGAGTGACCCAGGCACCGTTCAGTTGGAGAGCTCCGAACTGCCCATCGTGCTCATCAATACCTTGGACCAGGACATCCCCTTCGACGGCCGCATCACCGCGCGCATGGAGTTGAAGTATGCCGGTCAGGGCAACCTCACCTTCGTTTCGGGCCCTTCCAATGAATACAGCGGCCCGGTGGGCATCGGTATCCGGGGCGCCACCTCCGCAGGCTACCCACAGCGCCCGTTCAATGTGGAAACGCGCACGGAGCTTGGCGATAACAACAACGTGCCTTTGTTGGGTCTTCCTCCTGAGAACGACTGGGTGCTGCTCTCCAACTACAACGACCGGTCATTGGTACGGAACGCCTTGGCTTTCGAGTTATCACGACGGATGGGCCAGTATGCGACACGCACCCGCTTGTGCGAGGTCCTGGTGGACAGTGTCTATCGGGGCATCTACACGTTCTCGGAAAGCATCAAGCGGGACAATGCGCGAGTGGCCATCGCCTCCTTGAACTCGGACGAGATCGTGGGCGATGACCTCACGGGGGGATACATCCTGGAACAGAACCTGCGCGGCCCCAACGACAGCTTCCAGTCCAATTTCTCACCCATCGATCATCCGGACCTGGATGTGCACTTCCTATTCAAGTATCCTGAGGTGGACGCCATCGTTCCGGAACAACGGATCTATATCGCTGCCTTTGTGGATTCGCTGGAGACGGCGTTGTACAGCGATGTCTTCGCCGACCCGGACCTGGGTTATCGGCAGTACTTGGATGTCCCATCCTTCATCACCTACTTCCTGGTGAACGAAGTGGCGCGCAGCAACGACGGCTTCAAGAAGAGTGTGTACTTCCACAAGGACAAGAACAGCAACGGCGGCAAGCTGAAGGCAGGCCCGGTGTGGGACTTCGATTGGGCCTGGAAGGAGATCCAGGAGTGTGAGGTCATCCACGGCCCGAATGGAGCAGGCTGGGCGCATCGCATCAACGATTGTCCTACCGACAACAATTCCACCGGTTGGTACATCAGGCTGTTGCAGGACAGCACCTTTTCATCCGAGTTGCGTTGCACCTATGAGTTCCAACGGATGAACGCATTGAGCGAAGCTTCCATCAATGCCTACATCGACAGCGTGGGGGCCTTGGTACAGAACGCACAATCAAGACACTTCCAGAAGTGGCCGATCCTGGGTGTGAGCGGGCCCACTCCAGAGGCCGGACCGTTCGGTGCCACTTACGCCGAGGACTTGGAGGTGCTCAAGCAATGGATCGCCACGCGACTAGCCTGGTTGGATGTGAACCTGCCAGGCTTGTGCAATGGGGTATCGGTAGCCGAACACGGTCCACGGGCTGCGTTCATCTGCTACCCCAATCCGACCGCTGGCCAGGTCCGGTTCCAAGGAATGCTTGAACAGGGAGGCGAGCATTGGCTGATCATTCGCGATGTGGCTTCCCGGGTCGTGGAACGCGCACGATTGGTCGGTGGGACGGTCTCCTTGGCGTTGGAGATCGAACATAGCGGCTCATACAGCTATACGGTCGAGCGCGCTGGAACGGTGGTGCATCACGGGAAGTTGATCGTGCTCTGAGGGCAGCGCTTGGAATGCACGAATGCACAGGGACCCAAGGACGGAGGTCCTTGGGTCCCTGTGCATTCGTGGCCGAAGACCTTATTGCCGTACCACCGTTCCGCGGATCCGTTGCTCGGCGATGATGGCCTCGATCACATAGACCCCGCTGGGGAGCGCGCTCAGGTCCACCTGTACGAGGTTGGAAGCGGTGAAGCCTTCAGTCCGCACCGAACGTCCATCCACGCCGAACACCGTGATCGACATCGGACCTTGCTGAGGAAGACCGCTGATCGTCACCAAACCATCCGTCGGATTGGGATGGAGCCCCAAGGTGGAGGACTCCGGATCGGCAACCCCCATGATCAGTTCGCACGCCCCGGCACCGGGTACCACCACCGGGTAACGCAAAGTATCGGCATGGCTCATGCACTCCAGTCGCAGTTCATAGTTGGATACGTTGACCCACGGTTCGCTGAGGAGGCCCCATTGGGCACCGATACCTTCGATCCATGTGCCACCAGCCTGCAGGTAAAGAACCTTGCGCCCTTCGTATTCGGTGCTGATCGAAGTGTTCGATACGGTCACATCCGCAAGCCACCCTTCCCCGCTCCAGGCAGGTTCGAAGTAGACATCCGTCGCGGTCTCTCCATCGCTCAACGTGAAGTCATAGAGCAGGAATTCCTGCAACGAATCACCGGGCACATAGTATACCCGTCCGGCATCGTTGCGGAATGCCCCCTTGTAACCTCCTGAACAATGTTCCAATTTGGTGTAGGAGGTGGAGTTGATCGTCGTATCCTGGCCATTCGCGCAATAATTGTTCGCCTGCCATAGGGTATAGGTGACCGGTGGTGGGATCGGTTCCACGCCGTAGAGGGTACACACCCAACGCGCGTCGGTTGTGGGCATTGGGAAGTCCTGCCCGTGGGCCAGAGCAACAGGCAAGAACAACAGTAGCAGGGTAGTGTGTTTCATGGATGCACTTTTCAGGTAGACAGTGTTCCGGTCCTGAGCGCTGCCTGCGCAAAGATGGTCGTGATCCCGGACAGGTGTACATGTGGTCTCCAGGCAGCACCTTTGTATCATGCGCACATCGGTAAAACGACTTCTCCCGATCGTATCGATCGCACTTGCCGCCACCTCATGCAATGTGGTCCACATGATGGAACGCAAGGCCGATCGTGGATTCCGAAAGAACGGCCTACAGGAGCACACCTTCATCACTCCGGAAGGCCCCAGGCACGTCTGGGCAAGCACCCCCACCGGGAAACCGTGGCTGATGTTGGTGCATGGCGTCACCGGCAGTTGTGCGCAGTATGCGGGTAACCTCAAGGCCTTGGCCAAGTCCCATGACCTGGTCGTACCCGATCTGATCGGCCACGGAAAGAGCACGGATACGTGGAACGGCAACAGCGTGGATGAGCAGGTGCATCACCTGTATGGGTTGGTGGACAGCTTGGGGATCAAGGGTCCCCTGGCTGTGGTGGGCAATTCCTACGGTGGGGCCATCGCGGCCAACTTCGCCGAGCAACATCCCGAGCGCACCGCGCTGTTGGTGATCTATGACGGACCGGCCAACACGTACACCAAGGCCATCGCGGACAGTGTGGCCCGCGTGATCGGCGCCAAGGACATCCTGGACTTCTTCGCCACCGATACGCCGGAGGAGCGGCTGCGCAACATCAATGCGGTGCTTGCCAAGCCTCGAAGGATCCCGCGCTTCGCATTGCGCCAAATGGGAAAGGCGGGTGCGGCACGCCAACCCGTCTACCAAGGGCTGCTGAAGGACCTCGTGCAACGCGATGCGCAGTACGCTACCAAGCGCTACATGTGGACCATGCCCACGTATGTGTTCTGGGGTGCCAAGGACGGCCTGATCCCGCCGTTCGTGGGCGAGGGGATCGTACGGATCAACGGCATTCCCGCCGAACGACACATCATCTTCCCCGATGCCGGACACGTGGCCAATATTGAAGTGCCCGAGGCCTTCAACGATACGCTGGTTCGTATCCTCCGCACCGTTCCAAACCCCTGTCCCGACCCGGCATTGGTGAGCGACGGACCTTGCACCCTCGAATACGATCCTTGCTGTGGCTGCGATGGGCGAACCTATTCCAATTTGTGCGCGGCATGGCGCGCAGGGGTGCGTGTGGTCGAACGTGGCGAGTGCAAGTGAAGGATCACGGGATCCAGCGCCGTATCGTAGTCGGCCGTCCGATCAGTGACCCCGTCCCATCCACTGCCCCGAGGTTGGGCTAGGAGGGAGTCCGTTCAGTGATCCCCGGGCCATGTAGTTCTGTTCGGGACATCCACAGAAGACTTTCGGGGCGTCCGTTCCATCCACCTTTCTTCCGGCCTGGTCGCATCCATCGGCCGGATGGTCCGGTATACTGATCACCATCACCCACTTTCATCCGCCATTCAAGCAGCTTTGTGCGTGATCGATCCTCCATCCCCATGCGCACACATTCCCTCGCTGCTTCGTTCCTGTTGCTCTCATCACTTCACGCTCAAGTCGCCGTGGACTGGGTCGAAGCAGGTGGTCTCGCGCTGGCACTCGACCAGGATGACAACGTCTTCACCATCAACTACGACAGCAACCTGGGCGGCGATATCACCTTGACCAAACGGGATATGCAAGGGGACCTGATCTGGGACGCACACTACGACCAGACCAATACCACACGCTTCGATCGCGCGACCTGGGTGGCGACGGACCCGCAAGGCAACGCCTTGGTGAGCGGTACGGTCATGAGCGGGTTCAGCAGCCCGGTGAATGCCAATAGCCTGTTGATGAAGTTCGATCCGGATGGAGCACTGCTCTGGAGGCAGGAATACGGGAGCGACTTCGACGGATCGTCCACGCGGAAGTGTTTGGTCGACGGCGCTGGGAATACCTATGTGCTTGGCATCGGCACCGGACCGAACGGGCAGGTGACCACCGTGCGCAAGTTCGATCCGGATGGGGCCACACTATGGGCATGGTACGACCAGGGTATCGGTGGGCCTGTCACGATCAAGTTCACGCCCGACAGTGCACTGGTCATCGCCCACCGTTCGGTCACCGGCAACCTCAACGGATATACACGCTTGGATCGGGAAGGCAACACGATATGGAGCATTGGCGGGGTTGCAAGTACCACGGTGGGCGATCTGGCAGGTGATGTGTTCGGTAACACCTACCTCGTCCATACCACTTCACAGAGTGCTTCGACCGCGGTATTGCGCAAGGTGTCGACGACCGGAGCTACGGTGTGGGAGAACAGCTATTCCATCACCGCCTTCCGGGTGGAAGTGGGAAGCGACCATGCGCCTGTCCTGTGTGGTTTCCCACCTGCCGGATCGGGCGGTGCCGCTTTCGTGAAGGTCGATGCTGATGGGGCGTTGCTCTGGAATAATACCAATGCCGACGGGCCGGACAACTTCCTACTGCATGCGCAGATGATGTTGGACGCGGACAACAACGCCTACCTGTGCGCGGGGGTGCTCTTCGCCATGGGCATCTGCAAGGTCGATGCCGATGGTACGTCTGCGTGGGCCATCACCGCTGGCACTGGAGCTTCTCAGGCCTTCGCACTGGGCAATGATCAGGCCGTTTACGTCACAGGCGGTTCCACACTGCGGTTGGGCCAGGATATTGTCGCATCCGTAACGCATCAAGTGCCTACACCATGCGCACTCGTGAGCGCCTTTCCTCAACCGGCCACCCACCATGTGCAGTTCACCTGGCAGGGTCATCGCATCTCCCGGTGGCGCATTCGTTCGGTCTCCGGTGCCCTTATGGCCGAAGGGACCTGGAGCGGTACGGGGTTGGAAATAGCTCACTTCCCCCCTGGTTTGCTCGTGGTGGAATTGGTGGATGGTGAAGGCCTGTCCACCGCGGTCCGCGTGTTGAAGGACTGAGGGTGTCGAGCGGGTAGCCTTGTCGAAGAACGCACCGCCTCGATGTTCGTACTTCCCCGTTCAATACCTCGATCGTGGTATGCTCCGATATCCGGCTGGGCCGCATATTTGCCGCTCGCATGGAGCAGGAGAACATGGGTGCGATCGGTCTGGACAGGTTACCGGAGGACCAATGGGCCACGGTGAGCGATGTGACCGTGCCCACGGACGCCACCGACCGCGGGCTGGTGCTACGCCTGCTGGAACTGGGTTTTGTGCCCGGTGAGCGCGTGCGTGTGGTACGGGAGGGCAGGACGGTCCGGGAACCGTTGGCCGTGCGTGTGGGCCACACCACCTTCGCCCTGCGCCGGCACGAGGCCGCATTCATCCGGGTGATCCCTGCCGAATAGATGGAAGCGCCCGTTCCCAAGCAGCCCCTGCGCATCGCCCTGTTGGGCAATCCGAACTGCGGCAAGACGGCGCTCTTCAACCTGCTCACCGGCAGCAGGCAGAAGGTGGCCAATTACGCCGGCGTCACCGTGGAGCGCAAGGAAGGCGTGTTCCGCACCACTGCTGGTCGACAGGTCAGCGTCCTGGACCTGCCCGGCGCTTACAGCCTCAACGCGCTCTCGGGCGATGAGGCCGTGACGCGAGACGTCATCACCGGACACAGCCAGGAAGTACTGCCCGACCTGCTGGTCTGCGTGGTCGATGCCACCAACCTCCGCCTGCACCTTCGCCTGGTGCTGGAGGCCCGGCGTCTGGGCCTGCCTCTGGTGGTGGCGCTGAACAAGATGGACCGTGCCCGCCAGCTGGGCATCCACATCGACACGTCACGCCTGGCGCGGGAGCTGAACCTGTACGTGACCGAGACGGTAAGCGTGCATACGCATGGCGCCGACACCCTCCGCGAGCTGCTGGATAAGAACCTGCCCAGCACTGGGCCTTCCACATGGCGCGAGTCGGGCATCGAGCAGGTCATTGCCACCCAGCACGACGTGCTGCGCATCTTCCAAAGCGTGGTCACCGAGCCGGCCATCGACAAGGATCCCAGCGATCGCATGGACCGTTTCCTGATGCACCCGGTCTGGGGCTTCGCGGTGCTGGCGGTGGTGCTCTTCCTCACCTTCATGGCCGTGTTCTCCGGTGGCGCCGTGCTCAGCGACATCATCGAGGAAGGCTTCGGCGCGGTCGCCGCCTTGGTGGAGGCGCACATGGACGAAGGCCTCCTGCGCGGGCTCCTCGTCGAAGGTATCATCGGTGGAGTGGGGGGCGTCATCGTCTTCCTGCCACAGATCCTCATCCTCTTCCTCTTCATCCTGGCGTTGGAATCCTCGGGTTACCTGCCCCGTGCGGCCTTCCTGCTCGATCGGCCAATGAGCGCTGCTGGGCTCTCGGGTCGCTCGTTCATTCCGCTGCTCTCCAGCTTCGCATGTGCCATTCCGGGCATCATGGCCACACGCACCATCAGCCATTGGCGCGACCGCCTCACCACCATCCTCATCGCCCCGTTGATGGCCTGCTCGGCGCGCATCCCCGTGTACACCCTGTTGGTGGCCGCGCTCTTCCCGGACGATGCCGTATCCGCCGCGTTGGTGATGGTGGGGCTCTACATCCTGGGCATCGTGGCGGCCATGACCGTGGCTTGGGTCATCAAGAGCACCGACAAGGACCATGCACGATCGCCCTTGATGATGGAACTGCCCGCCTACCAATGGCCCGACGTGCGCAGTTTGGTGATCGGCCTGTGGGAACGCGCCATGATCTTCCTGCGCCGGGTGGGTACCATCATCCTCGCGATCACCATCGTGATGTGGGCGTTGTACACCATCCCTTCACCGCGCCGCACGGCCGATGGTGCCCCGGTGGAACGTAGCCTTGCGGGCGAGCTGGGCCACGCGTTGCATCACGTCTTCGCGCCCATCGGCTTCAACGAACAGATCTCCTTCGCCCTGGTGCCGGGCATGGCCGCACGCGAAGTGGTGGTGAGCGCCTTGGGGACAGCCTATGCCATGCAGGGCGATGAAGGCGAAGTGGACGAGCAATTGCGTGAACGCATCACCAACGAATGGCCGCTGGCCACCAAGCTATCCCTGCTGCTGTGGATGGTCTTCGCCCCGCAGTGCCTCAGCACCTTCGCGGTGGTGAAACGCGAGACCGGCTCCTGGAAACAGATGTGGATCATGGGTGGATACCTTTTCGCGCTGGCGTACCTTGCATCCTTCATCACCTACCAGCTCACCACTGTGCTCACCGCCTCTTGATGCAGACGTTGCTCGCCATCGTGATCGTGTTGCTCGCCATGGCTTATTTGGCGTGGGTCTGGTGCCCAAGGCCGGCGGGAAAAGGCCTCACTGCGACCGGGCAAGGGGTGCTGACCTCACGGGGCTGTTCGAGTTGTACAGGTTGCAGCGGCTGTGCTGGTTGATCGGGTAGGCGTGTTGATGTCGGACGGACGCTGGGCCGTTAGCTACTGTGCATTTCCTTCGAAGAGTGGCGCAGTATTCCTCCAATAGATCGTTAGGGTGCATCGAGGCAAGGATAGCCGCTAGCTTGCCATACGATCACGGCGCTTCGACCGCACGCTGGATCATACCGGTTTCGGAGTAGTCGTACAGGCCCTGAACCGCAACACGAACTCCGCACCACCTTCCGGTCGGTTCGCGGCCGTGAGTTGTCCGCTCATGCCTTCCATGATCTCACGCGAGATCGCTGACCCAAGGCCGGTGCTGCCGGGAGCATGTTCGCGTGATCGGGCGAAGCGTTCAAAGAGATGGGGGAGCATGTCCGCTGGAATGCCCGGGCCTTCATCTTGGATGCGCACGAGGACGTATTCACCCTCATGTTCCACGCGCATGTGGATCTGTCCGCCGGTCGGGGAGTGATGAATGCCGTTCACAAGCATGTTCACCAGCACCCACACTGCTTTTTCGGCATCGGCCCGTACGTTCAGTTCATCCGGAACCGCGTCAAGTTGTAGCAAGATGCCTTGTTCGCGGACCTGGGTCTTCACAGCCCCTATCGCCCGCTGGATGAGGTCGTGCAGTGGATGGTCGACCATGTTAAGGCGCATCCGGCCGCTTTCCAGTTGTGCGGCATCGAGCAGTTCGCTCACGATCTTCACCAGGCGCTGGTGGTCCTTCCGCAGGTCCGTAAGTATGGCGCGTTGCTCTTCCGAAAGGGGCTCACCAGACGAGCGTTCCAGTAGATTCAGGCCGATGTCGGTGCTGGCCAACGGGGTCTTCAGTTCGTGGCTGATGGTTGCCAGGAAGTGTGACTTGGCGGCATCGCGTTCTTGGAACGGTGTGATGTTGTGCAGGATATGGACGGTGCCGAGTTCCCCTTGAGCGCTGCGAATGGGAGAGTGACTGCTGGCGAAGAACTGCTCCTTACCATCGAGCACGGCTTTGAACGGTCGACCTTCACCCTCTGAAAGGACATGCCGCAACAGGTCGTTCCTTAGGATCAGTTCGGGGATCGCCTGACCCACCAGTTCGTTCTCCCCAAGGCCAAGTAGTTCGGAGGCTTTCCGGTTCGCGAACAACACACGTCCTTCGTTGTCCACGCCTAAAGCAGCATCCTGTAAGCTGTTGAGTACGGCTTCCACGCGGCTCTTCTCGGCCATGATCAGCGCCAGGTTGCTGTTCTGCCAGCGTTCCAGTTCAGCTGACATGTTATTGAAGGCGTGTGAGAGCGAACCCAGTTCATCGCTACGGAAGGTGGGTACCCGGTGTCGGTAGTTGCCCTTGGCCACTTGTTCAACGGCTTGGCGCAACCGGGCGATCGGTCCAGTGACCAAGCGAGGGAACGCCAGACTGAATGCAAGGCCTACGATAAGCGTCAATGCTGCTATGCCCCATAGCCATTGCTGCGCCTCCTGTGCAGTGTTCAATGCCGCCTTGTTCTTGCGGTCGATGGCCTCCAGGTTGAGGTCCATGATGGTCTGAAGATCATCATGAAGAACCGGGGGGGCTGAGCCACTCGCCTTCCACCGTTCCAAGTCCCTTCGTACGGCAGCGGTCCGCTCGCCTTCATTCGTTTCGGTGATGTTCGCTTCCTGAAGGACCAGTTGTTCTTCGAACGCTTTGGCATCGCCCAGTTGGAATGCGCGCTGCATGCCCTGCACATACCGAACGGTCTCGTAGTTGTCCTCGAGTATCGCTCGGGCATCCTGCTTCAGTCGGTTCAACTGGAAGATGCCCAACCCAGCGCTCAGCAGCAGCAGCGCGAAGAGGAAGAGTGTGCCGAAGGTGAGCCTACGTCGGATGGTGAGCGCCATGTCAGGAAAGGATGACGAGATCGACGTTGCTCACCGATAGTGCATTGAGCAGCTTGTTGAACACATTCGTACGCAGCAGCACCTGGAACAGACTGAAATGCGGCTTTCCGATACACACCTTGGTGATGCTCTTGTTCTTCACCGTTGTCATGATCGCGTCGGCGACGTTCGCGTCCACTAAGTTCAGGACCTTCAAAGGAAGTCCGGTGATCGGCGAACTGTCCTGCGCGCTGCTCTGGGCCTGGATCACCTCCGCGCCGAGTTCAACGGCCAGTTTGAAATGGTTCAGCAAGTGCCGTTGCTTGTCCAAGGGAATGCGATCCAAACGTTCCTTCGGGGTCTGCACGTAAAGCACGTACCAGTCGCTGTGGTAGTAGTTGGCCAGCCGTGCGGTCTTGCGGATGATGCGACCGGCTGTTTTGTGGTTGCTGCTAATACAGGCCAGGAAGCGCTCATGCCGGAGTTGCATCGGCTTCTCCACTTCACGCTCCACTTTGCGTTCCACCTGGCCAGCCACTTCTTTCAATGCCAGCTCACGCAGTTGCAGGATCTTGTCCGGCTGGAAGAAGTTGCGCAAGGCCGTTTCCACTTTGGCATGGTCGTAGATCTTGCCCTCCTTCATGCGGGTGATCAATTCATCGGCCGTGAGATCGATGTTCACGACTTCATCCGCACGTTGCAGGAAGCTGTCCGGCACACGTTCGGTGATGGCGACACCCGTGATGCGCTGTACTTCCTCGGTGATACTCTCGATGTGCTGGATGTTCACTGCGGTGATCACACTGATCCCGTTGTCCAGCAGTTCCAGGATGTCCTCCCAACGTTTCGGGTGTTTGCTGCCTGGCACGTTGCTGTGCGCGAGCTCATCCACGATCACCCACGTAGGGCCCAGCAACAATGTGGCGTTCAAGTCGAACTCCTCCAGCCTCTTGCCCTTGTAGAACAACTCCCGACGCGGGATCACGGGCAGGCCTTCCAGCAGGGCATGGGTCTCTGCACGGTTGTGCGTTTCGATGTAGCCCACCTGGATGTTCACGCCTTGCTCCAGTAGCCGGTGCGCCTCCTCCAACATGCGGTAGCTCTTCCCCACACCAGCGCTCATGCCGATATAGACCTTCAGCCGACCCCGTTTGGAGGCCGGCTGAAGCAGGAGGTCGGTGCCATCGGAGGTGATCATGGTAGCGCGAAAGCTATGCTGGCAGTGAAGAACGTGTTGTTCGTGGTGGGTTCGCCGTCGGCATCCACGAAGATCTTGTCCTCGCTGCTGAGACTGCGTGCCTCGATGCGCCAAAGGACAGTGGGACTCACCCAGTGGTCGAAGTTCAGCGAGTAGCCCAAGGTCTGGCATCCGTTCGGGGATCCAGTAGCGATGATCACGCCTTGCTCGTCCCGGTAATATTCGACGCGGGCCGCTAGGTAACTCTTCTCGCCAAACTTGGTGCGCGGTATCAGGATCGGGGTGATCCACGTGCGGGTGCTATCTCCGCTGGCCGCCTGTTCCATGCCAATGTCACAGCCTACGATCACGCCGAATCGCTCGGTCAATTGCAGTTGCGCATAGAGGTTGTTGAAGATGCGCACCTGGCTGAGGGTATCCGGTTTGTCATTGCCCACGAAGGTGCTCCAGTTGAGCGTGGTATTGCCGTTGGGCTTGTAGGTAAGCTGCGTTCCGAAGGCGGGGGTGTTGTTCCCGTCCACCCGGGCGATGCGCTGCCAGCCGTTGAGGAGCAGGCCGCTCGCATACCATTTCCCGTTATCGCTCGTGTAGCTCACGCGGGCTCCAGCCTCGTAGTATGGGGTATTGTCCGCCAGGATGCTTCGTGTCAGGTTCCAACAATCCTTGCCAATGGCGCTCTCGAAACCGATGTGACTGGGCATGATGCCGGCATCGAGCCAGAGGTTCTTCTTGCTGCTCAGCTTCACCCCGGCGTTGGCCTCGAACACACTGCGTAACAGCTCGGGTTCAGCGGCCAGGTTGTATTGCGGGTAGGTCCCGGCCATGAGGGCGAGGTTTCCTCGCACATTGTTCTTCGTATAGGCCAGCTTCATCATGCCCATGTTCAAGTTCACCTCGTTATGCCGGTTGAAGCTGTAGAAGAACCCCGGGCGCAGGTGGTCGTCCGGCTGTGATATGTCGAAGCTGTAGTAGGCCTCCGCGTAGGCGCTTAAGGTGATGGCACTGTCCAGCTGTTGGGCATTCGCAGCAAGGGCAAGGCCCAATGCGGGTAGGAGCAGGATGCGTTTCATTTGGTCGCAGCGTCGAGCGCCAGGTTGAGTTCGAGTACGTTCACGGTCGAAGGCCCGAACAGCCCCAACAAAGGTCCGTCTGTATGGCTGTCGATCAGTTCCTGAACGGAGGTGGCTGTGAGCCCTCGTGCTAGTGCAATGCGTTCAGCCTGCACGGTTGCGGCCTTCACGCTCAGGTGCGGGTCGAGGCCACTTCCACTGGCGGTCACCAGTTCGCTCGGGATATCTGCGCGTTGCACACCGGGGTTATGCACCAGGAACGTGTCGATGCGGGCCTGTACCGTGGCAAGGTGGTCCGGGTTACTTGGCCCCTTGTTGCTTCCGCCCGAGCCTTCGGCATTGTAATCTATGGCCGATGGACGACCGTGGAAGTATCCATCACTGGTGAAGAGTTGGCCCACGTTGGAAGCGCCCACCGGGATGCCGTCGCGTTCGATGAGTTCAGCCGCGCCGCCTTTCGGGGCGACAACCTTGGCGAAGCCTAGGACAACGAGGGTATAAAGGCCACTGCATAGCACCAGCATAACGGTGCTCATACGTAGGGCAGGGATCAGATTCGTTTTCATTTTCTTGTTCTTGGTATTCCGGGCTCGACCCGGAATCGCGTTTAGGTTTCAGAAGAACGGCGTGATCAACATGTCGATCAGTTTGATGCCGATGAAGGGCACGATCACACCACCAAGTCCGTAGATCAGCAGGTTGCGGCGGAGGATGGCGCTGGCACCGATCGGCCGGTAGGTCACACCTTTCAACGCCAGTGGTATGAGCATTGGGATGATGATCGCATTGAAGATCACCGCACTGAGGATGGCGCTTTCGGCGCTCTGCAGGTTCATGATGTTCAGCGCTCCCAGTGCCGGAATGCTCACCATGAAGAGGGCGGGCACGATGGCGAAGTACTTGGCCACGTCGTTGGCGATGCTGAAGGTGGTCAGCGTTCCCCGCGTCATCAACAGTTGTTTGCCGATCTCCACCACCTCGATGAGCTTGGTGGGATCGTTGTCCAGGTCCACCATGTTGCCAGCCTCCTTGGCGGCCTGGGTGCCGCTGTTCATGGCCACACCCACATCGGCCTGAGCGAGGGCGGGGGCATCGTTGGTGCCGTCGCCCATCATCGCGACCAGCCGGCCGCTTTGCTGTTCCTTCTTGATGTAGGCCATCTTGTCCTCGGGGGTGGCTTCGGCGATGTAGTCGTCCACACCGGCCTTCTCAGCGATGAACTTCGCGGTGAGCGGGTTGTCGCCTGTGACCATCACCGTCTTCACGCCCATCTTCCGCAGACGCTCGAAGCGCTCGCTGATACCGGGCTTGATGATGTCCTGCAGTTCGATGCAGCCAATCACCTGCTCGTTCTCGGTGACCACCAGCGGAGTTCCACCATTGGAGGAGATACGCTTCACAGCCTCGCCCACTTCCACGGGCATCTGATGTCCGGAGCGTTCAGCCAGCTTGCGCATGGCATCCTGGGCACCCTTGCGTATGCGACGACCATCGGGCAGGTCCACGCCACTGCTGCGCGTCTGTGCGGTGAAGGCGATCAGCTCGGCTCCTTGAAGTGAAAGGCCGCGCGTCACATCCGCACCCGCCAGTTCAAGAATGCTCTTGCCCTCGGGTGTCTCGTCGGCGAGCGAGCTCAGGGCGCAACTGCGGATGAAGTCCTTCAGGTCCACACCGGGCGCAGGATGGAAGGCCGTGGCCTTGCGGTTGCCAATGGTGATGGTACCGGTCTTGTCCAGCAGGAGTACGTCCACATCACCGGCGGTCTCGACGGCGCGACCGCTCTTGGTGATCACGTTGGCACGCAAAGCGCGGTCCATGCCAGCGATGCCGATCGCACTCAACAATCCGCCGATGGTGGTGGGAATGAGGCACACGAACAGGCTGATGAACGACGCGATCGTGATCACCGTGTTCGCTTGGTCGGCAAAGGGCTTCAAGGTCACACACACGATCAGGAACACGAGCGTGAATCCCGCCAGCAGGATGGTGAGAGCGATCTCGTTCGGTGTCTTCTGGCGGCTCGCACCTTCCACCAATGCGATCATGCGGTCCAAGAAACTGGTGCCCGGTTCCGCGGTCACCTGCACGGTGATGCGGTCGCTCAGCACGCGCGTGCCACCGGTCACACTGCTGCGGTCACCGCCCGCTTCGCGGATCACCGGCGCACTTTCCCCGGTGATGGCACTTTCATCGATGCTCGCCAGTCCTTGGATGATCTCGCCATCGGTGGGAATGGTGTCCCCGGCCTCGCAAAAGAAGGCATCACCCTTGCGCAGTTCGCTGCTCCGGATGGTCTTCACGCTGCCATCGGCCAGCTTCAACTTGGCGGGCGTGTCCTCCCGCAGTTTTCGAAGAGAAGCTGCCTGTGCCTTGCCCCGCGCTTCGGCGATGGCTTCCGCGAAGTTGGCAAAGAGCAGGGTGATGAAGAGGATCAGGAAGACCACGGCGTTGTAACCGACACTGCCTTGGGAGTCATCGCCGCTGAAGGCGCTGTACAGCGTGACCAGCAGCATGATCGCCGTGCCGATCTCCACGGTGAACATCACCGGGTTGCGCAACATGGTGCGTGGGGCGAGCTTCACGAAGCTCTGCACGAGCGCTTCGCGGAATTGATCGCGTTGAAAGAGGGAGGTTGAGCTCATGGGATCGGATGATCAGGAATTGAGTGGAGCAGAGGGTCGAGTTCGGTTGTGAGTGATGTTCATCGATCAATGCGCCATGCCGAAGTATTCCGCCAAGGGACCCATGGCCAGCGCGGGGAAGAAGCTCAGCGCGGCCAGGATGAGGATCAGCGTGAAGGTGAGCCCGCCGAAGGTGGCGGTGTCCGCGCGCAGGGTGCCGTCGCCCTCGGGAATGGCCTTCTTCGCGGCCAATAGTCCCGCGATCGCCAGAGGCCCGATGATGGGCAGGAAGCGACCCAGGATCAGGACCAGACCCGTGACGAAGTTCCAGAAGAAGTTGTTGTCGCCCAGGCCTTCGAAGCCGCTGCCGTTGTTGGCCGCCGCGCTGGTGTTCTCGTAGAGCATCTCGCTGAAGCCGTGTGCGCCGGGGTTGTTCAGCCAATTCGCGGGCACCACGCTCCAAGCAGCATCGCCATGGTGCGTTATCGTGTAGCTGGCGATGGCCGTGGCCACCAGGATCAGGAAGGGATGGAGCAGCGCGATCAGCGTGGCGATCTTCATCTCCCGAGCCTCCACCTTCTTGCCCAGGAATTCCGGTGTGCGGCCCACCATGAGTCCGGCGATGAACACGGAGATGATCAGGAAGACGAAGTAGTTGAGGAAGCCCACGCCCACGCCGCCGTAGAAGGCGTTGATCATCATGTCCAGCATCTGCAACGCACCGGACAGTGGCGTCATGCTGTCGTGCATGGCGTTCACACTGCCATTGCTCGTGGCCGTGGTGGCGATTCCCCAATAGGCACTGGCCTCTGATCCGAATCGCACTTCCTTGCCCTCCATGCTGCCCATCGGCTGGTCGATACCCATGGCGGCGATAGCTGGATTCCCTTGGCTTTCGGCAAGGATGGAGCCGGCGGCGAAGAGCACGAAGCCCATCGTCATCACCCCGAAGACGGTCCATGCGAGTTTCTTCTTCTGGAGGTAGAAGCCCAGCGCGAAGACCAGGGCGATCGGGATCATTAGGATGCTGATGACCTCCACCATGTTGGTGAGGTAGGTGGGGTTCTCCAAGGGATGCGAACTGTTCACGCCGAAGAAGCCACCACCGTTCGTACCCAGTTGTTTGATGGCGACCATGGCCGCAGCTGGCCCTTGTGTGATCTGCTGTTCTGTTCCTTCCAAGGTGGTCACGGTACTGCGCCCATCGAAGGTCATCGGCGTGCCTTGCAGCACCAGGACGAAGGCTGTCACCAGTGACAAGGGCAACAGGATGCGTGTGATGCTTCTGGTGAAGTACATCCAGAAGTTACCCAGACCGCTGGCCGACCGCGAGGCCAAGGCTTTGAAGACGGCCGCCAGTGCCGCCATACCCGTGGCCGCGCTCACGAATTGCAGGAACATGATCACCGCGATCTGCGTCAGGTAGGTCAGTCCGCTTTCGCCGCTATAGTGCTGCAGGTTGCAGTTCACCACGAAGCTGATGATGGTGTTGAACGCGAGGTCCGGAGACATTCCTGCATTCCCATCGGGGTTCAGAGGAAGAGCGCCCTGCCCCAAGAGCATGAAGAAGCCGTAGACGAACCACAGCGCATTGATGGTGAGCAGGGCATGCAGGTGCTGTTTCCAGTCCATCTCGCTGTTCGGGTCCACACCAGCGAGTTTGTAGATGCCGCGTTCCAAGGGCAGTAGGAAGTCACTCCAATGCTTTTCTCCCTTGTATACGCTGGCGATGTAGCGGCCGAGCGGGATGGCAAGGGCGAGCGTGAGCCCGTAGGTGGCGATGACGCCGAATAGTTCAGTGCTCATGGTTCATGGTGTTGCGATCACGTCGCGTCGTTGCGTCGTCGCGATTCATGGGATTCAGTACTTCTCAGGTTTCACCAGCACGTGCAGCAGGTAGGCGAACACGGCGATGCAGATGACCAATAGGGCGGTGAACATGGACTCAGATGTTTTCGAACCAGGTGGTGGATCGGAAGAAGAGGGCGAAGCAGAGCAAGCCGGTGGCGAGCAGGAGGAGGATGGTCATCGGGGTTTCTTCATTTGTTCTTCACGTTCGCGTCGTTCGCGTTCGGCATGGGTGCGCCGCAATTGGGCCTCCAATTCTTGGCGCGTACTTCCAGGCCAAGGATGCCGGTCGAACCAGCGTCCGTGCATGACGAAGGCCACCAAGGCGATCACCGCGATCAGGACCATGAGCCAAGGGATGTACGCTTCCATGCTTGTCCAACACGAACGTTGGGTGCAGGGCCATGAGCGATCGGCATGCCCGATCACCGAGGAACGTACCGTGGCTTAGGGGGACGTGGAAAAGCTTGTGTCGATCGAATGTTGACCGACAAAGGCCACCCTACCGAAATGGAAGGGTGGGTTGCAGGAATGGAAGGGTTACAGCTCCCACCGCTTCACTTTCGCATACAGCGTCGTAAGCCCGATCCCCAGCAGCTCCGCGGCCAGGGTCTTGTTGCCGCCGGTATGGACCAGCACGCGCCGGATGTGTTCCCGCTCCACCTGCTCCAGCTCGTAGATCGCACCGAGCTTTTGCTCCGGTTCGCCTTGGAGTTCCAGCGGTAGCGAGGCCGCATCGAGCAGGGGACCATCGCAGAGTATACAGGCGCGTTCGATCACGTTGCGCAATTCGCGCACATGGCCCGGCCAGGTGTGGTCCATCAGTTTTCGCTTCACATCCTCGTCCATGCCGGTGATGGTCTTTCCCAAACGGGTGGCGAAACGCGTGATGAAGAGCTGTGCGAGCAGCGGGATATCGGCCTTGCGTTCGACCAGCGCAGGTATGCGTAGCGTGAAGGTTGCCAGACGGTAATAGAGGTCCTGACGAAAGCGTCCCTCCGTGCTTTCCTTGAGCAGGTCATGGTGCGTGGCCGCGATGATGCGCACGTCGGCCTTTTGCACGGCAGTGTCGCCCACGCGAAGGAAATCGCCGGTCTCTAGCACGCGCAGCAACTTGGCCTGCAGGTCCAACGGTAGTTCGCCCAGTTCATCCAGGAAGAGCGTTCCACCCTTGGCCGTTTCGATCAAGCCCTTGCGGTCCTTCACGGCACCCGTGAACGCACCGGCCACGTGACCAAAAAGCTCGCTCTCCAAGAGTTCACGACTTAGCGCTCCGCAGTTCACGGCCACGAAGGCCTTCTTCGCCCGTGCACTGGCGGCATGGATAGCCTGCGCGAACACTTCCTTGCCTGTTCCGGTCGCACCGTTGAGCAGCACCGAAGCCTCCGTGGGCGCGACCTTTCGTGCCAGCTCGATCACTTGCTGGGTCGCCGGTGAACGTCCTGTGATCGCTCCGAACGGATCATCACCGATCACTGGTTCCACCAGTCGTTGTGCGTTCGCCTTCTCCAGCGCACGGCTGGCGGTGGGTATCAATTTGTCGTTGTCGTCGCCCTTTACCAGATAGTGGAATGCGCCGTTCTGCACGGCCTTCACCGCATCGCCGATGGTGCCGAACGCCGTGAACACGATCACCTCCGCATCAGGCTGCTGACTCTTGATCGCTCTGGTCAGTTCCACCCCATTGGCATCGGGCAACTTCACATCGCAAAGCACAACATGGAAACGCTGGGCTTTCAGCCGTTGAATGGCCTGGGCGCCGGTCTCGGCAGTGATCACAGCGTAGCCTTCGCTCACGAACAGGCGCTGCAACATGTTGCGCAGCTGGGGTTCGTCGTCGATGATGAGGAGTGAAGGGAAATTCATCAGGACGCAAAGTTCTATGAATGATGAATGCGTTGCTCCCTGACTTAACAAAAGCTGCTTCAGGAAGCCGTGTACCTCTGCGAACAGTCAGCTGACCACATAACTAGTTGGTCGGGGCATTGGATCACCCTCCCGTATGATCCACCACCGCCGGCCCCGTGATCGGTGATGGGCCAACCGGATAGTATCGGTTCAGTTGCTTACGAAGGGTCATGTACCGGTAGATCCCGAACAAGACGAAGATGATGCTCAGGCTCAACGCTGTGTAACCGGCCCAACGGATGCGACCGAAGTCTTCCATCTGAAGCAAGGCCAGGCCACCCACAAGCAAGTACAAGGTGGAGCGGATGTAACTGAGCAGCGTGCGTTCGTTGGCCAGGCGCGTGCGGATCAAGGCCAGGTGGTCGCGGAGGATCAATTCCTCTTTCAATTCATACTCCCGGTCTACCGGGATCATCGAGATGCGCCGCATGGAGCTAGGTTCAGCCGAGTGCGCAAGTTACCCATTGATCCGGCCTACGTCGACAGGTGGCGTTGCTGGGCGAGAGGCGGTATCGTACTTCGGGTATGCATCAACGCGAAGGACCCGACCGAAGCCGGGTCCTTCCATGGGATCGATGTCCGGTCACAACAGTGTGGTGGGGCACACGTATTCCGTGACTTTCACACCGGTCTTCTTGATGCCGGCGAAACCGCTCTCCACATCCACGAAGTCATCCCAACCGCGTGCCTTCAAGATGCTCGCGGCGATCATGCTGCGGTAGCCACCCGCGCAGTGCACGATGAAGGGCTTGTCCTTCGGGAACTCGGCCAGGTGATCGTTGATGCGGTTCAAGGGCACGGTGATC
>Ga0209097_10001352_pt1 | contig 21149 bp, 9 predicted proteins | sample AD_UKC052_MetaG_FD_184419 | JGI IMG/M metagenome (GOLD analysis project Ga0209097, IMG submission 184419) | Active sludge microbial communities of municipal wastewater-treating anaerobic digesters from USA - AD_UKC052_MetaG (SPAdes) (version 2) | ecosystem: Engineered > Bioreactor > Anaerobic >... | reverse complement strand
GGGAGGACGCGCGAAGCTGGCATTTGTCTTCGTCGAAGCCCCGAATGGAAAGGATCAGGACCCTGGCCAGTTTCAGAAAGAAAGATTTTCCCGGAGGGAGCCCCGTGCCGCGAATTCTCCAGATGTCCCGGCGGATGAAATCCATGGTTTTTTGAATTCGTGTTTTGTTTTCGGCCATGATCTCTCCTTTAGTTTCCCAGAATGACTTCCCCCGTGTCCGTGATCAGCTTTCCCGGCAGTTGAAAAAGACGCCGGAAGACGCCCAGCGTTTCCTTTCCAATGGATCTCACCGGCATGGGCTTGACATTCGGGTCTTTCCACGCGCCGTTGATTTTAACATAAATGGTGAGGATATTCCCGTTTTTATCCAGAATCAGCCAGCCTACAATCGGCATTTTTGAAGCAACCAGATCCAGGGTTTGCAGGGGGTGAATGCCGGCGATGCCGTCCAGCTCTTTTCGAAACACGTCAACGCTGCCCGCCGCCGAGATTTCCATTGCGTCGCCGGAAATAAAGAAATCTTTGGATGAAAACACGCCGTTTTGAACGGAGGCCTGGGCGCTAATGGCGCTGTAAGGCATGCCGTCCTTGGCCATGTCCGGCAGTTTCAGCCGGATAAGCTGCGAAACATTCAGCAGGGAGAAGATTTTGGAAAGGACCGAAAACTTTCTCAGGACGCCTTTTTCGGCGCGGATTTGCAGCGTTCCGGCCGCTGTTTTTTTCAGATCGGCGGCTTGACTTCCGGCAGCGGTCAGGTCTCCGGAAACCGACAGACTGCCGGTGATCAGACCGTCTCCGATGTCCATGATGCTCTGGAGTTTTTCCAGACTCACCCCGTTGACGGAAAGGTTTGCATCATAGCGGTTCTGACCATCAGGACGAAGAGCCGCTTTGCCTTTTGCCCGAATGCGTCCGTCAAAAACGCCCGCTTCCAGGGATGAGACATTCAGGATTCCGGTCGTATAGTTCAGCACAGTATTCAGGCCGCTGAATTCGACGCCTTCCAGCTTTCCCGCATTCGCGCGAACGGTTGCGTCAACGGTTATGTTGGACGGCGCGCTTCCGTCTTTTTTGGACGTTTTCAGGGAGGCCAGTAGAGCGATGTCGTCGGAATGGATGTAGGGAGAGGCCAGTTCCGCCGTGATTTTCGGCGCGGCAAAGTCCCGGAGGTGACCCGATGCGTTGAAAAGAGATTGTCCCAGGCCGAAAGAAAGGCGGTTGACGAGAAGGTCATTGCCTTTCCAGACGGCCTGTGCGCTGACGCCGGAAAACGTTGCGTCGCCTTTCGGGCTTGTCCATCCGAGGTCCCTGGCATGGAGCCGATCAGCCTTGACCTGAAACGCGACGGCCGGTTTGCGGAAATCATCGATGCTGAACTTTCCCTGAATGTCACTTTCTCCGATTTTTGCTTTGAGCGGGCCTGTTTCCATTTTGCTGCCCCGGAAATAGGCCTGCCCGGTCAAACCGTTGACAGGCCCGGCGAGTGCCGGGACCATCAAAGAGACGTTGCTAAACGACGCGTTCCCCGTCCATTGCAGAGAGGCAGGATGAAGGAGGTCGCCCTTGCCGGAAACATCGAGCGAGGCGGTGCCCGAAGGATTCATTTCTCTCAGGACAGGAAACAGGGCAGCGGCTTCACGAAGGTTCAAGGTTTTCGATTCGGCATGCAGGGAAAGAGGAATTCCACCGGAAAAGTTATAGGTCGCCGAACCGCTGAATTTCACCTGGGGCAGCTCATACCGGATGGAAGAAAACGTGAGAGCTTCCTGATTTACCATCATGTCGGCGGTCAGGGTGTTTGTTCTGGAGGCGGGTTTTTCCAGGATGTCCGGAAACGCATAGGAGGCATTGGTCAGATTCCAGTCGGCATGCACGCGAAAATCGGATGCCGTTCCTTTTCCCAACAGATCGAGGGCGGACGGACCGTTAAAGCTAAAATTGCGAAACCGGTCTTTTCCCAGAAGCCATGTGACTTCCTTGCGGGCCGGCTGAACGGTCATGGCCGCCGTGTATTCGGCGGGACCCGGCCTAGCAAAATCGGAAATGCTGCCATCTAGTGCAAAAGGTGATTGGCCGAAGAGCCCTTTCATGCCGCGCAGCCGGAACCGGCGGTTTTGAAGTTCCAGGGTGCCGCGGATGTCATGAAAATCCGGCGCGGTTTGATGTACTGTAAAAACGCCTTCGCTGACGTCTGCCCGAAGGGAAAGGACGCCGGCGTTTTCCGGCCTGTCCATGTGCGCAATCTGGCTTGCCCTGCCTTTGAGCGTTCCTTCCATCAGGCGAAAGTTGCCGTCTCGAACGTGCGCGGCAATAAAATCTCCCACCGTCTTCGGAATGATTTTCCAGGGAATGTAAGGCCGCATTTCTTTCAGGGAAAAGGCCGACGTTTTGGCAATTGCGGTCAGGAAGAAATCTTCCTTGTCCATGTCCTGAATGTTCAGACGGCCGCTTGCTTCAAAGCGATCGATCGCCAGGCGCGCCACGTCCAGCGAAAGATTTCCGGCGTTGCGGCTCAAAGCGTAGTCGAGGCGGACCGCTTGCGGGTTGAGCGGATTGGAAAAAGCTCTGGAGCACTCGAGTAGGCCGCTTTTCACCGTAGCGTTTCCTTTTGATGAAAAATTCTTCAGGTTCCCGGAAAAATTTGTGTCCGCATCCAGCAGGCCGCCCAGCCGATCGATCGGCGCCTTGCGATTCAGATAAGGCGCGTAATGCTGAAGGTCCGATCCCCTGAGTCGCACGGAAGCTTCCAAGTCTCCCGCCCAGACGGGCTTTCCGGACGAAGCGGGTTCGAAGGTTCCCTTGAGGGAAAGGGTCGCTTTGTTCCGATCTTCGTTGACAGTCGCACTTATTTGATATTGAAACCGACTTCCGAACAAAGGGGAATCGATGGCGCAGTCGAGATCATCCAGACGGGTAGTGATCACTTCATTTCCCGCGGCCTGATCCTCAAAGGTCACCGATCCTTTGTCAATGGCGATGTTGTTGATTTTCAGCGACGTTTCCTTCCGGGGTTTCGCCAGCAGATCGGCGATGTTCAATTCCCCGTTGCTGTCCCGCTTCAGCCGGAAAACGGGCCGATCCAGAAGAACGTCTCTGAGTGAGAATTGATTTCTCAGAAGGGGAAGAATGTCCAGGCGCAGACGGGCAGACCGGATGTTGACGAAGTCGGCAACGCCGTCCTTTTCCTTGATGATGAAGCCGGTAAAGGTAAACGCCAGTCCTTTGCGAAGGGAAAGAGAGCCGCTTCCCTCATCGTAATGGACGGGTCGGTTCAGTTCCCTGCCGATCATTCTTGTCAGAGGTTCCTTGAAGGCATCGGGTTGGGATAGTTTCCACGAAACGAAGAGCCAGGCGGACGCAAGAAGAACGACGAACGCAGCAGCGCCGATTCCAAAAAATAAAAAGAATTTCTTTTGCGTCGTCAAACAGAAGCCTTTTTACGATGATCCTGGATCGCGGAGCGTTAAGAATCCCCGCGCGCGTCCAGATCCCGGAAGGCCCTGATACCGCTAAGGCTGGTGGCTTCCAGGATTCCCCGGGTGATGGCCCGCGTCATGCAGTCCGCTGCGCTGCGCCCCATTTCGGTCAGAATTTCCGCCGCCGGAGATGCGAAAAATCCCCGGGTCGCCGGCAGTTTTCGCTTGTTGGTTCCAATGCAAAAGATCGTGTCTCCATCAAACATCGTGTGCGACGGGCGTATGGCGCGGGCAAAGCCGTCGTGGGCCATCTGAGCAATTTTTTGCGCCTGCGCTTTGGTTAAAGCCGCATTGGTCGCGATCACTCCGATGGTCGTGTTCTGTCCCGCGGAAGCCACGGGTGGCGGGGGCAGTTTCACCGCTCGCTTTCCGAGGTCTCCGAATTCCGATTCTGCTTCCTGACGGATTTCCCAGAAACGCCCCGTCGCGGGATCGATCACGGAACCCAGAGAGTTCACGGCAACAATCGCCGCGACGATAATTCCCGAGGGCAGGGCTTCGCTGGCCGTTCCCAGACCGCCTTTGATTCCTCCGGCGATGGCGCCCGTTCCCGCGCCGACGGACCCGAGGGGGAAAACGCCTTTGCCTGCGGCGCTGCATGCCGCCGCTCCCCATTTTGGACCAATCGGTGGAACAAACTGTTTTCCCCGGCCCAGATCGAAAAGCGCGGCCGCCGGCACAATAGGCGCCACATAGCCATCCTGCAGCGGAAATCCCCAGCCTTTCTTTTCGAGCCAGCGCACGACGCCGTCTGCCGTTGCCAGGCCATATACGGATCCGCCGGTCAACACGACCGCCTGCACCTTTTCCACCAGATTCATGGGCTGCAACAGGTCTGTTTCGCGCGTTCCCGGTGCGGAGCCGCGAACATCCACGCCGGCCGTCGCTCCCTCGGGGCAGAGAATCGCGGTTGTGCCGCAGGTGTATTTCCGGCTGGTGAAATGACCGACCATGATTCCTTCAACATCGATCAGAGAATTATTCCGGCCTGTTTTATTCATCGGCATCTCCTTGCGAAAAAGGTTGTGCGACGTCTTCAAATGATCGCGATCATCACTGATAAACTTATGATCAAAATCCGCTTGTCGATTGCGTTTCATTTACCACAGGTCGGAAGGCATTTCAGCTATTATTTCATTGACATCTCGTGATGTTCTTCCTATACTCCTTTCCGCCATTAGTAAAATCTGAACCGATTATTCAACTGCCCTAACTGCTGCCTGCCATGCCGGTATGAGGAAATGAACATGGAAAACATCTTTTTTGAAAAGCCGATCCTCAATTCTCCATATGAATATCCCCGGCGTCATTGGGAACTCGATGCCCAGGGACAGCCAACACAACAAATTATAGAGAAACGACGACGGGCCGAATATATCACCCCCATTCCCAAACCCAAAAAACGTAAAGCCGCGGCATCCCAGCAGGATATTGTTTTTGACGAAGGAAAAGGGCTGTCATCACAGGCACAGCAATATGATCCCACGCCTGTAATCAACAATTTGCGTATTCAAGTGGATAAATGGCGCGCTCTTCCCAATCCCAGGGACTGGAAAGTGACCCCGGAAACCGCCCGGCTGCTCCAGCATTGGCGTCACCACAAATTCAGCTCCTACCGGCCATTCTTTTGCCAGGTTGAAGCCGTCGAAACGGTCATCTGGCTGACCGAAGTCGCGCCGACCGAAAAAGCGGGGAAAGACTTCCTTGCCCATCTGGAAAATGCCAACCAGTATGCCAATCCCAACCTGATGCGTTTGGCCCTGAAACTTGCAACGGGAGCAGGGAAGACAACGGTCATGGCCATGCTCATTGCCTGGCAGACCATCAACGCCGTGCGTCATCCGGGGAGTAAAAAATACACACGCGGTTTTCTGGTGGTCACGCCGGGAATTACGATCAAAGACCGTTTGCGTGTCCTTCAACCCAATGATCCGGACAGCTATTATAAAAATCGCGAACTGGTACCCAGTGAAATGCTGCGTGAACTGGAACGCGCCAAGATTGTCATCACCAATTTCCACGCCTTCAAACTGCGGGATCGTTTGGAATTGTCCAAAGGCGGCAGATCTTTGCTGCAGGGCCGCGGCGGCGATGAACTCAAGACGCTGGAAACAGAAGGCCAGATGCTTCAGCGCGCCATGCCGGACCTCATGGGGATGAAAAACATTCTGATCATGAATGACGAGGCGCATCACTGCTACCGCGAAAAGCCTGATCAAAACGAAGACGAATCACTCAAGGGTGATGATAAAAAAGAAGCCGAAAGCAATAATGAGGCCGCCCGTCTCTGGATTAACGGCATTGAAAGTGTGACACGAAAGATTGGGGTAAACCAGGTCATTGATCTGTCCGCCACGCCCTTCTTTTTGCGTGGTTCCGGTTATGCCGAAGGCACTTTGTTTCCCTGGACGATGTGCGATTTTTCTCTGATGGACGCCATTGAATGCGGCATTGTTAAACTGCCGCGCGTACCGGTGGCGGACAATATTCCCGGCAACGACATGCCGATGTTTCGCAACCTCTGGGAGCACATCCGCAAGGATATGCCCAAAAAAGGAAGGGGCAAAACCGCAGGGCTTGACCCGCTGAAACTTCCCACCCGGCTGCAAACTGCTCTGGAAGCGCTCTACGGCCATTATCAAAAGACCTATGATCTCTGGGAAAAAAGCGGCATGAAACTGCCGCCCTGTTTTATTGTGGTTTGCAACAACACCTCCACCTCCAAGCTGGTGTATGATTACATTGCCGGGTTTGAACATCCACCCAGAGAAGACGGTGTGACGCCGCCTCCGTTTCTGGGGAAGTTTCCGCTGTTTTCCAACTACGATGAATACGGCAATTCGCTGGCCAGGCCGCGCACGCTTTTAATCGACAGTGAACAACTGGAATCCGGCGAGGCGCTGGATGATAATTTCCGCACGATGGCGGCATCGGAGATTGAACGCTTTCGCCGGGAAATCATTGAACGCACCGGCGACCGCAGCCAGGCTGAAAATCTGACGGATCAGGATTTGCTCCGCGAAGTCATGAATACCGTCGGCAAAAAAGACCGTTTGGGAGAATCCATCCGCTGCGTCGTGTCCGTCTCCATGTTGACCGAAGGCTGGGACGCCAACACGGTTACGCATGTGCTGGGCGTCCGCGCGTTCGGAACGCAGCTTTTATGCGAGCAAGTTATTGGCCGCGCCCTGCGCCGCCAATCCTATGACACCAACGAGGAAGATGGCTTGTTCAATGTGGAATATGCCGATGTGCTGGGCATTCCCTTTGATTTCACAGCCAAACCGGTTGTGGCCCCGCCGCAGCCGCCTCGCGAGACCATCCGGGTTAAAGCTGTTCGTCCGGAGCGCGACCATCTGGAAATCCGCTTCCCCCGCGTGGCAGGCTATCGCGTTGAATTGCCGCAGGAGAAAGTGATCGCTAAATTCAATGACGAATCCATCATGGAGCTCACCCCCGAACTGGTCGGTCCGACCAACACGCGAAATCAGGGCATCATTGGAGAAGGCGTTGATCTCAATCTTATCCACACGGGCGATTTGCGCATGTCAACGCTGATTTTTCATCTCACCAAACGCCTGATCTATACGCAATACCGCGACCCCGGCGAAGAGCCGCGACTGCATTTATTCGGACAGTTGAAGCGCATTACCAAAGACTGGCTGGATCATTGCCTGATTTGCAAAGGAGGCACGTATCCCGCCCAGTTGATGTATCAATCGCTTGCGGATATGGCCTGTGAAAAAATCACAGCCGCCATCACCCGCACACTTGAAGGGACTCACCCGATCGTGGCTGTGCTCGATTCGTACAACCCAACGGGTTCAACCATCCATGTGAATTTTAATACTTCCAAAACCAGCCGCTGGGAGACGGATGCGCGGCGATGTCATATCAATTGGGTGATTCTGGACAGCGACTGGGAAGCGGAATTCTGCCGGGTTGCGGAGGCACATCCAAAAGTTAAAGCCTATGTAAAAAATCATAATCTGGGCCTGGAAGTGCCATACCTCTATGCATCGGAGACGCGCACCTACCTTCCCGATTTTATTGTCAAAGTCGATGACGGTCACGGGGAGCAGGACCTGCTAAACCTGATTGTAGAAATCAAGGGCTATCGGCGGGAAGATGCCAGAATCAAGAAATCGACGATGGACACCTACTGGATTCCCGGCGTCAACAACAATGGTCAGTATGGCCGCTGGGCCTTTGCCGAATTTACGGAAGTCTATCAGATCGAATCTGACTTCAAAGCGAAAACAGAAAAAGAGTTCAACAAGATGATCGGGATATTTACCACCGATCCCATAGGTTAAACATGGCCACTGCACAACTGAAGATATTTATCAGCAGTGTTCAAAAGGAATTTGCCAAGGAGCGCAAAGCGCTTCGTGATTACGTTCAGGGCGATCCGCTTTTGCGCCGGTTCTTCGACGTATTTCTCTTTGAAGATTTACCCGCCAGAGATCAGAGGGCGGATGATGTCTATCTTGAAGAAGTTCACAACAGCGATATTTATCTGGCCTTGTTCGGCAATCAATATGGCGCGCCCGATAAAAAAGGTTTTTCCCCGACGCATCGTGAATTCAACGAAGCAACCCGGCTGGGCAAGGAACGTCTCATTTTTGTTAATGGGGCGACGGATGAAAACCGGCAACCCAAAATGAAAGCGCTCATTGACGAAGCGGGTTCACAGCTCATCCGCCGTCGTTTCGCCGACGCATCGGAGCTGATCCCCACGGTTTATGCCAGTCTGGTGGATTATCTGGCCGTAAAGGAACTTCTCCGTGCCGGGCCCTTTGACGCCGCTGCATGCGCAAATGCGTCATTGGACGATATCGATCCGGAAAACGTCATCAAATTTGTCAGTCTGGCCCGTCGCGCCAGGGCATTTCCTCTGCCTGAAGATACAAAACCAAAGGAGGTTTTGGAGCATCTCAACTTACTGAATAAGGAACGTCCTACGAATGCAGCAATGCTTTTATTCGGGAAGACACCACAACGATTTCTGATGTCATCGGAGATTAAATGCGCACATTTTCATGGCCTGGAAGTCAGCAAACCCATTCCTTTTTATCAGGTTTATAAGGGCACTGTTTTTGATTTAGTCGATCAGGCAGTCGATTTTGTGCTCTCTAAAATCAATTTGGCTGTCGGCACGCGTGAATTGAGCGTCCAGGCCCCTGTCGCTTATGAAATGCCGCCCGAAGTTATTCGGGAAGCCATTGTCAACGCTGTTGCGCACCGCGATTACACCAGCAACGGCAGCGTTCAGGTGATGCTTTTTTCAGATCGGCTCGAAGTCTGGAATCCCGGCACATTGCCGCCTTCGCTGACACTCGAAAAATTAAGGCGGCCGCATGGCTCTGTGCCCGGTAATCCACTTCTGGCGGAGCCTTTATATTTGACCAAATATATTGAACGCATGGGCACGGGAACGGGTGACATGATTGCGCGTTGCCGTAAAGCCGGATTGCCTGAACCCGAATTTGCCCTGACGGACGGCTTTGTCGCAACCATACGCCGCAGGCCGGAGCTGGCCTTTGAAGCCGTCGGCGGCAAGAAAGAGGCGCCAGGAAGGCACCAGGAAGGCACCAGGTTGGCACTAAGTGGGAACCAGGTTGAAATCCTCAATCAGTGCGCAGACGCATGCGCGATTGCCGATCTGATGCAGTTGGTGGGCCGTTCGGATCGCACCAAGTTCCGTAACCAGGTTTTAAATCCGCTGATCCAGGAAGGTCTTTTGATGATGACTGTCCCGGATAAGCCGACCAGCTCTCTGCAGAAATACCGCGCGACGGAAAGAGGTAGAGCCCTTCTTGCAAAACTGAAAAAGAAAGGGAGCGGAAAATGACAATCGAACCTTGCCTTTTTACGGCATCTGAAAGGTAGAGAATATGGCGGCAAAGAAAACGAACAACAAAACCATTGAAACATTAACGCACGATGACGCCAAGCGTAAAAATATCCCCACAGCGGAATTTCAGTCCGTTCTGCAAAAAGAAGCGCAGGACCCGCTGAAAGTCACTTATCCACGCGACGCGGCAGGCTTGGAAGATGAAAAGCAAAACCGCAACCGCGACCTCGACCCGCAACTGGTTTGGCGTGGCAAGGATGAGCAGGACTGGTCCGACCTGGTCGTGCATGTCCCGCCCCTCTACATTCAGGAAAAGGTCCATCCCAAAGTTTTGATTGACGATCTGCTGCGTCGCAGCGCCACCGACAGGCAGGCTGCTGAAGCGCAAACCGATTTGTTTGCCGATTTCAACGGCATCCCGACCGAGGCCGCCAAAACCGATTTCTACCAGCACGACCAGAACTGGTCCAACCGTATGATTCTGGGCGACAGCCTGCAAGTTATGGCCAGCCTTGCCGAACGCGAAGGCCTGCGGGGCAAAGTGCAGTGCATCTACTTCGATCCGCCTTATGGCATCAAGTTCAATTCCAACTTCCAGTGGTCCACCACCAGCCGCGACGTGAAAGACGGCAACGCCGACCATATCACCCGCGAACCGGAACAGGTCAAAGCCTTCCGCGATACCTGGCGCGATGGAATTCATTCCTACCTGACCTACCTGCGCGACCGCCTGACGGTGGCACGGGATTTATTGACGGAAAGCGGTTCAATCTTTGTCCAGATTGGGGATGAGAATGTCCATCGAATAAGAGCTCTGCTTGACGAGATATTCGGAGATGAGAACTTCTTTTCACAAATAACGCTAAAGAAACTCTCACCACTCGGTACGGGAGGAATGGCAAATGTGACCGACAACGTGTTGTGGTATGCCAAGTCAAAGCCGCACATTAAGTTTAGGCCAATCTTCGACCTAAAGGCCAAAGGATCTGAATCCAGATACGACTATGTAGAGCTTCCGACTGGCGAACGCCGCAAGCTCAGCAACGAAGAGGAAGAAAACTTGGAAACGTTACCAAAAGAATGGAAGCTCTTTTGCCCACAAGGTCTGCTATCATCAGGATACACGCCGACTTGTATATTCGACTTCGAACTATATGGTTACCCAGTGCAAAAAAATAAAAAAAGCTGGCGCACCAATCGTTCAGGCATTCAGACATTGATTAAAGCGAACAGGCTGGTTCTTCATGGCACATTGCCATACTTCGTTGCATTTCACGATGACAACCCTCTATCAACGATGAGTAACATATGGACTGACTCAGGTTCGGCGAGCACTTCATACGAAAAGATCTACGTTGTTCAGACATCTACCCGACAGATTCAAAAATGCATCCTCATGTCTACAGACCCTGGCGATCTCGTGCTCGACCCGACCTGTGGTTCTGGTACGACAGTCTATGTTTCGGAGCAGTGGGGGCGCCGCTGGATTACTATAGACACTTCCCGTGTGGCACTCGCTTTATCTCGCGCGCGAATCATGGGCGCACGTTACCCCTATTATCTCCTTGCCGATAGTCGAGATGGCCAAATTAAAGAAGCAGAAATAAGTCGTAAAGAAACATCCAATGCCCCAGCACGGGGCGACATCCGTCAGGGTTTCGTCTATGAACGTGTGCCTCACGTCATGCTAAGCTCCATTTCAAATAATGCGGAGATAGAAGTGATCTGGGAAAAGTGGCAGGAAAAGCTCGAACCCGTCCGTAAACAAATTAATGAAGCACTTGGCAAAAAATGGGAAGAGTGGGAAATTCCCCGCGACCTCTCCGCCGTCATACCTCTGGCGAAGGCCGGTATCCAGGAAAAAATGAAAGAAGCGGAAAAATTACACTCCCAGTGGTGGCAATATCGCATCGCCCGGCAAAAAGAAATCGACGCTTCCATCGCCACCAAGGCGGAATACGAATATCTCTATGACAAACCCTATGAGGATAAGAAGAAAGTCCGTGTCGCCGGACCTTTCACGGTGGAAAGCCTTCTGCCGCATCGTGTGCTGGGCGTGGATGAAAACGATGACCTGATTGACGATTTGAAAGATCCAAGTTCCGCTTACGGTACCGTCCGCGATTTCACGCAAATTATTCTGGAAAACCTCAAAATCGCCGGCGTCCAGCAAGCCCACAAGGAAGATAAAATCGTCTTCACCTCGCTTACCCCCTGGCCGGGCCATTACATCTGCGCCGAAGGGAAATTTGAAGTGACCAGTGACGAGTGGATAGTGAATAGTGAAAAAACAAAAATAAATACAAGTTTGCCATCCACTAATCACCAACCACTATCCACTAACGAAAAACGCGCCGCCATTTTCATCGGTCCGGAATTCGGAACAGTTTCCCGCCCCGATCTGGTGGCCGCCGCCCGTGAAGCAGGTGATGCCGACTTTGATGTGCTGATTACCTGCGCTTTCAATTACGATGCGCACTCCTCGGAATTCAGCAAGCTGGGCCGCATCCCCGTGCTCAAAGCCCGTATGAATGCCGATCTGCACATGGCTGATGATTTGAAAAGCACTGGAAAAGGTAACCTGTTCGTCATCTTTGGAGAGCCGGATATCGATATCCTGGAGGCTGAAGGCGGACAGGTGAAGGTAAAAATCAACGGCGTGGATGTCTTTCATCCCAACACCGGCGAAGTCCGCAGCGACGGCGCGGAAGGCATCGCCTGCTGGTTTATCGATACGGACTACAACGAAGAAAGCTTCTTCGTCCGCCACGCCTATTTCCTGGGCGCAAATGACCCCTACAAGGCATTGAAGACGACGCTGAAAGCAGAAATCAACCAAGAAGCCTGGGCGACCTTGAACAGCGACATTTCCCGACCCTTCGACAAACCCAAATCCGGCCGCATCGCCGTCAAAGTGATCAATCATTTAGGTGATGAAGTGATGAAGGTGTTTAAGGTAATTTAGACAGAATATTATTTCGGGAAATTTTTAAAGAGTAAAAATCACTTAGCGGTGAAAAGTTATGTTATTGCTATGTCTTACTTGACAAAACTGGAAGAGATTCTGTCTGTGATCAAGATAATCTGGAGACCATGAATAAATGCTTGACGGCAATGACCAGCAGACGTTTTATTCTATACGTGAATTGTATGATTTGGCGCAGTCAGGGAAAAAACCAATCCTCTTCTGGGTAGGCGCTGGTGTCAGTTCATGGTGTGGCTACCCCAGGTGGGAAGAACTATCCCAAAATATCGCAAACAATTTTAAGAAATACGAAAAAGGCTATAATGATAAAAGAGAGCTTTTGAACAATTTGCTTGAACAAGGAGAATATCCCCTTTTTTTCCAGGAATGTAGAAATATTAATAAATCCAGATATTATGAAGCCCTTATTAAAAGTTTTCGTCCTTTGAGAGGGATCAGTCCAGTTTATGGCCGATTCATCACAAGAATTCTTTCCATCAACCCTCTTTATATTGTCACAACCAACATCGATGAGTGTCTGGAAAAAAACTTGCCGAATGTAGAAACGCTTCAAAGTACAGACCTGCCACGCTGTATTGATAACTTAAACGCCAAGCAACCTTTCATATGTAAGATTCATGGATCGATTAGCTCAGTTGAGTCTGTAATCATAACATCTGATGATTACGTCCAATTATTGTCCGATGACTCCTATGAGGAGCTGATCCGCCACATTTTTAACGATTGTATTGTTTTATTCATTGGCTACGGTTTAGGAGATCGCTATGTTCTGAATCTATTGTCGCAAAGTGCCAAATTAAAAAACATTTTTGGGGACGGTCCTCACTTTGCCATTTTGCCGAACAACGTATCCGATGTGCCACCTAATGTGAAGACTATACGATATTTGCCTGAACCATATACGGACCATCGTTCATCTATCGAAATTGTTGAAGAAATCATATCCGCACGCAATACACAAATTATTAGCAGCGGTACAAGATCAGACTTCATAAACCATCATAAGGTCATCAGCGCTCATTTGATATCAGATATTTATCCAGCGGGCACATGGGATAGCTCTCATACCATCGGGTTAATTGGGCCTGACGGAAAAAAGAAGCAAGCCATAATTGGACATGGCATGCATCAATCGGAATTACCTCTTGGTCTGTCCACTGCAATGCATGATCTTATCGTCGGCTTGGTCTGTTTTGACAAAGTTTATGCACCAATTTCATCACTTGGTAGAACTCACACCCTTTTGGGTGCTGAATATTTTTGGGAACTCGTGCAGAATAATTGTTTAGAGTTCATTCAATGGGAGGAACAGCAGGCGATTTTCTATCCTGATCCAGAGGAAATTGCTGGAGGAGAACTGTGCTCATTTGAAATTTATGACAAAGATAAAAGAAAGCGAACAATTCAAGATATCATTAGGAATCAAATTTATCCTGTACCTGGAAAAGAAAAAGAGGCGGATGAGCTTTTCCAATTACTGGAACGTAAAACGGCTTTAATAAATGGATTGGATGAGCCTGACATACCAAGAATGGTGAAAGGATTATTACTCAGACCTTCACTAAGACAAGTGTTAGGCATAAGCGATGGAGTATCAAGGATTTCCTTACCACGATGGATTGTGTTTCCTGTATTAAGACTTGCGAATGTTGTAAAGATTGGCACCACATGCCAGCAACTTGGAATCGCATCTGTGAAGTTGGAATTTGGTATGGATGGTTTAGTAGGGCCCGCCTTTGCACTTTCTTCCGGTGTGGAAGTTGCCGATAATGTGACAAGTTACGTCTTATCTGGTCAATATAATACGAATATCGCCAAATATGTACGTGATAACCCCTCTGTTCTGAAGACCATCCTTGTCTTCAGGGACAGCATGGCCGGATCAGCGTTACGTAAAGAAATTATCCATCAACTCTCATGCGGCTATGGCAACGACTTTGTTGCGGCAGTTAATGCCAGCTTAAAAGCGGCACTACCTTCTGCTGCCCTGCAAAGTGCACGTGATGAGTTCACGGGATTGCTATTGGCTAAAAAACCGGGTACGGGAATGACTCCGGCGGTATGGAACTATCAAAATTACGCAAATATTGCTTTGTCACTGTGGCGAAAAAGGAGTCAGCATGAGTTCAATGCTTATTGCCTTCAAAATAACATCGGACCGTATGATTTGTGCCCTTGCGGCTCCGGAGATAAGGTGCGTTTTTGTTGTGCAATGGTGCTAAAATAAACAGAAAAGATATCAATACGTGAATAAATCGATAAACTTCCGCATTGCTGACACATTTACCGACAGTTTGTCCAAACTGACAAACGATGAGCAGAAAGCCGTCAAGACCACTGCCTTTGATCTTCAGGTAAACCCGGCCAGTCCGGGGATGAAGTTTCACAAGCTGGAAAAGGCAAAAGACAAACGCTTTTGGTCTGTCCGTGTGAGCAGTGATTTACGTCTGATCGTGCATAAAACGGAAAGCAGTCTGCTTTTGTGTTATGTCGGCCATCACGATAATGCTTATTCATGGGCCGAATGCCGGAAGCTTGACATCCATCCCCAAACGGGTGCGGCTCAACTGGTTGAAATTCGGGAAACCGTTAAAGAAATCATTGTCCCTGCATACACGGAATCCCTAAAGCCTGCCACCCCGGCGTCCAAGAAGCCTTTATTCGCCAATTATTCCGATGCGGAACTGCTGAAATACGGCGTGCCGCAGGAATGGCTGGATGATGTTCGAAAAGCAGATGAAGACAGTATTCTGGAGCTGACCGACCATTTACCGGGCGAAGCGGCGGAAGCGCTTTTATGCCTGGCGACCGGAACGCTGCCACAAATTCTTCCGCCTGCCGCGGCTGGCACAGACCCCTTTGCGCATCCGGATGCCGGGCGCCGTTTCCGCACGATGCACAATATTGAAGAACTGGAACGGGCGCTGGAATATCCTTGGGAAAAATGGATTATCTTTCTCCATCCAGCGCAAAAACAAATGGTGAAAAAAGATTATAGCGGGCCGGCGCGAGTATCCGGTTCGGCAGGCACAGGCAAAACCATTGTTGCACTGCATCGCGCCGTCTATTTGTCGCGGTCTAATCCTGATGCTCGCGTGCTTTTAACAACGTTTTCAGATACTTTGGCAAATGCTTTGCGCCTGCGCATGCGCCGCCTGATCAGCAATACGCCGCGAGTTGGCGAGCGATTGGAATGTATTGCCTTAAACGATATCGGCTTGCGACTTTATTCAGCAAACTTCGGCAAGACAAGCATCTTATCCGCTGCGGACATCGCTACGGTCATGAAAGAGGCTTTGGTTGAGGTTCCCGGCCATAAATTCCCACTTTCTTTCTTAATTACCGAATGGAAAGATGTGGTGAATGCCTGGCAACTGAATAGTTGGGAAGAATACCGCGATGCACGCAGACTTGGTCGCAAATCTCGGCTGCCGGAAAAACAACGCATTATCATTTGGTCAATATTTAAAAAAGTCCGCACAAAACTTCAAGACAAAAAACTTCTAACCTATGCTGATATCTTCACCCACCTGGCGGCTCATTTTGCTAAGAGCAAGAAACGGCCCTTTGATTATGCTGTGGTGGATGAAGCGCAGGATATCAGTGTTTCACAACTGCGGTTTCTTGCCGCTCTGGGAACAGGCCGTCCGAACAGTCTTTTCTTTGCCGGTGATTTAGGACAGCGGATTTTTCAGCAGCCTTTTTCCTGGAAGGCGTTGGGCGTGGATATCCGGGGACGCTCCCGCACCTTAAGAATCAATTACCGGACATCCCATCAGATTCGTATGCAAGCTGATCGGCTTTTAGGCAAAGAAATCATGGATGTGGATGGCAATAAAGAAGAGCGCCGCGGCATTGTTTCTGTTTTCAACGGCCCGAAACCGGCCATTGAAGTTTGCGGCAAGCAGGACAAGGAAATAGATGCAGTGGCAAAGTGGTTGTCTGATCGGGTGAAGGAAGGTATTCAGCCGCATGAGATCGGCGTATTTGTTCGATCGGATGCTCAATTGCCGCGGGCAAAAGCCGTCTTGGAAAAAGCGGGCATTGCTTATCGCATTCTCGATGACAAAGTTGAAACCGTCCATGGCCAGGCATCCGCAAGCACTATGCATCTGGCCAAGGGGCTGGAATTCCGAACGGTGTGCGTGATGGCTTGCGACGATGAAATCATTCCGCTTCAGGAGCGCATTGAAACAGCCGACGATGATTCCGATCTGGAAGAAGTCTATAACACAGAGCGGCATCTGCTTTATGTCGCCTGCACCCGTGCCCGCGATCAACTGTTGGTAACAGGTGTTCATCCGGTATCAGAATTTCTGGATGATTTGGAGACTTAAGAAAGAATGACTACATTGCATGTTAAACAACCTCAGTCCAAAGCTATCTGTCTAAATTTCCTGATTTCTATTGCTGAGCACAGGATGATTCGTCCTCAATCTATCCGGTAGTCACAAAGGCCAAAGTCGTGTATGATGCCGCGCATGAAAAGAGGAAGCGGCATACTGCTGGCGATTTCGTCGCTGCCTGGACGGTTCGGCATCGGAACGCTGGGAGAAGGCGCACGCAAATTTGTGGATTGGCTCGAGCAAAGCGGACAGGCCTACTGGCAGATTCTGCCTATCTCACCGACGGGTTTCGGCGATTCTCCGTATCAGGCGTTCAGCGCCTTTGCGGGCAATCCGTATTTTATCGATTTGGAGGATCTGCATCGAGAAGGCCTGCTGCCCCCCGAGGCGCTGGACCTTTGTGAAAGTCTTTTTGCGGGCGCTCCGGATTCCGTGGATTATTACGCGCAATACTTAGGCAGGCCGCAGGTGCTCCAACTGGCTTTTCGCCACGGCGCCGGACGGTTGGCCGCCGGGCTGGAAGCTTTTCGAAAGCGCCACCAAAGCTGGCTTCGCGACTACGCGCTGTATATGGCGCTCAAGGGCGAATATGAAATGAAGCCTTTCGATCAATGGCCCGAAGCGCTTTCCCTGCGGGACCCAGCCGCCCTGAAGGACGCCGCGGCCCGCCTCAAAGAGCAGGTCGATTATCACACCTTTGTTCAATACCTTTTTTATCGCCAGTGGGACGCGTTGCGGAAATACGCCGGGAACAAGGGGATCCGCATTATCGGCGATATGCCGATCTACATGGCGCCGGACAGCGCGGACGCCTGGGTCGGCCGCGACATTCTGGATCGCGAGGGGCGCGTCGCGGGCTGCCCGCCGGACTACTTTTCGGCAACGGGGCAGCTCTGGGGAAATCCGCTCTACGACTGGGAGAAATTGAAGGAAACGGGTTACGAATGGTGGATGCGAAGGATCACCCATCAACTGTCTTTGTATGATGATCTGCGCATCGATCATTTCCGCGGCTTTGAAGCCTACTGGGCGATTCCCGCCGGCGCGAAGACCGCTGAATCGGGTCAGTGGCTTCCCGGTCCGGGCATCGACTTTTTCCGCCGCCTGAAAAAAGTGATCGGCAATCCGCCCCTGATTGCCGAGGACCTCGGGTATCTGACGCCCGAGGTATTCGAGCTGCTCTATGCAACCGGCTTTCCCGGTTTGAAAGTGCTTCATTTCGCCTTTCCGCCGGACGGTGAAAGCATTTACCTGCCGCACCGGTATGAGAAAAACTGCGTGGTTTACACGGGCACGCATGACAACGACACGACACTCGGCTGGTATCAAAGCCTTGGCGAAGACGAACGAAATTTTCTGGATGCTTACTTGGGCGGCGTCAACGAAGAGCGCATTCACTGGAAGTTGATTCGCCTGGCCATGAGTTCCGTGGCTGATGTGTGCATTTTTCCGATGCAGGATGTGCTGGGACTTCCTTCCTCGGCGCGCATGAACCGGCCGCAGACGTCACAGGGGAACTGGCGGTGGCGTGTGACGGAGGACAGTCTGGACGGTGAGCTTGCGCAAAAACTGGCCGGTCTGACAAAACTGTTCGGCAGGCGACGGTGAAGTCATGATCAAAAACGATATTCCACAGGACGAGATTTACCTTTTCAATATCGGGGAGGCGCAGCAGGCCTACGCCACTTTCGGCTGCCACCGCGTGAATGAATCCGGTCTGCACCGCTTTCTGGTCTGGGCGCCCAATGCGCGGGAGGTCAGTGTGGTCGGGGACTTCAACGGCTGGGACGCTTCCCGCAACCGGATGGAGCGCCTTGATTCGGGTGTGTTTGCGGCGTTCGTGCCGGGCCTTCGCGATGGGGACTGCTACAAGTATGCAATCCACGGCTGCGACGGAAAAACGGTGCTCAAGGCGGATCCCTTTGCCTTTCATGCCGAGGTGCGTCCCGCGACCGCCTCAAAGGTCTGGAGCCTCGGCAAATACGACTGGCACGACGCGGAATATTTGAAGCGTCGACAGGGACAGAACCTTCTGAACAGGCCCGTTTCCATTTACGAAATGCACATCGGTTCATGGCGAAAGCCGGAGGATTGGCGATTCGCGGATTTCCGTCGCGTGGCCGATGAACTTTCCGATTATCTGGTCGAGATGGGCTTCACGCATGTGGAGATTATGCCCGTTCTCGAACATCCGCTGGACGATTCCTGGGGGTATCAGGTGACCGGTTTTTACGCGGTGACCAGTCGCTACGGGACGCCTCAGGATTTCATGTATTTTGTCGATGTCATGCACTCCAAAGGCATCGGCGTCATCATGGACTGGGTGCCGGCTCATTTTCCCCGGGACGAACACGGCCTGGCGCGCTTTGACGGCACTTGCCTCTATGAGCATCAAAACCCGATGCAGTCCGATCACCCGCAGTGGGGCACGCTGATTTTCAACTATGCCCGTCCCGAGGTGGCAAGCTTTCTGGTTTCCAGCGCGATGTTCTTCTTTGACGTGTACCACATCGACGGGATTCGGGTGGATGCGGTCACATCGATGCTCTACCTGGACTACGCCCGCAATCCGGGCGAATTTGTACCCAGCGAAGACGGGGGCAATATCGACCGCTCCGCGGTGGCTTTTCTGCAAAAGCTCAATTCCGTGATTCTGACGCGCTACCCCGGTGTCATGACCGTCGCGGAAGAATCGACGGCTTACCCGATGATCACCAAACCGCCCTACGATGGGGGGTTGGGTTTTTTGTTCAAGTGGAATATGGGATTCATGCATGATACGCTGAACTATATGTCGATGGATCCCTTCTTTCGACAGAACCACCACAACAAGCTGACGTTTTCCATGCACTACGCGTTTACGGAGAACTTCATTCTGCCGTATTCCCACGACGAGGTGGTTCACGGCAAAAAATCCCTGCTCAACAAGATGGTCGGCGCCTACGACGAAAAATTTGCATCGCTGCGCCTGCTGCTGGGCTTCATGTACGCGCACCCCGGGAAAAAACTGCTCTTCATGGGCGGGGAGTTCGGGCAATTTATCGAGTGGAATTACCGAAAGGAACTCGACTGGTTTCTGCTGGGGTATGAACGGCATGGCCAGATGCGCCGGTACGTGCAGGCATTGAACGCGTTTTATACCCGCACCCCTGCGCTGTATGCAATCGACGACGGGTGGGAAGGGTTTGCCTGGCTCAATGTGAACAACGCAAAGCAAAGTTGTGTGAGTTTTCTGAGGCGGGGCGCGCGCCCCGAAGAGGTCTGCGTGTGCGCCTTCAACTTTACGCCGGTGCCGGTGGAGCGGTTTGTGATCGGGCTGCCTTCCGGCGGTGCGTTGCGGCACGTCTTCAGCAGTGACGAGGCGAGATTCGGAGGAAGCGGGCGAGGTTTGGGGCGGGTCATTCAAGTCGTCCATAAAGATTTTGAAGGACATCCGTACCGCGCGGCCATTGACCTGCCGCCGCTGGCGGCCGTTTATTTTGAAATGGATTCCTATGAAAAGGGTTTGAAATGAACGCAGCATTGCAGGAGATACTGTCTGAAAAAAAGATGAAGACTCCGCCTTCGGTTCTGATGATCGGGGCGGAATGCGCGCCGTTTGTCAAAACGGGAGGGCTGGCGGATGTGATCGGAACGCTGACGAGAGAGCTGAAAACACTGGGATTCGATGCCCGGCTGATGCTGCCGTTTCATCGCATCATCAAAGACCGGTACCGGGACCGTGTGCGCCACCTGGTCAGTTTCAGCGTGGACATCGGCGGCCGATCCCAGTATGTGGGAATTGAACAGTTTGACTGGGAGGGCATTCCGGTTTACTTCATCGATAATGAACACTACTTCGGTCATGCCATTTACTGCGGCGGCAATTTCGAGGGAGAGCAATACGCCTACTTTACGCGGGCGGCCATTGAGGCCCTTCCGATGATTGCTTTTGAGCCCCGGATTCTTCATGTCAACGACTGGCATACGGCGATGATCCCCATGCTGCTGAAAACCCAGTATGACCGCCTGCCGCAGGGAAAGTGCCGCACCGTTCTCTCCATTCACAACCTCGGTTACCAGGGACGTTTTCATTTCGGCTTCGCGTCGCATCTTTTGAACATCGAGAGCCGCTACTACCATCCGGATAATATCGAATATCACGGCGACGCGAACTTTTTAAAGGGCGGCATCGTTTACGCGGACAAACTGGTCACGGTAAGCCCGACTTATGCCAGTGAGATCCTGACGGCCTATTACGGCGAAGGTCTGGAGGGCATTCTGGCCACACGGGCGGACGACCTGACCGGCATTCTCAACGGGATTGATGTCACCGCCTTCGATCCTGCGTCGGATCCGATCATTCCCTATCCGTATGACGCCTCGTCGCTTTCCCAAAAGCAGAAAAACAAGGAGGCTCTGATTGCCGAGCTTGGCTTGAATCTTTCTCCGGAAGCCCCTCTCATCAGCATGGTGACACGGCTGACGAGGCAGAAGGGGATTGA
>Ga0209097_10001349_pt1 | contig 21166 bp, 22 predicted proteins | sample AD_UKC052_MetaG_FD_184419 | JGI IMG/M metagenome (GOLD analysis project Ga0209097, IMG submission 184419) | Active sludge microbial communities of municipal wastewater-treating anaerobic digesters from USA - AD_UKC052_MetaG (SPAdes) (version 2) | ecosystem: Engineered > Bioreactor > Anaerobic >... | reverse complement strand
TTTTTTATGTAAATCCAGCAAGTCGTTATGTTTAGCCTCAATTTCTATTTTTTTACCATCAAGCACGGTGATCTGATCTCTAAGGTCTTGTATCACACCTGCCTGCAGAGTATGATCATGCTGAATAGAAGCGTATTTTTTCAGGGCTTCTTTTGATTCTTCGCGTTTTTTGTCGTACGCTTTTTTAAAGCTGAAGGCCACACCTATGGATGACAGAGCCAGCGCCAAGGCGGCGATAGTGATAATTAGTAAAATATTCATGATTTTTTTGTTTTAAGGTTTTCTAAATTTCCGATTAATGCGGTGCCGGCCGTGAGCGCCAGTCCGATAAGCTCCAGCCCCTCGGTTACGATCAGTATGAAACCGAAAAGGAGCAAGATCGTTCCGATGAAGTTTTGTGCTTTCATTTTCGTTCAATGGTTATTTGTTGAGTAAAGCTGTCATAGGTTATGACAAACGATGTGTCTTGTCTGCTTTTTGCATAGACGACAGCTCTCGCAAGTGTTGTAAAAACATTCTCGGCACGTACGTCTATCAGATCGCCGATCTTCATTTGTTTCATGTCGTCTGCTACATCAATTGTTTTCATAATGCTCTGTAAATTGTAACTTGGTTAGTGGCGGAGTCGAATGATACGTCATAGCGACGCTCCGGCCAAGCCTCGACGGTGGTGGCAACTGCGTACAGGAACGCTCCCGCCCAGTCGGGCTTCGTCGTCCACTTCTCGTATTTGGCCATCGACTCGAGAGTAGTCTCGAGATTGATTTCGCCCTTTCGCGGGCCGTCTTTGAAGTGATAAATTCTCATAGCGTACGTGTCACGACGGTTCTGTTGGAATTGCTGTCATAGTTGACGGTAAACACGCGGCCGGTATTTCTTTTCAGATAGCTGCACGCGTTTCGCAAGCATTCTACTGAAGCCCGCACCGCCGTGGCTGTCCAGCTCTCTCCTACTTCTATCGTCAGGAGAGTCTGGGTCACATTAATACGCCCAGGATTGGGGCCTTTTTTGTGGTAGATCAGTTTCATTTTCGTTGATTTTTAGGGTGTTTCAAAACTATTTTTATATCTTTGTTGCTCTGTATATGTGTAAATATGTGTATCAATATCTTAACCTTATGCAAAGATATTCAGAATTTCTGAAACAACCAAAGAATTTCTGAAATATTTTTCAATTATCTTAATAAATCGTGAAAAAAGATGTAAATACTCGCGTGGTTGAGGCTATAGACGCCATTCTAAAAAACGATCCTAATTTGACTAAAGGCGTTTTTGCTCTTAATCTTGTAAATCGGTCAAATCCACTTTTTTACCATAAATTATGGCGATCCGGGTCAGGACGTCCAGCCCCACGCTGTAGCGGCCCCGCTCGATATTGCTGAGGTTTGCGAAGGTGACGCCTGCTTTTTCGGCCGCCTCCCTGAGTGTAAGGCCGGCCTCCTGCCTATATCCGGCAAGGAGGCTACCTATGTAAAATCTTGCTTTATACTTATCCATTTTTTACTATGCTTTTCAAAAGGTCGAGATCGCGCCTTTTCGGCTCAAAGGCGTTTTTAGTTGCGTCGATGAGCGTCATGTCGTTGATGATGGCACTCCATGTCTTATAAGTAACCGGTGAGGTGTAGGTCACTTTATAACATCCGTGGCTCTTTGGCTCAAAGCGGAAGTCGCTCAATTCTGTTTTGTTTCTTTTAGTTGTCATGGCTATATTGTTTTTTAGTGTTATCGAAAAATGTTAGTTGTTTTTTATAAAATCGTTTTAGCGTGCATGTGCCAGCTGTGGAATTTTCTGTTTTCGGCAGGATTGCTCCAAGAGGTCTCGCGGATCAAATCGCCTTTTATCCTCATCCCCTCGGTCGTGTTGAAATCGGGCAGTTGGTTTTTGATGTCGTCCGTCCAATGTACCACGCACTTTTGCATCCTTTCAGTAGTGACCTCTCCGGTTTCCGGATCCGTTATTATCGCAGCTACGTCAGTCAAATCGAAAAGGTAGCCGTTAGGGCTCAGTTCGTCAAAGTTTCCAAAAATCTCGGCGTTTTCGTAAGTAGTGTAAGTTTTCATTTTGTCTTTGCGGAATTGTCGTGTTGCCCCCACGTTTAAGTGTTAATGTTTCTTTTCTTTTTTCTACTACAAAGATAATATTAATAAATGAATTTACCAAATTTAATAACAAATATTTTCAATTATTTTATAAGATCGTTTTTGCGTGTATGTGCCAGCAGTGGAATTTTCTATTTTCGGCAGGGTTGCTCCAAGAGGTTTCGCGGATCAAATCGCCTTTTATCCTCATCCCTTCAGTAGTGTTGAAATCGGGCAGCTGGTTTTTGATGTCGTCAGTCCAATGTACCACGCACTTTTGCATCTTTTCCGTAGTAACCTTTCCGGTATCCGGATCAGTTATTATTGCGGCCACGTCAGTCAAATCGAAAAGGTAACCGTTAGGGCTCAGTTCATCAAAGTTTCCAAAAATCTCGGCGTTTTCGTAAGTAGTGTAAGTTTTCATTTTTCTTCTGCGGAATTGTCGTGTTGCCCCCACGTTTAAGTGTTAATGTTTCTTTTCTTTTTTCTACTACAAAGATAATATTAATAAATGAATTTACCAAATTTAATAACAAATATTTTGCATTTTTTTGCACTTTTTTTCAATTATTTTGCAATAAAAACATAAAAAAAGACGGGAATTAGTCCCGCCTCTCCGTAAATGCTTAATATTCAATATGTGTTGTACCCCCGAGCAGAATTGATAAAGCGCCTTTGTGCGCATTGTGGCGGCGTTATCGTCGATGTGGTCATATTTTAAAGGTCAATAAAGGTCAATGAAGTGCTACGAAGGTAAGTGTTTTAGTCACGGATTAATTTCCAAATCCCAAACAATATCGCGCCTCCTATTGCTGATACCAAAACTCCGCCTGCGTAAATCAAAAACTTTTGCCATTTGGTCAGCTCTTTTTCAATAGGTATGTACTCACGTTCTTTAATTGTCATCTCCGTTTTTTGCTGCACGGCCCGGACTAAAAATTTAGTAGGTATGAATAAAGGATCACGTTTGTTGCTAATAGTGTGTGTCACTTTGCCGCTTTTGGCAATAGTCACAGTACTGGTCGCGGCCGAAGTCTCGACGGTTGAGGTACTGTCTTCCGTCACGTTAGTCGCCGTCTCGTCCGGGAGCTGGATTTTAGCTAAAGTGTCAATCCATGTCTCTGTCGTTTCAATATTCGTCACTGAACTCGTGTCGCGTGTCGGTGGCAGCACGACACGAGGGCAGCAACTTTGAAAAATGAAACAAAACACTATGATGAAGGTAAAAAGTAGTTTCATGGCGTTTTTGAAAAATCAATTTGTATTTTGTCGGTCGGATCAACACATTTTTCGTTCAGTCTCGAAACGTAGCCGTCCGGCCCCCATTTTGGATCGACGCTTCGCTCAAAATGCAAGTGCGGCCCGGTACTTGCTCCGGTGTTGCCGCTCAATGCTATGATTTGTCCTTTTTGGACAATATCGCCTTTTTTGCAAAGAAGCTTTGAAAGGTGCATAAATCCGTATTTGTCGCCGGTGATCATACACTCTAAAAAAATGTATATGCCGGCGCTTGCGCTGTCGGTCTTCGTAAATCTGACGATGCCCGCCACCGGCGTTCTTATCAACGTGCCTACCGGACATGAGAGGTCGATTCCGTAATGCATCTTTTTCTCCTTCGTGATCGGGTGCGTTCTCATGCCGAATGGCGACGTGATGTGTATTGGATAATGGTCTAAAATAGTCATGCGATTTCGGTTTTAACTGTCTTTTTTCTCGGAGCTCGCTTCGCCATCTTAACCGGAGGGTTATCGGAGGAGAAAGTGCCAAACGGCGGCTTTCGCTCCTGACACTCCACCAGCTCACATATGTATTTTTCGGCAAAGGTTTTCTTTTCGATCTCGAGCGTTACTCGATTTTCGAGTTTTTCAATTTGAATGGCGAACTCGCCTATTATTTTAGAGTTTTTAACATCTTTGTCTATCAGCTCCTCAATGGCTTTTTTCATAGTCGGTAAAAGACTAAGTTCCTTTTCAAAAGTAGCGATGATAGTGGCCTTCGCCTCCTCTTTCGTTTTTATAGCCTCCCCACCCTCTTTTACTTTGCGCTCCTTAAAATAGATGATGTACGTGATGGCTCCGGCACTGAACGTCAGAGATACCACGTTTAATACGGTGGCTAGTATTTCATTCATTTGAGTGCCCTGCGGATGATGTCAATAACCACTGGCAGGAAGATCAAATGTGAAATCAAATTAACTACTGCCCAGCCGGTAGCTCTCTGCCAAAAAAGCCATCCGGACACGCCGATCAATGCCGGTGCATAAATCACGATGATTAAAAACGCGGGCCAGCCTTTGCCGGTAATGAAATTTTTAATCGAGTCTAAAATCTTTTCCATGTTTTGTTCCTTTTTTTATTTATTGTTAAACATTATTTTGTGCTACATTGACTTCGGTGTAACCCATGTCGGTTCCCTGCCATGTGCATCGCACTTTGCCGCTTCGTATCTTGCCGCTCGTATTTTGCGCCCATACGAGTTGCGGCGTTCCGCTCGTATTGTAAGACAGCCCGGTTCCCGATACGACGCTGATAATGCCGACGTCATAAACTGTCACGTAGCTGCCGGTTACGGTGGTGGCAGTATAGACCGTTCGCAGTGCTCTCTCGCAGCTCTTTGTGATATTAGGGTTAGTGTCGCCGAGCGCCGCCGCCATCACGTCGCCCATCGTCCAATTACCGATAGAAAAGTTGGGGTTTCGGTATAGATAGGTCTGTGATATGATTTCGTTTTTCTCCTGATAAACGTTTGTTATTATCGACACGTTGCCGCTGGTCTTTTGATAATACTGCGAGGTGAATTCCAGTTGAGTGCTGCGTTGGCTGCCCGTAACTGTCCCCCTACTGTCAAACTCATAATGTGCTTGGGCATCTCGATAAAATGTACCATATCCTGTATTTTGAACATTGACGGAGATTACATAGTTACTGCCAATCTTGCTTGAAATGTTATAATCGGTATTGACATACCTTGTCTGATTTTGATTATATCCACTTGTATAGGAGTATTTTTCAACAATGGTTTCTTTTCGCGTAAGTGCTACATTGACCTTTGCCGTTCCGCCGCTTGCAGCGATAGGTGCACTCTGTGTACCTGCCGTTACCGTTGCTGACAAATAATCGTCAAAGTCGTTGGAAACGAAAGTAACGGTAAGCATATTTGCCGCTTGCGTTATGGTAGTGCTATCGCCGTTATACCCAGTGGCGTTTGCCGTTAAGGTCGCCGTCCTCTGTATCGTTTCGGTGTCCAACAGATTTGAAATCGACAATGACGTACCGCTGATGCTGCCCATAGTAGTTGGTGCGCTTGATGCGCTCCCGAGAGAATATGTTATGCCGCTCGACCCCTCGTTTAAAGGAGTACTGTTGGCTGTATATGTGCTATATTTTGTTGCCGACAGGGTTGTCGAGCCGCCCGCCGCTCCGAAGGTCTTAGTGAATGATCCGAGCTGGATATATTTATACCGCACGTTAGCTTCCTGCCTGGCGGTTATGGAGCCTGATTTCCCTTTCCAGCTTACCGAATATGTGGTACTTGCAGCCGGCATTTCCGTCCTGTTAAGATTTGAAGCGGTGACAGTCGTTCCGCTACGCTTTATGTATGTGGTATCACTGCCTGACAGATAAGTCGCTGATAGCGTCACTCGCGCATACTCGACGCCGTTATGGTAGGTTATGCCGATTGGCTTAAGCGTTCCGCTTCCACCGGTGGCTGGAAACTCATAAGTCGTATAGTCAGTACTCCCGACTGTAAGATAAAGGAGCGCCTGATAGGTTATTGCCACGCCGCTCTGGCTGACGCTTTTGCTGGTGGATAGGCCGGTAGTGGTAGTTATCGAAACGTAACCTGATCGTGCGGGCACGTTTTCGTCGCCGGAGCCGCTTCCTAAGTTCGAAGCGTATATGAGACTGCCTCCACTTATGGACAGGCCTGCTCCGCTTACCGAGCTCATTTCCGTTTGACTGAGCACATTGATGTTATTTTCCATCGTGCCATAAACTTTTGACCCACTCGTATAAGTCTGTACCCGTTGTCTCGATGCAGTGGCCGCCGTCAGATAACAATAATCGCCAAGATAGTATGCTGACGAGCCGCCGGTGTTCCACGCCGATAATGTGGCGGACAGATTGCTCCAAACATAGGTATCGCTGACAACCTCGTTTTTTTGTTGGTAAAGAAATACCCAAGCGTTGTTGCTACCTGAATATGGAGTAGAAAAAGTAATCATCGTATCGCGGATATTACCAGGGTATGTTCCACGCGAATTGAAAGAAAACAATCCTAAATCTTTGTAGTAAGTGCCGACTGCAGGGCTGCTATTCGCAACTGTCATTACCGTATTGTCTATGCTCCCCGTTGTTTCAGTTACCTCATTCATCGACGAGCCGCTGGTGAAAGAATAAGGTGTTGTAGTTGTAGTCTTACGCGTTGCAGTACAAGTGAGAGTGGTGTCGTCTCCCGATGCAGGAGCCGGATACACATAAGAATCATATCTCTGACAAGTGTATGAAAAGCCGTAATCTTGATATGCTTTTTGCGGAGTACCCGCGGTTGCCTTATTCTCTTGTTGATAAACCGCGGCTGAACTTACCGATACATTGCTGAAATTCTGATAAACGGCGGCCAATGCCGTCACATCAATCGTTGCCGTCAATCCCCTTTCTGGCAGGCTGAAGATATAGCTTGGTGACGAGCCGTTTGTTCCTCTGTGCGGAGCGGAGAGAGTACCGCTGCCCTTTATTAGCCAGGTGTCATTATAAGTGCAATAGTCAATCAAGTTGACATTGGTAAATGTTTCAATATCGGTTTTTACGCCGTTTTGGGTTTCGCATTTTACGATAGTGCCCTTTATGTAAACGGCCGAGCCGTTTGCCGCCGCCCCCGTTCTCGAGCCACCGCTTACCGCCCATGTGGCAGGGTTGGCATAAGTTATTGCCCATGACCTCAATTCGTGACTTATAACTTTTGCCGGCCATACCTTTTCGCTGCCGAAGTAAATCTCCGATACAGGTTGGTTGCCCAACTTTATGGTGTTTATATTTTCGAGGTTTATTGCACTCATAGTTAAGGCGTTAAAATGTAAAGAGTATTATTGTCCGGCGTACTCGGCATAGCAGTAACTACCTTTATTTCTTTTATGTCTTTGGCTACTACAGCAAAAGTGTCATTAGCTCCAATGTGGCTCGCCTTTATACCATTTGTTTCGTCAAGCTCTAAACGGGCATTGCCGTACTGCATCTTCATCCCATCATCTAAATCGATGTAGAGATATTTGTTGCTGGCCCATTGACTTTTAAAGCCGTCCGACGCCACTTCTGTAAATCCACTCACCGAATAGATGATGGCATTGCCACTCTTTGCGTTCGAGGCGAGAGTAAAGCTCACTGAATTGCCGTGTGACATCAGCTCGTATGAATAGTATAGTTTCAATGTCGAATTAACGCCTTTCGGTAATGAAATTGTTTTAGCTGGCGTAGTGATGCTTCCCGGGCCATCAAACATTCCGTTGCTTATCAAAATCCCTCCAAACTCAAGCGCCCAGGAAACAGTGGCGCCAGTGTCATTCGGCTCACTTGCATTTGTAGAGAAGTCTATAGTCAGTGTGGGTACTATAATTTGGTTATAATCTACTGCCGGATTAACTGTCGCAAGTTCACTTTCCCCTTCACCGGTGTCAGTGATAGGGTTGCTTCCGGTGTGCGTGTGGGAGTGCGTCTTTGACGAGCTCGCTATGTCGTAGGTAGAGCTCCCGCCTCCCGCGAGAGGCGAAAGGTTGCCGCTGTGGATTTTTAACTTCTCTACGTTATTCTTATACGATGATATGCGATCGCCGATAGCCTCGATTCTGCCTCCGTTAACTTCTTGCGTCTGCAGGGTGTCGATGACGGCATTTTCGATCAACGTCTTTTTTATGTAGGCGATTTTTGTTGCCACAAAGTCGAATTGGCTACCGGCTTTCCATTTCGTTCCCAGGAGCGTGGGGGGTGTACCGGCCGCAGTGGCCGTGTGCGTTTCGGTACACGCGTAAAAACTGCCGTCATAGACGACGATGTCCTGATATTCGTCGCCCGCCCTCGGGTTGCCACCCTCATAACGACGCCCTGCCTGCCATTCGGTAACGCCTCTTAGAGGGCAGCCGTTCAGTCCGTCCTCGACGAGCTTTACAGCGGTGCTCCACTCCGATGCTTCGATGACGTCGGTTGCGTCGGATGATATGGCCGTTGCCTGTATTACCCAGCACGGCAGTCCGTTCGATGCGGGTATTGTCTGAGACCAGTTGCCCAGCGTGCCACTTAGCACTCCCGTGGCGAAGGTGTAAGTCAAAGCTCCTGCCGGCTTTGCCGGTGCGCCGGCCGTCCTCTGGTATAAGACGGCGGTGGCGCTGTTGAGGCCGTTTTCGGCAGGCTTGACCGGAGCGGCCCATTCCGCCGGTGATATGACCGCCGTCCCTCCGTTCGGTGTTGTCTCCCGGGCCGTGGCAGCCAATACCCAAAGCTCGTCCGACCCCGCGGCGTCCGCGATGCTTGCTTTCCACGTGCCATAAGTGGAGGCGGTAAAGCCTGTACTGAAGTCATATGTGACGTTTGTTGTGAAGTCTCGCGTAGGCGTGGTCGCACTGCGTTTGTAAAGATAGACGATGGCGTTCCGCAAGCCTGTCGCACCATCCGCTACCAGCCCTCGTACGTCGCTCCACTCCGTCGCCGCTATGACGTCGGTAGCGTCAGACGATATGGCCGTTGCCTGTATCACCCAACAGGGCTGCCCATTATTCGCCGGTATTGTCTGAGACCAGTTGCCCAGCATACCGCTTAGCGCGCCTGTGGCGAAGGTATAGGTAAGATTGCCCTCCGGCTTTGCCGGTACGCTGGTCGCCCTTTGGTAAAGCATGACCGTCGCGCTGTTGAGGCCGGGTGCGCCGTCGCCCGCCCACTTGACCGGCTCTGACCACTGGTTGGCGGCAATGGTGGCGTCGCCGGGGCTGTCCTCGTCCTCGAGCGCCGTGGCGGCCATGACCCAGATCGGATCGACTCCCGTCAGTGCGCCGAGGTTGGTGTGCCATGTGCCATAGGTGGTGTTGTCAAATCCGGTGTTGAAATTATAAACTATCGGAGTCGTAAAATCACGCGTTGGTTTCGTTGCGCTCCTTTTGTAAAGGTACACTATGGCGGTATTCAATCCTGATACTCCCGCGGCGGCAGCGACGGCCCAGTAGGTAGTGTTGGTCGGCGGCTCCGTCGCTCCGGTGGTCGTATTTTTAATACATCGGTACGTAGTGCCTTGATAGGTCACCATGTCGCCGACGTAATAACTTAAGTTGACGTTGAACGCTCCGCGGTAGCAGCCGATGACGCTCTCCGCTCCCGATGGGCTTTGAACTATCGTCCCTCTGATCTTCAGTTTGCCGTCGCCGTTGCTGTTCCAGTCGATAAACGTGTTGGCGTCACCGATGCGTGCCTTTTTAGTCAAAAAGTCGATATATTGCAGGCCGTCGGATGATAGGAACTTATAAGCCGTTATGCGTCCGGGCGTCAGCTCCGTATAGCCGTTCCACTTTGTTACCGCGCGTTCCTCTCCTTGCAGTATGCCGATAGTGGCATATAACAAATGGTAATGGTCAGGATCGGCATCATACGCTATCGCGCTCTCCGATGCCACAAAGGTCGCGGTGTTGCTGCTCTTTGACGCCTTGATGTAAAGATAGTATGATTTGTCCGTCTGCAGGGCGAAGGTCAGTGCCGATACCGACCAGCGTAGGTATTCGCCCGCTGCTCTATTCGGCTGGACGGCGTCGATCCCGATGGTGTGGTGCTTGATGAACGCCGCGGGTGCGGTCAGCTGCGAAGCCGTCACGTCAAGGGCGTGATCCACCACCGTGTCGTTAGTCAGGGAGGTGATGAAGTCATACTGCAGGCTCTCCGCTCCGAATATGGCCTGCATGGTATTGACCGCTATCGGCGATATGGTATTGCTAAACTCCTTGAGCAAGGCCTCCTCTATCATCGCCTGTGACACCTTTGCATCGCGCCAGCGGCGTTGCGCGTACTCGCGGACGCTCTTGGCTGCGTTTTCCGCTCTGACCTCGTCGGCATCATATTTTGCCAGCTCCGACGAAAAGCCCACACTGCAGGTGGTATTACTCAGCTCTATTTCCGGCGCATAGGGATCATTGATGAAATCTTTAATTCCGATTATTCGTATCAATTGTGGCGTCTGTAAAAATTGATCGTCACTGAACATGACGTAACCGCCGAGTTTTATCTTAGGGCCGATAGCTCCCCAATTCGTCCGTGCGTAAGACCTTTGCAGCTTGCCGGTAAAACTGTAGCGCGGCATCTCGTTGTAATATAGCCATCTTATTGCCTCGCGCATCATTCGCCATGACGCTCCGGTCTTCGTGGTATTATTACAAATGTAATCTTGAGGGAGCGTAATGCCGAAAACCCTAAGGGTGTCGCCGACGGTGGGCTTATAGTTCGTCGCCGGATCGGGCATCAATATCCCGTCATGCTCCGCCGGTACGATCGGAAGCCTCCATCCAACGAATGTCGAGCCGTCAAATACCTTTTCCGCGAGGATCACTCCGTCGTCATCGGTGTGCAGGTCGAACTCGCGCCCCGCCAGCATCCCCGACTGGAAGATGATCGTGGCCTGCTCCCCGACGATGCGCAGCGTGTCGCTGTTGTAAGGTATGTCTTCCGGAGCATCAACCACCACGTCATAGTGGTGTCTTTCAGCGTCAACCAAGATTACACTTGTAACCGCGTGCAGCTCGCTCGGGTAGTGGTGCGTGCAGTCGATGACCGCCTCCCTCTTGGAAGGTATATGTATCCACGCCCTCGCTACCGATAAGCCGTCTGGAGAGCTGCGATATCTGAAGGTAGTTGCGTAAGTATGGTGATAACCCGGCTCATCTTCAAAATGATACCCGTCAAAGTGGATCAGTTGATTGAGAGGTAAGCGCAGCGTCTTTTTGCCGTAAGTGCTCGGGTCGATATTCCGCTCCCCGCCCTGCACGTATAGCCTTGCGACCGCGTCGGACTGGTCGAAATTGGAGCGCCCTGTCCCCGGCTCTATGCCCTTGCCCGCGCCGTAGCTCAAAGGTAAAGCCAAGCTGTAGGTCTTGTTATATTCCACGCGCCCGATCCTTAAGGCCGTTCCTTTGATTTCCCACTCCGTCCCGAACGCGTCCGCCACCATCTGGAGCGCCTCGTGAAGCGTGGTGTAACTGAACGCCACCACTTGAGCCTCCGCGTCAAGTGTCGTGTTGTCCACGCTCCAGACCCCCGCGCCCTCTCGGGCGTTGAGGTTGGCTACGATCATCTGGGCGAACTCGATCGGCCGCGCGTGCATGTCGAACTCGAGCCGGCTGTCGATCGGGTTATAAAGGATATAGTCCTTCAACCTCATCTGTGCGGCGCCGAGTATCAGAGTGTATCTGTAATTGCGCGGGCCGTTTTTGACGAACGCTGCGGGTTGTCTCCGCGTGTACCGCTCCCCTTGATAGTCGATGTAGGCATCTTGCGGTATGTCGACGTATTCCGGCAAGTCGAAGACCAGCGTCACCGAATGCTCTCCCATTATGGTGCGATACCGGAAGGACGAGTCGTCCGGTTGTATGAGCAACGTCTGTGAATTATATTTCAACTCTATCATTTCAATCTCCCGCGTAACCTTTGTACTGCTCCAGCTCTATTTCAAACTCGATCCATAATTTGTCTTGTATCAACGTGCAATCCGTCACCCGTCCGATTTTATAGTAGACGTTGAACGAACGCGTCAAGCCTCCACCGGTAGCCGTTAAAATATGCGATCCTTGCCTTGTTAAATCGTGCAGGAAGGCGTAATACGAATTAATGGCATTGGATATAGGTTTAATTATCCGAAGCCTTAAACGGCAGCTTTTTTGGGCTAAAACGAGGCCTCCAGCTGCATCGTATATTTGCCCGCCGGATAGGGCGCTCTCGATGGTCAAATTCCGTTTGGCTTTTGACGGCGTGAAAACGCTGTGTTCAGTACCTTTCAAAACGTCGATGCCGTAATTGCCCAACGGCACGCCGTCCAGCATGTATCCCAAATCCTGGCCACCCGCGGATGGTGTACCGCTATAGTTGGGGTTGTCCTCCGTAAAGGCCACCATCAAAGTATAAAAGCGCATCTGGCGCTCGACGTTTAAGCCTGTGATCCTCGTGTTTATGCTGATAGGCGTGTCAGTCACCCCGATGGTGTGGACTCCGTTATTTACCTTTAAGGCGTTTAATAATGCGGCGTATGCCGTATCATTCGGAGCGTAAACGGGAAGTTCAAACGATCGTGCGGCCAGACTGAAATTGGCGAGGTCCGGATCGACGCCGTCAACCTCCGGCCAATCGGTCACGCTCACGCTTTTTGCCGATGCCGGAGACAAAAGCTCAGCTAAAGTGCCTTTCAGCATCCTGCATCCGTAGTCTGTCGCAATATTTATGTTATCAATCGTCAGCTCTATCATCTCGCTATCATTAGTCCTTTTGTCATTATTACACTTATGTCGTTACGCAGCGCTTTAAGATCGCCCCGCATTGCGCCGGTGTCACCCTCGATGTTGGTCACTTTAATTAACAGCTGCGAATTGATGTCTCGCATCATGCGTACATTTTCGTTCATCGCATAGGTGTGGTTGGCGATGTTGGTCATTATGGCGTTGGTGATATCCACGCTCTCCTGACTTGCGGCCAGGCCTGTGCGAGCCACGCTCTCTCTCGGTTTTGCTATCGATCCAAGCCCGGTGATCTCCATCAGCTGTCTGTTTTTTTCGTCGATGCTGTTGTAAAGCGCCAGATAACTGTTACGCAATAGCTGTATCTCCGCGGCGGTGAGGCCCTCCTCATCTCCTGCCAAGGTCGCAAACTCCTCATACCATTTGCGCATCTCGGAATTGGCAAAAAGCTCAAGCGATGAATTGACGGCATCGCGCATCAAATCTTCAAAGGTGCTTGCCGCCGTTTTGCCGCCGTCCTTTATGCCGGCTACCATTCCGGCCACCACCCCGTCATAGGTACTGCCTGTCAGGGCTTGGCGCATCCGCTCCTGATAGTCGAGCGCGGTGTCGCTCAGGCCCTCCGCTTCCTCGCGTGCGGCTTTCAGCTTTTCAAAAAGTATAGTGGCGTTTTCGGAAAGGAGTCCCTGAAGGTATAACTGCTCTATCTGAGCATAGCTTTTCATGCCGATGATTTCGTCCCGGTTTTTCAAGCGCGTACCGCCGAATATTCCTTTTTTCTCATACCAGACAGTGTAACTCTCCTCCCTCAACTGACGCATCAGCGTTTGCGCGTCTTTCGTAGCCGATGCCAGTTGACGCTCCAGCTCCGCCCCCTCGCGTCGCATCCACGCCATGGTGCTTTCGCCGATCTTTTGCGCCCATTGGTAGCGCTCCCGGTATAGTGCGTTGAGGTCGGTCGCCAGGGTGCGGGCCTTGATCTCATAGGCATCATGTGCCTTTTGCATTTCGGCCTGCGCGCCGGTTATCTGTTTGATGATGTTGAGACCCGCACCCAGCGCCCCGCCTGCTATGGCCCCGATAGGGCCTCCTAACGCCGCGCCGGTTGCCGCACCCGAGCCCGCCGCGCTGACGGCGTCAGCAATGCCGGAGATCACTTTGCCGGCTTTTTCGAGTCCGGCGTTATCGGTCGACGATCCGATGTTCTGCAGGCTCTGGCCGAGGTCTTCGATAGCGCCGGCAATGGCGTTGATCTGTGAATGGAGCGACTCGAGAGCAGCGTTGGCCTCGGTCATGTTGCCGGCCGCGAACTCGTCTATCATCTTTTTCCAGGCGGCCCCGATCTTGCCGAACGCCGTACCGAATTTATCGCCCTCTTTCCTCAACCCCTCGAGTATGCGCTTAAGTTCGGACAGCTGATCCGTGCTATCTCTCAACGATACGAGCTGCTCGGCGGTGATGCCGAATTTTTTCAGCCCCTCTCCGGCGTCATCGCCGCTCAGCCCGCTCTCGATGAACGCTATAAACTCTTCAAGTCTTTTCGTCAGTTCCTCTATCGTCTCAGCACTCAGATAGTCGAGATTTTTAAATATCTTCTCAAAAAGTGCGTTTTCTTTTAATGCCGCGAAGTCCAGCTCTTTGAGCGCCTCATCAAAGCGCTTGCGCGCCACCTCCGCTTGCTCAGTGGCCGCAAGCTTTTCGAGCTCTGCAATCTCAGTATTGTATCTTTCGGTCAGCTCCTTGCGTTTGTCAAGATAGGTAGCATATTCCTTTAACAATTCTTTTTGGGCAACCTCGGTATTATGCATCCACTTGGCCAGCGCCTCCCCCTCCATCATCTCGATGGGAGTGAAGTCGGGTTTAAGCCCGGCCTCGTCCGCGAGGGCCTGCAGCTCTATCCGCTTTTGCTTAAGGTCAGCAATCGCCGTGTCGTATTCGGCTTTTGCCTGAATAAGCGAAGCGTTGTATGACGTCAGTCCCTCCGTCATCTGTACGGCGGTTGACTCGATGATGACTTTTTCGGCGTCAGCCATCAGCGCAAAGAGTCTCTCGTTGTATTGCTCCGTAGCCTTTGCTATGTCCTCCTCGCTTTTCGCTTGCGCTTTGACCACGGCATCAAGTTTTTGCCCGTAGTATATCTCGTAAAGGTCAGCATAGGTCGTATATGAGGCATCCATGTTTTCCTTTGCGCCCTTGAGCGTGGCGGTCGGAGTAGTGCCTCGATCCATCTCGTCGTATATCTTTTTGGCTGCGAGCCATGCCTTGCGGGCATCCTCCAGCTCCTGCCTTATAGACGCGGCGCTCTCGGTTGTCAGCTGCGTCAAACCGGTTAATTCGGTATTGTACCCCTTGGCAAACTCGTTGAACTCCTTATTAGCCACGTATAGCTCGTATTGGCTTTTTTTGAAATCCCAGATCGCGCTGTATAGCGTTCCCGCCTTGCGCCCTCCCAAGTCCTTTGAGGTGTATAGCTTGTATTGTCTCGCAAATTCTTCGTAAAGATCGGCGGCGTTGAGACGCTTACTGAATTTCGTGACGTAATCGCGCATCGTCCGGGTGAAGCGCCCCGCCTGCTCCGCCGTCATGTCTTCTGCAATTTTGGCCATTGCTCCCTGCAGGGCGGCCTGTGCGTCGAGATGGGCGGTTTCTTTGCCTCCGGTCATCGTCTGCTTTAACTCGGTCAGATATTTTGCGTTAAGGCTTGCGGTCAGATTTTTATATGCCGTGTCTAATTTTTTGACGCTATCCGTCTCCTTTACCAGATTGTCGAAATAATCTCCATATTTGGCGTTGATCGCCTCGATCGCATTTTTGCGTTGCTCCTTGGTAGCCTTTTCACTTTTCGCTATTTTAAACAGCCGGTCGAGTGCTTTGCGCTCCTCGTCGATTGCCGCGGCGGCCTCTCCTGCGTTTTTGAGCGTCTCTTTTTGCTTTTTGTTAAAGGCGGTTAGCGCGACGGCCACTCCCACGATCACCGACGCCAGCAGGATATAAGGATTTTTAGCACTCGCAAGATTAAACATCTCTTGCGCCCGTGTGGCGGCTTTCAACCCTTTGGTCAGCTCAAATGCCAATTTCACAGACTCCGCAAAACGCACTAACCTTTTAGCCGCTGCCAGCGTGATAAGCGCCGCCTTGTAAGTGCCGACAGCGGCTACTACTCCGAGTATGGCCTTGGCCAAATATTCGTAATTTTCCACGGCAAACGACACGGCGTTAATAGTGCCCTTTAACAGGCCCTCCGTACGTTTGCCCATATCGTTAATAGCCATGTCTATTCTGTCCAGCAGGATGCTGACCGATCCCTTCAAAGTGCCGGATATTGCGCCCATGAGTCCGGCAAACTTGCCGCCCTCATTTGTCATGCTCTCGATGGCAATCTTGATATGTTCAAATCCCACCTTGCCCTCGCGTACCAAATCGCCGACGGCGTCCTTTGCCACTCCAAACTGCTTGGCCAACTCCTCCGCTACCGGTATGCCTCGCCCCATGAATTGTCGCATGTCCAAGGCAAATACGCGACCCTGCACCATGGTCGTGCCATATAAATAAATCAGGTCGTTTAAGGGTATGGAAAGGCCGGCTGCTATATCGCCCAACCGGAGTAAGGTCTCATTGACCGTCTCCGCGCTTTCGCCGTAGGCCAATAGCGAAGTGGCCCCTTTGCCCACCTCTTGAAGCTGGAGCGGCGTGGTTGCGGCGGTGTGTACCAGCTGCTCCATCAGTTCGACGCCCTTAGCCTCGTCGTTAAGGAAAGTCTTAAGGCTGACCTCGATCGCTTGGAACTCTCCGCGCACCTCTATCAGCTTTTTGGTGAATGCCACTATGCTGGTAACGGCAAAGGCCGCGGTGATAGCACTACCTATCCGGTTGAAGGACTGTTGCATCTTTACGCCCTCGGCCTCCACCGACTTCTGCATGTTACCGGCGCTCCGCTTTACGTGTGAGGCCCCGGCATCGAAGCTCTTAACGTCCATCACGGCCGCAAATACAATAGGATTTCCCTCAGCTCCCATATATTAACTCTCTCAATTTCTGTTGATTTTTAGGATCGTCGCCATCGATCCTCTCGCTATCTTCCAATTTGCCCGATTTGTCAGGTTTATCGTCAAAATCGTAACTCGGTAACGATGCGCTGTAAAGCACCACGTCGAGCCATGTGTGATCCAGCACGGCGTCGGGCGTCACTCCGAAATTCTTTGCAAACCCCGCTATCAGCGCCCAGATGCTGTCGGATCGGTTTTTGTCTCCACCCCCCTCGTTGCCCTCAGTATGTTGCTTGCGCTCAGGAAAGTGGTAATGCCGAAAAAATACCCCACCTCCTCCGGCGCCAGAGCCGTGTCGATTATCACATGAAGCTGCGAAGGATAAAGGTCAAGTGCGGCGTCGGCCAGCCGTCTGAACTGATGTTTTTGCCATAGCGTCCCGTCATTCTTACCGCGCTGCAAAAGTAATAATGCCATTATGTCACCGAGCGCTCCACACTCACGCGCCCTGTCGATCGTAGAATTGGCGCGATCCTCCTCTTTTATGATCTCGTCAAAAGTCGGCAGCTCCGAGACCTGCGCCGATAACCGGATGAGCGTGCGTACAGTGATTGGTTTCAGCGTATAGGTCTTTCCTCCCACCACCACTGTTTTACCCTCCCGCAAAACGGCATCCGCCGCCCTCTGCTCTATTGTTTTTGTTTTTTTCGTCATTTTTTGGAAAAAGGGCGCCGAGGCTGTTACGCATCAGACGCCCTCGGAGGTGTTAATTGAAATGAATAAAACTTAAATATGAAGAAATTATGTAGCCGTGTAAGGCTGCAAAGTCTTACCTGTAGCGGGTCTTAAACCGTCAAAGGTATATTTCACGCGTTTACCGTCAGCTGCGGTGTAAAGCGTATCAACCGATACCGAGCACTTTGGCATGAAGATGCCCTCGAGTGTGGTATCTTCCGGAGTGATCCGGATGCCATAGATATCGTTCACCACGCCGTCGTCTATGTCGGCTTCGGGAATAGGCTGCGATTCGCCTTTCTTCACGTAAAGCTCAAAAGTCAGCTCATACTTGCTGCGTTTGTACTTCACATCGATAATCTCTCCGCCCTCTCCGTAGGCTTCCTTTTTGTCGCCCTTTGTGGTGCTGAGGTCTGTGGTGTCTTCTTTAGGGTTGTATACCGTATTCCAGCCCGTCTCCGGACAGGAAGTGTCGGATGCGCCCCATTTTACTATCTCAATCTTGGGCTTTCCCCATGATACAATAGCCATTATTATTTACTCCTCTGTAAAAATTTTGAAATCGAGTTGTGCTACTACTCTGCTAAGATTTATATCCTCGTCATCGTCAGTCTGAATCATATCTGATTGACTCCATCGAATATCGCGCGTTGACGCCGTCACCGGTAAGCCGCTTAAAAACTCTTGCATCATGACTTCTATCTCATTGCATCGAGTGATGTTGCGTCCATCATCGCCATTGGCATTCGTTATCCATGGTACAAATACGGTTATCAGCGCCGTGCCTCTCTGCACCTGTGCAGCCGTTCCCATTTTAACCATTACGACGATATCCTCTTTATCGCTTTGAGGCGGCCTTTGTCCTTTTTTGTAAAGGCACCCTGAAACGAACCCCGGGAGTGGGCTGTTTTTGACCAGCTTGTAAAGTGCGCTTTCTACCTGTCCGTATGTTTTGGTCATGTGATTGCGCTCCTTTTCATCTTATCTTCCATCTTTTTGAGCCCCTCGACCATTTTGATCTTAGCCGTGTCAAACACGTTGTAACCGCGTCGTGAAACATATCCCGCGTACGGCATCCCCGCGCATGCCACGATCACGATGCCCTCTCGGTATTTTTGCATTGTCTTTGCAATAACCGCGGCCGAGGTGTCTCGCGCCTCCTGAGAGGCCTCCGGATTAAGGCCGTTGACTTTTTGGGTTCCATCTATATTGACTTTATAACCCAACGAGCCGCGAAGATTTTTTGTCCGGTCGGTCCAGTTGCCCACATCCTTTCTGCGCTGCTCGTTGATAGCGTCCTCGGCTATATATGCCACTCTACGGCTAAGAACTTTTTTGCTCCTCTCCGCATATTGCTGCATACGCGCCTCGATTTGTTGCAGTGGTGTAAGCATCTTAAGTGCCATTGGCTTTATCCCCTCGTTATAGTCTCGATATGACGTGTGAATATTTTACGCTCCGACTGGCTGACGGCGAACTCGCCTATCATCTCCATTTCAGGTGTGAATAGCTGAACGCGCTTTGTGAGCCTTACGTCCTCCTCAGGGTAGTCACAAAGGATTTTGTAAACCGTCACCGGTATGAGGTCTGCATCCTTACGCCTCTGCAGCTCCTCCGTGATGTCGCGGTAGTTACATGGCATAGGCTCGCACCATAATGACGCGGCCGATATAGGGTTGCCGTGTTCGTCAAAGCCCCCGCCCTCGGTGCGCTTTAGGAATGATACATAGCCGTTATAAGTGATAATCATAGCCTATCTCCCATATATCCGAATTGGTCACCGGCGAGGTCTTCTCCCGTTTCTTTCAGCAAAGCTGCACCCTTTTTGCGTATATAGGCGCGCTCCGATGGACTAAAGGAAAAATGCACCTCTCCTTGGACGATATTAGGCGCCTCACTCAGCCATATGTACAAGTCGGCCATAGCGCGCTTATAATTAGCCCCCTTTGCAAGTGCAAGGGTGAAGTCCGCCCCCGCGTCCACCCCGCGAGCCATGCAGATGGTCTGCACGGTCGCAGGAGGGATCGGATATGAGGAAATTGCCACTAAGGCGTCTTGTATAGTCATAGCAAAGTAGTAGCGTTAAATGTTTTTCACCAAACGTCGCCGTCGGTCTTCAGGTAAATATTATGATACGCGGTATCCATTACCGGAATAGCATCGGCTTCGCCGAGGGTCTTTTCCTGATATGGATCGTTCTCAGAATATTTAGTGATAGTGGCAAGCGTGCGCTCTGCTATAATAGCCTGTTTTGCGTCTTTTCTTAACTTCGAGTATTGGGTTGAGCCTAATACCAAAGTAGGCGAAAATACGATGCGGCTGTCTGCAAAAGGGTTGATCACCGACTCATCATTGCCGATCTCGCGGGTGATCTCAGTGTCAACCACCACTATCTGCAATCCGTTAACATACGGCTGCTTTGCAAGCCATGCGTTGATTGCCGCGAGGTCTGGCACTTGCGAGATGTTGAGTGCATTGGCTGCAAACGATGCGGCGCCCTTGATCACCTGATCCATGCTCTGTACATTATAAAACTCAAAGAGATTCATAAAGGCATACTTTGGTGTGAATCCGCGAGCCTTACCTGCCTGCACGGCAGCGGCACATGCGCCTATGAAGTCGGCTGTATCCTTTTCGGTAAACGGCACATTCACTGTCTGCTTTTGTTCATCGTCAACCTGATAATCGAGGTCAAATTCTGTCGCTATACCGTCGTTGTTTGCTCCGGTAAATCCGAGCTTACACGCGTTGCTCAAAATTGCCCATGCGAGGTATTCCATCTCGGCATGGATTCCGTTGAAGCAAAACTCGGCATCATCGGCCCAATAACGAATAAGCTCTTGCGCATCGGCGTTGCCTGCCAATGCAAGTGCGATCTGGTAGTTTTTGATGTCATCGCGCTCCATCTTTCTGGCGATCTTGATGTACGGCAGATCTCCTGTAGCGCTCTCGAAAAGTGGACGCCTTTTGTATCTGGCGGATGAGTTATCTGCTACGATGTCGGCGGCCACGTTCTTGCGGCGGCTTTGGCTTTTCAACGTCTCCCATTTAAACGTAATATTTGACGTCAAAGGGAAGTAGTTGGCGTATTTGAAAGTTGCCGGAAGGTTGTCAATGAATATCTGTAAGAGTTGAGGGTTATTCCTCAATCCCAATATAAGAGTGTCAGTCATTTATATTTCTACTCCATGCCTAAAAAATGATGGGAATATTTATGATACCTTTTAGGTCATCATAAAATTGTGGAGGCAGATTTGGAATTCGTGTAACCCCTTGCACCCACGCGTCTGTAATAACGTTGTCATCAGGCTTGATGGCTACGCCCGTACCAGTTAGCGCAAAGGCTTTATTTTTATCAGAATTCTGAGAGTCTACCACTGACCAATATTCGTAACCTGTCAATCCCGGAATCTCTTTGTCAAGTGTTAGGGTGTCGTTGTCTTTTTCTAAGACTGTTGCCGAGTCTACAAAAACAACTGTTTTAACGCCATTAATTACAGTCTCCACATAAACGTTGATTACATCACCCGCCTGAACGTTGTAGATATCGCCATTAATCCACAACATATTTTGAGCGCTGTTATATCCTGCAACACCCCCATGTTTGATCACATAACAGATGCCATCGATAGGCCTCGTTATAGGTGTACCCTCTGGAAGGAAATCTACGCCTTCTAACCCCTGTGTGCTAATACACACGCCTCCGGGAATGTCGGCTATTTTTTTCAAAAAGACGGAAGGCCTTTTTGTGTCCTTGCGCCTTTTAACTGTCATTGCCATAATTTTTTAATCTCCTTAAAATAAATTTTTAATAAGGTTTTTTGTCTTTCGCCTCATCGCCTGCCGCCCTTTCGGATACGGCCTTTTTGAGCGACTCCGGCACTTGGCCCGACCCG
>Ga0209097_10001347_pt1 | contig 21180 bp, 19 predicted proteins | sample AD_UKC052_MetaG_FD_184419 | JGI IMG/M metagenome (GOLD analysis project Ga0209097, IMG submission 184419) | Active sludge microbial communities of municipal wastewater-treating anaerobic digesters from USA - AD_UKC052_MetaG (SPAdes) (version 2) | ecosystem: Engineered > Bioreactor > Anaerobic >... | reverse complement strand
GCTCACGCAGCCACACGCGGTAATCATCCAGGTCGCCGTCAAAGGGTTTCACGGTTTTGTCGGCTACCAACCAGAGCTCGTCACAACACGCGCGAAGAATGTGTCGATCATGCGCCACGACCACCAATGCGCCCTCGTAGTCTTGCAGCGCGAGCGTGAGCGCTTGCCGCATTTCGATGTCGAGGTGGTTGGTGGGCTCGTCTAGCAGCAGCAAATTCGGTCGTTCATACACAAGCATCGCCAGCACCAAGCGTGCACGTTCGCCGCCTGAAAATACGCCCGTTTTCTCGGTGACGCGATCGCCACGGAAATCAAATCCACCAAGAAAGTTGCGCAGCTCCTGTTCACGCGCACGCGGATAACCGCGCGTCTCCATAAGCGTCTTGTCGAGCTGGTCTAAATGCCAGAGCGGCGTTTCTTCGTTATGTAATTGCTCCAGTTGATGCTGAGCAAAGTACGCGATTTTTAGATGTTGGCCTTCAATCCGTTCGCCTGCGAGTTCTTGCAGTTCACCGGCGATAGCCTTCACTAAGGTGGACTTGCCAGCGCCGTTTTTACCGAGCAAACCGATGCGCGAATTGGGCAACAACGAGAACGTCGCCTTATCAATAATCGCCGGTGCGTCGGCACTATAGCCAAGCTTGATGTCCTCAAATTTCAGCAGCTGGCGCGGTTCGCCCTCAGGTTTTTTGAAGGCGAATGTGAACGGCGAATCGACGTGTGCTGCGGAAATGCGCTCTAGTTTCTCGAGCGCTTTTACGCGGCTTTGTGCCTGAGCGGCCTTAGTCGCCTTTGCCTTAAAGCGCGTGATGAATGACTCAAGATGCTTGATCGTGCGCTGCTGCTTTTCGTAAGCACCCTGCTGCACCGAAAGCTCAACCGTGCGCTGATCTTCAAACGACGCGTAGTTGCCGGTGTAGAGCTTCAACTTGCCGTTGTCGAAATACAGAACTTGATCGGCCACGCTGTCGATGAAATCACGATCATGCGTAATCACCAGCATCGTGCCTGCGTAACGCGCAAGCCAATCTTCGAGCCACATCACCGCTTCGATGTCGAGGTGGTTGGTCGGCTCGTCGAGCAGCAACAAATCGCTGCGACACATCAGCGCCTGCGCAAGGTTCAAACGCATGCGCCAACCGCCTGAGAACGTCGACACCGGGCGGCTCTGCATCTCGTGCTCAAAACCCAAACCCGCGAGCAGCTCAGCCGCGCGCGCGGATGCGGCGTAGCCGCCCACGTGTTCCAAGTCCGCGTAAAGGTGCGCGAGAATTTCGCCGTGTCGGTTCGCGTCTTCGTTCGGGTAATTAGTTTCCGCCGCCAACGCGGCCTCGATTTGGCGAAGCTCAACGTCTCCGTCGAGCGCGTATTCCAGAGCGGTTAAATCAGAAGGTGGCGTTTCCTGCGCCACGTGCGCGATCACCCAACCATTGGGCATCGAAATGTCACCGCGATCAGGTTGCAGGTGGCCGCGAAGGGCGGCAAACAATGTGGACTTTCCAGCTCCGTTGGCTCCAACAATACCGACCTTGCGACCGGGGTTGATGGTGATGTTGGCGTTTTCAATAAGCGGCACCGAGCCGCGCGCAAGCGTAAGGTCAATCAATCGAATCATGCCGCCATTTTGCCGTGAGCGGCCAAAAGTAGAGATCAGGGGCGCTGCGGGACTGGTGCGGCGGCACTCTTGCCCTGTGACCTTAGCCAAGTAAAGCGTTTGATGAAATGAAGTGGTTTGTTTGCAACGGCTTCGTTTCGCCTTACGGCGAGTTACTTTTTGCGCCGCCAAAAAGTAACCAAAAAGCTCGCCCCGAACCCCGCTGTTTCCTGTGGTGCTCGCAACGGGCGGGACCAAAACAAATCGCCCGATGGCGCGCTGCCGCGCGCAGTGGGCTCATGGTTTTGGTCTACGACCGCCCGTTGCTCCGCTCCTCGGCGCGGGGCGACGGGGCGTTAAAGTCAGATAGTGATCGCTTCGCGATGACGCTTACGGGAACCCGGATGCGAGCATCCGGGCTACGGAACAGGCAACTGACTTGGATCATCTAGTCGCACGATGCGAACGTGTAACGCGTAAAAAGCGGATGGTGAGGCCCCGCCACCGCGTACTTGCTGCATTTCTCGCGCGGCGTAAACGCGCAGCCCCAGCCGATCAAGATCTGACATGTGTTCGGCAATGGCTTTTTGCGCATGTATTCGTTCCGTTGGCTCGGCAAGACCAAGATCCGCCCAATCAGTTAGAGCTTGCAGGAACTGCCCCGTGCAGTCCAGCTCGGAATCTGAGAGATCACTGGGGTAGTCGTCGTAGCGACCTTGGCACTTCGAAATGAGGTCTATCAATGCCTTTGCAGAAGTCACTCTCAGAAGGTGCGTCGGTATTTCTGACTGGATGCGCACAATCCTAACTTGTTCTGGCGGACGAGATTGCACCAATCGCTCTTGAACCCATTTCTCGTGATTGCGCTTCAGCTGCTGCAGCATTTCTACAGAAAAGGTCTCGCTCTGATCGTCAACTAGCTTGTGGTGAACTCTGCAAAGGAGAAGCAAATTATCCAAGCTATCGATAGCGGCCGGATCACAATTGGGATCATGACGCGGGCCGTTAGGGGCTGATGAGATTATGTGGCACTCATCGCCCACCACCGACTCGGAATCCAATTTGGAAGCTTCGACAACTAACTGTGTCTTACAGAACGCACACAGGCTACCTGATCGACCCCAAAGCACTTTTCTCGTTTTATCTGTGATACTCATCGACCGCCCCAGCATCCATGCACAACAAGAGCGACGATTTTCGCTGCTTGTGTTGGATTCAAGGCTACATCAGGCAATAAAACGTCACTTCGCGTTGTGTAACGGTCGGTTGTACCGAGAGCGCCGTAGCCCGGATGCGCGCATCCGGGTTCCAGTAATCCAATCGCCAAGCGATCATTTTTTCCTTTAACGCCCCGTCACCCCGCGCCGAGGAGCGGAGCAACGGGCGGTCGTAGACCCGCACCATGAGCCCACCAGCGCGCGGTTAGCGCGCCATCGGGCGATTTGTGCGGGTCCCGCCCGTTGCGAGCACCGCAGGGAACAGCGGGGTTCGGGGCTAGCCTTTTGGGTACTTTTGGGCAATGCCAAAAGTACCTCGCCCAACGGGCGAAACAAAGCCGTAACAAACAAACCACCTCATTCCATCAAACCCTTCGCTGCGCTCCGGGCGAACGGGGAGATGGGGCCAACGGTCGCGCCCGATCCACGTGGGTTGGTATCAATTTGGGTGCGGTGAACCGGCACCCTACAACGCAAACCCATAATCAATAATCAACGGCGCATGATCCGAGAATCGTTGCTCCAGATAGATTGACGCGCTTTTCGCGGTGGCGGCGATGCCCGGCGTGGCGATTTGGTAATCGAGCCGCCAACCGACGTTCTTGTTCCAACTATCGCCGCGATTGCTCCACCACGTGTATTGCTCTGGCCGCTGGTCGAGCGTGCGAAACACGTCGACGAAACCAATCTCGTCAAACACATGCGTGAGCCATTCGCGCTCATGCGGCAGGAAGCCTGAATTTTTCTTGTTGCTCTTGTAGTTTTTCAGATCGATTTCTTTGTGCGCGATGTTGAAATCACCGCAAATGACAATCTCTTTTCCAAGCTTTCGCAGCGCTTGCAAATGCTTGGGAAATTCACTGAGAAAGCGATCTTTGCTCGCTTGACGTTCGGGCCCCGCCGCCCCCGATGGCAAATAAAGCGAGACCACAACTAGCGGCCCTAAATCGACTTCAAGGTAGCGGCCCTCGCCGTCGAACTCGGTCACGCCGAAGCCGCGCTGCACGTTGAGAGGCTTTTGCTTCGTCCACACAGCCGTGCCTGAATAACCTTTGCGCTCGGCCGGGAAGAAATGCCCGTGGCTCTTTTTTGGGCGCAACATTTCTTCAGGAATATCTGATTCTTGCGCCTTCATTTCCTGCAAACAAAACACGTCCCAGCCGCGCAAGCCAGCCATCCAACTGGCGAGGCCTTTGTTGTGGGCGGAGCGAATGCCGTTGGCATTGAGTGTGACGATTTTCATGATGGTTTCTGTTTTGTGTGCGGGAAAACCCCGAACGCGCGAAAATAGTGGGTAATTCTGTTGTTTCTCTGGGGCGCGCGCAGCGCGTTTGAATCGCTTATGGCCGTTGCTGACACTTTCCGACAAGATTTTCTGCGTTTCGCACTTGAATGCGATGTGTTGCGCTTCGGTGAATTTAAGACGAAATCTGGGCGCTTGTCGCCGTATTTTTTTAACAGCGGCCTGTTCAACACGGGCGAATCGCTGCTGAAACTGGGCCGCTACTACGCCGATGCGGCGCTGGCTTCGGGCATCGGTTTCGACATGACCTTCGGGCCAGCCTACAAAGGCATTCCGCTTGTTTCAGCGCTGGCCATCGGACTTGCCGAAAAAGGTCACAATCTGCCGTATTCGTTCAATCGCAAAGAGGCCAAAGACCACGGCGAGGGCGGCCTGATTGTCGGCGCACCGCTGGCGGGACGAGTTTTGATTGTTGATGACGTCATCACGGCCGGCACCAGCGTACGGGAGTCGGTAGAGATTATTCGGGCGCATGGCGCAGTGCCAGCGGGTGTGCTCATCATGCTGGATCGCAAAGAACGCGGTACTGGCACACAATCTGCTGTCCAAGAGGTACAGGCTACGGCTGGCATCCCTGTCGTTGCCATTGCATCGCTGCCCGACGTGCTCGAACTGGTGAACGCGACAGCCGCGTTGGCCGAGTACAAGGAAAAGATTGAGACGTATAGAGAATCGTATGGAGTCGCTGAGTAGTCGTATGAACGTTCGTGTAGCGCGGTGGCCGCTGGCTTCACTGCTCGCGGCGGTGTGCGCGGCGTTTGGGGCGAGCCAGACCCAGGCGCAACTCTATAAGTGGACCGACGCTAACGGCAAAACGCATTACAGCGACACCGTTCCACCAGACGCCGTTGACCGCGCGCGCAAGGAAATGCGGACCGACGGCGTAGTGAAAAACTCCATGGAGCGAGCGATGACGCCCGAGGAGAAGCGCCTGGCGGGGCTCAAAGCGGTTGAAGACGAACGAACACGAATCGCGCAGAGCGAACGAGAGCGCAAGGACAAAGCGCTGCTAGCGACGTACACCGACCTGAAAGATTTTGATCGCGTCCGAGACAGAAACCTTAGTGCTCTCGACGCAGAGATTAAGGGCCTGTCGGCAAACCCCGCAGTGCTCGCGGCTGCGACTACTTCTCCAAGTGCTGAGGCCTCGGCGTCCGGCGCAAAACCCTCTTCCGGTAAACCGGCGGCGCCCTCCGCGCCTGCGGGAGCCAAACTCACCGCCGCCCCCGGAACTGCGCCCGTTGGCGCGAAAGTGGGTGTCGCACCTGGGCCGTCGGCCGCCGAAGCGGCTCGCCTGGCCGAATCGGTGGCCAAGAAAACCCGCGAACGTGCGGAAATGGCGGCGCTCTACGAGGCCGAGCGCGGGCGCTTGGCGATGCTTCTGACCAATGAGCGCTCACGAATCACCACCGTCGTAGTTCCGGCGCCGCGACGCTAACAGCTTTTTGCCTGCATCGACTACTAGACGGACGTTTCACGCGCAAAATGACGTTACTCAACTTATAGAAAAATTAGACTGAAGCGACCGCCAGGCTGTCGTTCAAGCCTAAAAGCTGTATTCATCTGAGGTAGTCGCTATCCTCCATGTCATGAAAATAGCGTTTCACCTCGACCCCATCCAAAAACTCAAGGCCTACAAGGATTCGTCCGTCGCCATGTTGCGTGCTGCGCAAGCGCGCGGACACCAGCTTTTCGCCATTGAGCCAGGTAATGTGTTCAGTAGCCGCAACGTTGTGCAGGCTAACGCGATGCCGATTGCCGTCTCGGACGATGATCACGATTGGTACGAAATCTACGAAAAGCGCGCACAGCCGCTCACAGATTTCGACGCCATCATCGAGCGCAAAGATCCGCCGTTCGACATGGAATACGTCTATCACACGTATCTTTTTGAGCGTGCATGCGATCAAGGCGCGCGCGTATTCAATCGCCCCGGCGCGATTCGCGACAACAACGAAAAGATGGCGATCCTGAAACACCCAGACATGATCGCCGCCACGACGGTCACGCGATCTGCTGCGGTGCTGCGCGATTTCGTCGCCGAATACAAAGACGCGATTTTCAAACCACTCGACGGCATGGGCGGCAGCGGTATTTTTCATGTGCGTGAGGGCGACAAAAATCTCTCCGTCATCATCGAAATGCTCACCCAGCTTGGCACTCAGAGCATCATGGCGCAGCGTTATCTGCCAGAGATCGTCGATGGGGATAAGCGCATATTGCTGATCGCCGGCGAGGTCGTGCCGTTTGCGCTAGCGCGCATTCCGATGATCGGCGAATCGCGCGGCAACATGGCCGCAGGCGGTCGCCCAGAAGCGCGACCACTAACGACATCAGATCGACAAATCGCAGAAACGATGGCCAAGCGATTGTGGGCGGAAGGCTTGTTTTTGGTGGGTCTCGACGTGATCGGCAGCAAAGTTACCGAGATCAATGTCACGAGCCCCACCGGGTTTGTCGAGATCAAAGCGCAGACAGGGTTCGACGTCGCAGCGATGTTTGTGCAGAAACTAGAGTCCGTCGTCAACGCATAAACAGCACAAATTGCGGCACCGCAGCAATTTCCCTGATACCATCGTGTGCACTAAATAAGTCACAAAACTGTCACGTTTCGGCGCATGCTGTACGTTAAGTGCATCTGCGGTTCGACAGCGACGATTAGAGGGCATCAGGATGATCGGAATTCTCATCATTGCGCATGGCAACTTGGGCGACTCGCTCATTGGGTGCATGACGCATGTGCTGGGCAAAAAGCCTGACGGCATCGCCGCGATTCAAGTCGCGGGCACCGATTCGCCCCGCGAATTACTGCCCTCCGCACAACGCATGGTTGCCGCTCTTGACGAAGGCGACGGCGTGCTCATCATCACCGACATCTTCGGCGCTAGCCCGTCGAATCTAGCCTGCAAATTACTCGTCCCGGGACGCATCGAGGCCATCACCGGTGCCAACGTGCCGATGCTCGTTCGCGCGATCACCTATCGCGGACGCGGCATGGAAACCCTCCTCAAGCGCGTCGTCTCCGGCGGTTGCGAAGGCGTGTTCCACATCGCCGCAGACCCGATTCTCGGGCCGAGCGTCGCGCAATCTGCCGCCAACGAAGGCGCACCAGTTTTGGCGCGGCAATAACGGCTGACTGAGATATAACAAGGGTATGCAGAAGCGCGACATCGAAATCATCAATAAATTGGGGCTACACGCCCGAGCCTCAGCCAAACTCACGCAAACCGCAACGCGGTTCAAATGCGAGGTCAACCTTGAGCGCAATGGCCGTCGTGTGAACGCCAAAAGCATCATGGGCGTCATGATGCTCGCCGCCGGCAAAGGCAGCACCATACAGATCGAAACCGATGGCGAAGACGAAGCCGATGCGATGAACGATTTAGTAACGTTGATTAACGATAAATTTGGCGAAGGCGAATAGCCTGCGTCACTGCGTAGCCGTTGTGGCGGCGTGACTTACCCCGGCGCTTGGCGGACGCACAGTCTTGCTAGCATTGACGCCGTGAACTCCGCCGTCGACCCTTCCCGCAAAATTTCATTTGTCATGCACGGCGTCGCCGCCGCGCCGGGCATTGCGATCGCGCAGGCGCAGCTGGTCTCGCATGCAACGCTAGAGGTTGCGCACTACGACATCGCGGCCGATCAGGTGCCCGCGGAATTGGCTCGTTTCGATATCGCGTTGGCGACAGTACGCTCCGAATTTGAAGCCCTGCATGAACGCATGAAGGGCTCCGATGCGCCCGCTGAATTTGGCGCATTTCTCGATGTGCATTGGATGATCTTGACCGATGCGCAGCTTGCGACCGAGCCCAAGCGCCTGATCGAAGCGCAGCGCTGCAACGCCGAGTGGGCGGTCACGCAAAAGATGCGCGAGTTGGTTGAGCAGTTCGAGCAGTTTGAGGATCCGTATTTGCGCGAACGCTCGAACGACGTGGTCCAAGTCGTCGAACGCATCGTCAAAGCGTTGATGGGACGGCCCAGCGCGCTACCGCTGATAAATCCGAAGCATGTGACCGCGCTCATCGCGCACGACATTTCTCCTGCTGACGCGATTCACTTCAAGGAGTCTGCGTTTGCAGCGTTTGTCACCGACGTGGGCGGCGCAACCTCACACACCGCCATCGTGGCCCGCTCACTGGGCATTCCCGCAGTCGTCGCACTACACAACGCGCGCTCGCTGATTCGCGAAGCCGAACATCTCATCGTCGACGGCGACACCGGGCTTGTGATCGTCAACCCCGATGAGCACGTGCTCGCGGAGTACGTACTGAAAAAGGACGGGCAACGCCTTGACCGTCAAAAGCTCAAGCGAATCGTGTCCACGCGTGCGATCACGCTGGACGGCCAATCTGTAGACCTGAACGCCAATATCGAGTTGCCGACCGACAGCAGAGGCTGCCTCGAAAATGGCGCGGACGGCGTGGGCCTATTCCGCACCGAATTTTTGTTCATGCATCGCGAAGATTTGCCTAGCGAAGACGAGCAATTCGAAGCCTACAAAGCGGCCGTTGAAGGCTTGCAAGGTCGCCCCGTCACCATTCGCACATTCGATCTTGGTGCGGACAAACGCATGCCAGGCCTCGGTGATCGACCGAGCGACAACCCGGCCCTGGGGCTGCGCGCGATCCGCTTGTGTTTAGCCGAACCCAAACTTTTCATGACGCAGTTGCGGGCGATACTGCGTGCCAGCGCGTTTGGGCGAGTGCGCATCTTGGTGCCGATGCTGGCGAACGCACATGAAATTGCGCAAACGTTGGGTTTTATCTCGCGAGCCAAAGCCGAGTTGGTTGCGCAACGTATTGCGCACGATAACGACGTGCCCGTCGGCGGCATGATTGAAATTCCAGCGGCGGTGTTGTCGCTTTCGTATTTCATCGAACACCTCGATTTTTTGTCGATCGGCACCAACGACTTGATCCAGTACACGCTGGCGATCGATCGGACGGACGACGCCGTCGCACACATGTACGACCCGATGCATCCGGCGGTGTTGAAGTTGATCGCTCAGGCGATTCGTACAGCAAACAAAGCGAAGACACCGATCGCGGTCTGTGGCGAAATGGCAGGCGAATTGCGGCTCACGCGTTTGCTGCTTGGCTTCGGTTTGCGCAATTTCTCGATGCATCCGGCGCAGCTCTTAACCATCAAACAGCGAGTGTTGACCTCCAGCGTTCCCGAATGCGAAGCCATCGCTAACCGCATTCTGCGCAGCGACGATCCCGACAAAATTGCCGCTGCGCTGACGCGGTTGAACGCGCTCTAACGAGCCTTACGCGACTGCGCGGCGAGCCACTTCGCCGTTTGCTTGGGTGTCGAAAACACGAGCTGCGTTGCGCTTGGATAACGCGCGAGCGCAGCGGGAAAATTGCGCCGATTCATCCCATAGGACTTCAACAGCCACAACACGATTGAGTCCGGCCCTAGGCTGCGCTTGAGCGATTCGCGGTTGCCGTTGCAACACAAGTCTCCGCGCACATTGCGTAAGACAGTACGGCGCAAGAGTTGCCAAGTTGTCCGCAACGGCGAGTAGTTCAACCAAATGATCGTGTCGGCACGCCCCCACACGAGATCACGCACTACCGAATAACCACCATCGATCACCCATTCCGGTTGGGAAGTTGCCGCATCCACCAACGGCCGAAAGCGCTCGTCGCTCAACTCCTGCCAGCCGGGCAGCCAGTGCAAATTGTCTAGTTCCGTGTGCGGGATCGCTAGTCGCTCGGCAAGCGCTCGAGCGAGCGTTGACTTGCCGGAGCCCGTGGATCCGATGATGGCGATACGTTGCATAGGCAAGTATTTTGCCGAATCGATTGGGATTGGCTATTATTGACACATCGCCGATTTGAAGTAACAGCTTGCGGGCGAGATGCACGATCCACTGATGCAGTGAATCCGCGTCAAAATTGCTAAAGCGGCGTTTGAGCGAATTTCTCTATCGTCACTGCATAAGCCCGCAAGCCTGATTTCATTTGGCTCTCGGGCTTTTTTGTTGACCATGAATATTCCATCAGACGCCGTCGGCTTTGTGTCGCCGCAGAAAATCGCGTTCGAGACGCCGCTGACGTTCGCGTCGGGCGCAACCCTTGATCGCTATGACTTGACCGTCGAAACCTACGGCGAACTCAATGCCTCGCGCAGCAACGCCGTGCTTGTGTGCCACGCACTTTCCGGCCACCATCACGTTGCAGGCTTCTACAAAGACGCGCCGGACCCGTCCAAATCCGAAGGCTGGTGGGACAACCTGATCGGCCCCGGTCGTCCGTTGGACACCCGAAAATTTTTCGTGATTGGACTCAACAATCTCGGCGGCTGTCACGGCTCCACCGGACCCGGCACGACTAATCCCGCGACGGGCGACCCGTTTGGTAACGATTTCCCTATCGTCACTGTGCCGGATTGGGTGCGTGCGCAAACGCGACTGGCAGACCACTTTGGGATCGACACGTTCGCGGCGATTCTCGGCGGCTCGCTGGGTGGCATGCAAGCGATGCAGTGGTCAATTGATTTTCCTGAGCGCGTGCGCAATGTGCTCGCGATCGCGGCCGCACCGAAACTTTCCGCAGAAAACATTGGCTTCAACGAAGTCGCACGGCAAGCGATCCGCACCGATCCCGATTTTCACGATGGTAATTTTTACGCGCATAACGTGGTGCCCAAACGCGGGCTGCGCCTCTCACGCATGCTTGGGCACTTGACCTATTTGTCCGACGACTTAATGGGCGAAAAATTTGGCCGCTTGCTCAAAGGCGAGGACTATCAGTTCGGCTTTGACGTTGAGTTTGAAGTGGAAAGTTATCTACGGTATCAAGGCGACAAGTTTGCCGGTTACTTCGATGCGAACACTTACTTGCTCATGACTCGTGCGCTGGATTATTTCGATCCAGCGCGCGCGTTCGACGGAAACCTTGCCGCGGCGTTCGCGAAGAGCACCGCGAAATTCTTCATTGCGGCGTTCACCAGTGATTGGCGTTTTTCGCCTGCACGCTCGAAAGAAATTGTGCGTGCGCTGCTCGCGAATAAGCACGACGTGAGCAGCGCAGAAATCGAATCGGTCGAAGGTCACGATTCATTTTTGATGCCGATTCCGCAGTATCACGCGCTGTTGCGTTCGGTGTTTGAAGGGATCAAAGTATGAGCGCGAACTACATCCGCCCCGATTTCGATGTGGTCACTGAATGGGTGCCCAAGGGCGCGTCAGTGCTTGATTTGGGCTGTGGCGACGGCGAGCTGCTAGCGCGATTGCAGCGCGAACGGCAAACTAAAGGCTATGGCGTTGAAATCAGTGATGCGTCGGTGCTCGCGTGCATGGAACGCGGCTTGAACGTACTCCAAGGCGACATCGAAAGCGGACTCAACTTGTTTGAAGACGCGGCGTTTGACGTTGTGATTCTTTCGCAAACATTGCAGGCCACGCGTCACACTGAAGCGCTGGTGCGCGAGGTGCTGCGCGTGGGCAAGAGCGCCATCGTCACGTTACCAAACTTCGGCCATTGGTCCGTGCGCTGGCAGCTCGGCGTGGGTGGCCGCATGCCCGTGTCGAAACGCTTGCCGTACCAGTGGTACGACACGCCAAACGTGCACTTTTCGACCATCACGGACTTTGACGTGTTCTGCCAAGAGAAAAACGTCACCGTCGAACGACGCGCCGTGTTGTCCGGCGGCCATGCGGTGACTTTCTTACCCAACCTGCGCGGCGAAACGGCGGTGTTTCAAATTCGGCGCTGAGCGGCATGGTTTGCGAGGCGGCTCAACGCCGCAACCTATCCAAGCAGGCTGCCTGCGGCTCGAACGCCTACAGGCGCATCGAGCCCGACATCTGGAAGTCCGCCCAATTTCTGATCGGAGTAGCGCTACCGGCCGACGCCTGCAAAGGGCTTCTGATCGACGACGTTTGCGACACAAAACGCGACGCCTTCATCCACCCAGCCTGCCGCGACCATTTCCGTGCGGCGTGCATCGCTCACGACGTAGCGGTGATTGCCTTCGTTTGTTGCAACGCGCCCATTGAAGAGACGATAGACGGGGTAGGGTTTGGTTCCCGCGCACGTGCCGTTCGAGGGCATTCCGGCACGAAAGTCGTAGCCTTCATATTTCAGTAACGAAATACGTTTGGCCATGACGCATTCATCCCCGGTGCCGTAAAAGTGAGTGTTGCTTCCACCCGTTGCCGGCTCGGCGTAAAAGCGGCAGATAGCTGCGCTGGATGGGTCAGCGTCGCGCACCCGAGCAGCAGCCGCATCAAATTGCATCCCCGTGCGCTCGAACGACACGGGTAAGGCATCAAGTTGGGCGATTTCGTGCGGGCGACCCGTGATAAAAAAGCGCTTGATGTCACGCGCGTAGTACTCGACAACCGAGAGCGCTTCGTTGGTTGCATTGTTGTTTATGCGAGCCAAAACACCCCAAGTCAGCGCCGAAAGCGTCGCCCCATCCGGCGTGCGCTCGGCAAGGGTTGCAGCACACAAATACGTCTCATTGCTACTCCAGCTCGGGTCTTCGCTACCCGTCACCTTATCGAAGCGCCGCACCAACTCGCCGCGACACACATAGACATGTGACTCGGTTTGGTACGCGAACCCGGTGAACTGTCGGCCGTATTCGCCCGCCAGGGTCGTCCAATTCACATCGATGGCCATGTCTGGTCGCGTTAGGCGAACGAGCGCAGTGCCCCGCTGTGTAGCCACGGGCGGGATGTACCAACCAGCAGCGATCGCATAAATCGCACCGCTGACCGGGTCGCGCAACAGGCTTCCTCCGCCCGTCGAGTACTCTGGTGCGCCATCCACAGCGGATGGCACAGGCAGTTGTGTGCCTCCCCCCTCACGGGCGAATCGCATGACCCCACGGGAGAAGCTGTTCATTGCGCCATCTTCCCAGACGAAAAACACGCCATCCGCGCCCGCATCAAGCATGGCGTAAATGCCGTCGCGTCCGAATTGCCCCAGTGGCGCAGGACTCAGCCCGCCAAATGTTGACTCACGCGCCCACGCAACATCAAGTGCACCGTCTGGGCGAAAGCGCGCAATGGAGCCGCGCGCGACACCATTCACGGCAGAAAACGCGCCGCTGATGAACAACATGCCATCGCTCGCAGCGAGTAGTTTGTAAACCCCTCCCGTAATCGACGCACGCCACGTAGGATCTTCTGCTCCGTTAACACCAAAGCGGATCAACGTGGCTTGCAATCGCGAGGCGGAACGCGTGGCTGCGACCAACCGCTTCTGCGAATCCACGGCGAGCGCACTCACCATTTCCGCGGGCTGCGGATACCAGGTCGGATCAGGACGATACGACGCCGCGTCGAGGCGCATCAGATTGCGGTACAGCCTTCCGTCAAACCAATACGCAAAGTTTCCACCGATTACGTAGTAATCACCCCAGCGCACGACGGCGCTCACCTCCGCCGTCCCACCGACACGAGCCTTGCTCAATCGGTCACCGCCATCGTCGCTGCGACGGGTGTCAAGTAGGCTCCACTGTCCACCGGCTGCACCTGTGGTCGTGCTGCCGTTTTCGTCGATAGCCCCTAGAGGATTCTTGGTAAGGCGCTGCGCTATCGTGGCCCCGTTCTGTAGATTGAACGAGCTCAACCGATTCACACCGGGATTGCCGCCGACGTAGTCTGCCACTACCACACGGTCGGCAACTGCGCGAAGCGTAGATTGAACGTACTGCGTGATTTCGATGACAGGTTTCCAGTGCGTATCGACCGTACCATCCCCAAGTACGCGCAGCAAGTTTCCTGTCTGCCCGCCAATATTGAGCGCCACTCCGAGCACATAGACGTTGTCCGCTGCATCAACTGCGAAGTTGTGCGGCACACCGCCGATCGGGCGGAACCAAAGCTCACTGCCCAGTGCGTTGCGCTTGCGCAAGGCATAGCTCAGCGCGTAAGACGGCGCTGGCGCGCGCGCGACGTCGAGCGCAACAGTTGACCCGTCAGCCAAATGGAGCGGCAGTGGTTGGTTGCTGGAGCTCGAATCAAGGCGTACCGAATCGCGTGGTGGCAAGTCATCCGTCTTGGGAACTTCGAGTGGCACTACATCACCGACGCTATCGCGTGGCAGTCGATACCAACGCCACTGGTACGGAGGCGTTCTGTCAGTCATTGCCTGCACGACAGGCGTTCCGTCGGGGGCCAAGTATTGATCTGCAATCCAAAACTCCATGGGTAGTCGCCACCGAGTGTCCGGCACTCCTGAGTCGCTCACCCGAAACAACGGACCCGAAAACACGACCCCATCGACTGAAGCGCCGCGCGCAGAGTTGTCGCCAAAATAATTCCAACCACGGGCTGCGTCTCGCAACAGAGGTGCCGGGCCGCTCTCGCCAAGCCCAAACAGCCCCGCGAGATCGGGCTCCTGCATCAGTATTTGTCCGACGGCGGACGAACCGCCGAACAGCAGCGGCACCGCAGCCAGCCAAACACGCGTAAGCATGGAAAGAAACAAACCGGGGCGGTTCATCGAAAGACCTCCAACGTTCACAAACGCCGACTGATCAAGCGAAACCTTGCCCAAGCGGATCTGCGGCAGTCTATCGCGAAGACGCGATGAAGTCGCAGGAAAAGCGGTGCAGCGCACGAGCCATCATGCAAACGTCATGACTACGCTATCCTTCGTTTGCACACTTTCCGCGCGAATGATTTGCGCGATGTCATCAAGGGGAGCGTTAGAGTGAATTCATCCGTTACAAAACTCGCACTGATTGCGCTGGCGTCCGTCGGTCTGCTGGCCGCTTGCGCTGCGCCCGAAACCAAACCCGCTGCGCCACGTATGTCGGCGTTGCCAGTCATGCCAACACCTGCTGACAACCCGATCACGCCGGACAAGGTTGCGCTGGGCAAACAACTCTTCTTTGACACACGCCTTTCGGGCTCGGGCAAGATGGCCTGCGAGAACTGCCATTACCGCGACAAAGGCTGGGCGGTTCCCGAAGCGCTCTCCAAGCAGGACAGCGGCAAACTCAACACGCGCCACACGCCGACGCTCTACAACACAGGCTACCAAGCGCCCTTGTACTGGGACGGCCGGTCTGCGACGATGGAAATCCAAACGATGGCCGCGTGGCGCAATCAGATGGGCGCCGATCCAGACAAGATCGCGGCGACGCTTAACGCGATTCCCGCCTACAAAGCCGCGTTCAACAAGGTCTACGGAATGGACGCCAACGGCCTCAACATCGTGAAGTCACTCACGACCTATGTGCGCACATTGAGCAGCGACGATTCACCGTGGGATCGCCATGAAAAAGGCGTCGCCGGGGCAGTGAGCGAGGACGCCAAAGCGGGCTTCAAACTGTTTCTAGAAAAAGGCTGCGCAAGCTGCCACACGCCACCGGTCTACACCGCAGGCGGCTTCTACAACACCGGCCTCGAAGCTGGCAAGGAAAAGCCGGATGCAGGTCGCGGCGCGATCACGAAGAAGCCGGAAGACACAGGTGCGTTCAAGGCCCCGACGCTGCGCTCGGTTGCACTCTCGGCCCCCTACTTCCATGACGGAAGCGCCAAAACGCTTGAAGAAGCCGTGCGCTACATGGCCAGCGGCGGCAAGGCTGACCCAAATAAGAGCTCGCTGATGGTTGACACCAAAATGAACAACCGCGAAATCGGGCAAGTGGTCGAATTTCTGAAAGCGCTAACCAGTGACGAGCCGTTGGTGCGCCCGGTTCTACCGTAACCAGTAGAAACGGCTTTTTACCGCTAGCGACCGCCGAGCGGCGATTTCTAGCTTAAAACGGCGAAAGTTGACTTTCGCCGTTTTTCATTTGAAACGACCACAGGGTGGTCGTTAGCGCTAGTAAGCTGATGTACTGCTTGTATACGCGCAATCACCACACCGCGTGTCAGAATCGACGCTTGGTCGCGACGTGAATCAGGCCGACGCACTCCGAAATGTCTGCAAGGAAATCCATGAAAAAGAATAAACCACTGCTAGCGCTCAGCATGATCGGCGCGATTGCGACGCTGATCGCCACCGGTTGCCAGAGCATGATGGACGAGCGCAAACCGGTGATTGCCATTGCCGAAATGAAGCCGACGGCAGCGGCCGCCGCCGCTAAACTCGAGCCCGCCGGCATCGTGCGTTTCACGCAGGTGGGAAACAGCAAAGTGTTAGTTGAGGCGAGCATTTCAGGGCTTAAACCGTTTGCCGAGCACGGCTTTCATATTCACGCGGTGCCCGATTGTTCGGGCGACGGCAGCAAAACCGGGCCACACTTCAATCCCGATGGCCACCCCCATGGCGACCCGTCGCGCATCTTGCGTCACGCCGGTGCGATGATCAACATCAAGACCGACGGCCAAGGCGTGGGGGCCACGCGCCAAACCGTCGACACGATAACGCTAGCTGCTGGCAGCACCTACTCAATCGTCGGTCTGCCGCTAATCGTGCACCGCGATCCGGACGACTATGTTTCGCAGCCGCTCGGCAATGCGGGGCCACGCGTGAGTTGTGGCGTGATTACTTTACAGGTGGCGCCGAAGTAGTCACTCAACGGCCACTGCAAACAAAAACCGCGCTCTGCGCGGTTTTTTTATGCGACGAGTTACGCAGCAAGCTTCGCCGCAAACGTTGCGACGCGAACGCCAAGCGCTTCTGCGGTTTTGAAATCGCTATCTGGGATGCCTTCCACGCCTTGATCGGCGTTAGCTTGCACCATCACTCCGGTGGAAGAACCCAAGCGGTTCAAATCGTCCTTGGAACCCTTGCTGCTGTTGTTGCCGCCCATCATTCCGGTGCCAATCCAGAGCATGCTGTGCTGGAGCGCAAACGTCACGAACTGCTGCAACGTCGCCAGCTTGTCGCCGGATTGATTCGACGAAACAGTGAACCCGGCTGCGAGCTTGTCTTTCCAGCCTTGGGTAAACCACACCTTCGAGCTTGCGTCCATGAACGCTTTCATCGGCGCGGAGGCCGAACCCATGTACGTGGGGGAACCAAAGATGATCGCGTCGGCCTTGGCCAAGGTCTGCCACTGGCCCTCGATGTCGGTGACGCTGATGAGGTGCGCGGTAGTGCCCGCGACGCTCGCGACGCCCTTGTTGACGGCTTCTGCGACCGCTTTAGTATGGCCGTAGCCGGAGTGATAAACGATAGCGACGGATGACATGTTGTGTTTCCTTGATGAATTGTTGGTACGGTTGTAGGCGACGACTTGGCGCCGCTCGCATGCCGCGGAGAGGCGCAGCCAAGGCCGCGACAAAAAAGTGGTTTCGAATTACTGAAGCGGCGCAAGATCAAAGAGCAAGACTTCCGCGTGCTCGCCGTTTTCAAGGCGAACCGTGGTTTCGTTCTCGATCTTCACCGCGTCGCCCGCGCTCAGTGCAACGCCGTTGACCCGCACTGCGCCACGCGCTACATGCACGTAGGCCATGCGGCCCGACGCGAGCGTGTGCGTAGCCGATTCGTCGGCGTCGAACAAGCCCGCAAACAAGCGCGCGTTTTGCTGAATCGTCACCGATCCGTTCGCGCCGTCGGGCGAGGCAACGAGACGCAGCTTGCCGCGCTTTTCGGCCTCATCAAACATCGTTTGCTCGTATGACGCCGCGCCACCGGTGCGATCTGGAATGATCCAGATTTGCAGCAGATGCGTGCGTTGATCCGCGTTCGGGTTGAACTCGCTATGCATGATGCCGCGACCGGCGCTCATGCGCTGCACCTCACCAGGCACGATATTGCCGGCGTTGCCCAGCGAATCTTTGTGCGCAACCGCGCCTTCGAGCACGTAGGTGACGATCTCCATGTCTTTGTGACCATGCATACCAAAGCCTTGGCCCGGCGCGATGTAGTCGTCATTAATCACCCGAAGCGGCCCAAAGTGAACGTGTTGCGGGTCTTGATATTCAGCAAATGAGAAGCTGAAACGGCTCTGCAACCATCCATGGTCTGCGTGGCCGCGTTCGTCTGCTTTTCTTAGCGTCAACATAACGGTGTCCTTTCTCAATGGACGAAGTATGGGCGCGCGCGAGTGCTTAAACAAGCTTGCTGAATTGACGCACTTATTCAAAAATAATGAATATGCTGAAAATAACGCTCGAATCACTCGAAATTCTTGACGCCATCGCCCGCCTTGGCAGCTTTGGGAGAGCGGCCGACGAGTTGGAGCGCGTGCCTTCAGCCGTGACCTACGCGGTGCGCAAACTTGAAACCGAACTAGACACGCTGATCTTCGACCGACGTGGCTACCGAGCGGAATTGACGCCCGTTGGCAAGGTGGTGCTAGAGCAAGGTCGCGCGCTCCTTGCGCAGGCCGACGCATTGCAATCGACGATTGCGCAAACGGCCACGGGCTGGGAGTTGGAACTCAATATCGTGCTGGACGCGATTCTGCCGTGGCGTTGGTTGCAACCGCATGTAGCTGCCTACTTCAAAGACACTTGTTCAGCAAAACTGCGTATCAACGAAGAGACGCTCGCCGGCACGTGGGACGCGCTGCTTGATGGCCGCGCTGATCTGGTCATCGGTGCCAGCAGCGATCCGCCGGGAGGCATGGGCATCAGCACACAGCCGTTGTTCGATCTCGAATTTGACTATTGTGTGTCGCCGAAGCATCCGCTCGCGAAAGTGGCGGAGCCATTGAGTAATGCGCTGCTGCAACAGCATCGCGCGGTTGCCGTCGGTGACAGCGCACGTCGTCTGCCGCTGCGTACCAGCGGTTTGCTCTCGGGGCAAGACAGCGTCGTGGTGCCGTCGATGCAAGCCAAGGTAGACGCGCAAGTGGCGGGCCTCGGCGCGGGCTACCTCGCCCGCTGGTTCGCAGCGCCGCATCTTCGTGACAAAACGCTGATTGCGAAGCGCACTGAGGAGCGACGGCCAACGGGTCACTTGGTCATCGCATGGAAAAGCAACAATCGCGGCCGCGCGCTGCAGTGGTGGCGCGAGCGACTGCGGGACGTAAAGCCGCCGAAGTGATGTTTCTGCGGAACCTGACCCAATACTGTTCGTTTACCGAATGCAGGTCATTTTTTTGCCACGGATTTACACAGATTACACAGCGCACACAAAAAAATCTGTGTTCATCTGTGGAAATCCGTGGCAAATTATTTCTTAACCGAACATTATTGGAGCCTGATCGAGCGAGCTTGGCTGCTCCCGAAAACCCGCTTGCGCTAACAATGTCAAAATTAGCCCGTTGACTACCTTAGCTGGAGGCCTTATGCCCCGTCTATTTGCGCCGCTTGTTTTATCGCTCACCGTCGCGGGTTGCGCATCGCAGAGCGCCGCGCCCACGCCGGGTGCCGTCGCCAACGCTACAGGCATTTCGCTTCGCTTCATCGGCGAAGCAACTTTGCCGCACCGCATGCAATTCGGCGGGACCACCGCCGGCGGCATTTCGGGCATTGATTACGACGCAGCGCGCAATCAGTATTACCTCCTCGCGGACGACCGCTCAGACATCAACGCGGCGCGTTACTACACCGCGAAAATCAACGTGACCGCGACCACGTTGTCCGCGCCGGAAATCACCTCCGTCGTGTACATGAAGCGCCCGGACAGCAGTCCCTACGGCGGCAAAGCGCAAGGCGCAAAGGACATTCCGGACCCAGAAGCGATTCGTTACCGAGCTGACACCGATACGCTCCTGTGGACGAGCGAGGGCGACAAAAAGCTCGGGCTCGATCCGGTCGTGCGCGAGATGAAGCTCGACGGCACGTTCATTCGTGAATTGCCCACGCTGCCGATGTTCAAAATGAAAGCCGGCAACGCTAGTGGCCCGCGCGACAACCTAACGTTTGAAGGCATGACGCTCACGCCGGACAACAAAGCAATTTGGGTCTCGATGGAGGCTTCGCTGCTTGAAGATGGCAACGAGCCGAGCGTCGACGCCAGCGGCGGACCGATTCGCTTCACGCTCTATCACGCCAGTTCCGGCAATCCGATTCGGCAAATCGCGTACATCCCGGACGCAATTCCGCATCGCCCGACGCCCGCCACCGGCTGGAACGACAACGGCGTTCCCGAAATTTTGATGGTCGATCAATTTCGCATGCTCGTGCTGGAGCGCAGCTACACCGCTGGCGTCGGCAACTCGCTGCGCGTCTACCTGATCGACACCCGCGACGGCAGCGACGTGCTGAGCGTGCCTGTGCTTCGCGCGGGCGAATACACGGCCGCGACCAAGCGGCTCGTCATCAATTTCGATTCGCTCAAACTCAAAAAGCTCGACAACACCGAAGCCATGACCTTCGGCCCCACGCTCCCCAACGGAAATCGCACGCTCCTCTTCGCCAGCGACGACAATTTCAACGCAAAGCAAACGACGCAGTTCCTCGCGTTCGAAGTCATCGAGCCAAAACCGCTCGCGTCCTACGTCGTCGAGCAGCCACCGATCTGGTGGCCGTACCCATACTTCGGCTACCGCCCGTGGATTCCGCGCTATCGCCCGCTGCCGCCGCCGCATCCGCATCCACCACGTCCGATGCCTAAAAATTAGCGTAAACAGTTTTTTGGCGCGAACGACCGGCGGGTGGTCGTTTCAGCGTGTTTTTTCTCATGGTTGACTATGCGCTTTTTTTGGCGCAAATTACCGTCTGGCAGTCGCTCGGACGATAAAGCTGTATATCTATTCGCCCGGCGGCGCTACAGCCGCTGCATGTCCGTCAAGTCAAACGAAGGCGCGCGCTGGGCGATCAAGTCTGCGATGACGCGCGCGGAGCCGCAGCTCATGGTCCAGCCGATGTGGCCTTGGCCGCAATTCCAATAGAGATTCGGGAAGCGATGTTGCTGCAAGATTGGCAGCGACGACGGCGTCATCGGGCGTTGGCAGGCCCAGTGCTCAACGGTACTCGCTGACCAATCGAGCGCGCCGGGAAAGAGCGCCTCGAAGTGCGCGCGGTGTGGCGCGAAATCGGCGTCGGCGAAACCGTTGTCCTGCCCCGAAAACACCGCGCCCGTGGTGATGCGCATGACCGGACCGCTATCGCCTTCGAGGGGGCAATACGCGATGAGCGAGTCTTCGCAAATGCCACCGCGTGTGGGCGCGCGAGCGGCGTCTTTCACCGGCACGGTGACTGAGAAACCTTTGACCGGATAGATCGGAATGCGCACGCCGAGATCGCGTGC
>Ga0209097_10001344_pt1 | contig 21188 bp, 9 predicted proteins | sample AD_UKC052_MetaG_FD_184419 | JGI IMG/M metagenome (GOLD analysis project Ga0209097, IMG submission 184419) | Active sludge microbial communities of municipal wastewater-treating anaerobic digesters from USA - AD_UKC052_MetaG (SPAdes) (version 2) | ecosystem: Engineered > Bioreactor > Anaerobic >... | reverse complement strand
ACGCTAAGTTGACAGTCTGGAAGGGCTGCCCGTATCTTCCGGCCGCGTGACGCTGGGGAGTCGTCCAATGGTAGGACAGCAGACTCTGGATCTGTTTACCGGGGTTCGAATCCCTGCTCCCCAGCCACCGCGACTTCAGGCTCCCTGAGCAAGCCCAGTACATCGAACTGGCATGAGGTTGCGGGGGTTCCAAACCCCGAGGCGGGGGAGTACTCCACCCCTTGGGGGAAGATGGCTCTCTGGAGCCTCTGGCGCTGGTCGGGATCAGCCTCCAGCCAGAGAGTCCTTGCATCGAGGAGGACGCCGAAGGCGTAGTCCAGGAGCTTGGAGATATCCATGCACTCCTGCTCCAGCTCCTCCCGTGCGATCCTCTTTTGCGCGAGTTCGGCCTTGTACCTGGTAAGCATCTTCTGGTAGAGGTCGGAATCAGTGAGTCGCTTCTCCACCACAAAGGACTCGTGAAGACTGAAGACCTTCTTCTCCAACTCCCCGATCTCCACCCCCAAAACGAGAGCCTCATCACGAGAGGCTGCCTGTCTCTCCCTGTAGGCCGAGAGGATGGTTCCCTTGATTCTGCGGGCAGCCTGGCGGGAGGGGACTATGCCCCCGAGGAGGTCGAGGAAGGCCCCCTCAAGGACCTCCCCGCGGACCTCCACTTTGCCACAACCTTTTCGGAAGCACCGGTAGTACGGATACCGAGTACCCTTCCTACCTGTCGAAAAACTGGAGGTGAGGGGGTGACCACACTCCGCACAACGAACAAGACCACGCAGAGGAAAGTCCGACCTCACACGGCTGTGAGGCAGCTTCCTCGTCGATTGCCTTGCCAGCATCCTCGCCACGGCTTCGAAAGTCGCGTCTTCGACAAGCGCCGGGAAACTCGACTGGACCCAGCCCTCGTCTTCGTTGATGAAGACCCGCCCCGCGTAGATGGGCTTGTGGAGAATGCGATCAACGTCCTGAGAGGTCATCCGGGAACGACCAGATGGTGATCGGTACCCCATCCCGGTGATCTTCTGGGCAACCTGTGTCTTGGTCAGGGTTCCGGTTGCGAACAGCTTGAAAACCTCGGATATGACAGAGGCGTACTTCTCATCCACCACCAGCACGGGCTTCCCCGACTCGTCCGTCGAGAAGCGATATCCCATGGGAGCAGGATTAGTCCACCTCCCCTGCCGTCGGGCTTCGGTCATCCCATCCTTGGCGCGAATGCCGATTACATCGCTCTCATACTGGTTGAAACCCGCAACGATGGTTTCGAACAGTTTACCTTCTGGGGTATCCTCGATCTCCTGAGTGGCCGAAACCAGTCCGATTCCGTACTTCCCCAGCAGGGTCCGGACCGTGTGGTGATCGAGACTGCTTCGAGCGAATCGATCGTACCTGTAGACTACGACCTTGTCGATGGCCGCAGCGTGCTTCTGGCAGTAGGCAAGCATCTTGATGAACTTGGGCCGGTGGGTTGTCCGGGCTGATTCCCCTTCGTCCACGAACACCGCGAGGACTCCGTAGCCCTTCTTCTTGCAGAAGTCCCTGCAAGCCCCCTCCTGCATTGATAGGCTGAACCCCTCGACCTGTTCTTGGGTCGAGACACGGCAATAGATAACGGCCTGCTTGCTTGTGGGGAAGGAACTCGCGCTCTGACGATCACCTTGATGCTTCGCAGAGCTGCCCAAAGGCTCACCCCCGTAGTGTGGCGTCACTGAACAGGAGATACCATATGCTGTAAATTGCTTATTGTCAAGGGCTTGACAGACTATCGACCGAACAATGCCTAGAGCAGCTTCCTCATCTCATCAGCAGGAACGCTGTAGTTAATCACCCTCATCGGAGTCTGGTTCAGCCGACTAGAAACCTCTGGCAGGGGCAGGCCGGCCTCGGTGATGTAAACCTTCGCACCGAATACGAAGTCGTTGATCGATCCGAGGACTCTCCTGTCCGAGCCCTTGCAGAATGACAGGTTCTCTAGAGGTTCGGCCATCAGTGGTTTGAGAAGAGAATCCAGATCATCAAGCCGCAGGATCTCCCCGATTCCAGCTAGGGCGTTTTCGATGAAAGAGGAAACTCCAGTGTTTCCACGTCCGGGGATTACAGCGGAGTATAGCGTCGCGGTATTCGTGAGGATGATGTACTGCAGGTGTCCAACCATGAAGAGATGAGCCGTCCAGTCGCAGAGTGGATCCCCATCGAGGGGGAGCGAGGGAATCGGTTCTACTCCCAGTTTAGTTGCGAGTCTTCGGGTCAGGCGAAAGATCATCAAGCTCTTATGCCTACTTCTGCCTCTTACATCGGCTGGGATTCATGCCCAGCCCAAGTTCCATTCTTCCCAAGGCAGATTCTGCCCCGCCAAGGTCTCGCACAAGTCGCGTCGAATTCCGCTATCATGAGCACCGATGCTTCGTGGGTTCGGCATAAAGACCCAGCGCTCCGCTTCATAGAATCCGCCCTGTATCTCCATGTAGATATGTGAAGGTGCCGCGAACAGATGATTCTCGGGAGCGCCCCCCATGGTTCCATAGATAACAACCCCAACGACCTCTGGATAGCATGTGAGCCTACTCACAAGCTGTTCTGCCCTTTCATGAATGACTCCGGCATCAAGGGTGAACTCGCTGCACAGGATTCCAACAAGCCCGGGTACGCCCAAATCGGTCACCTGTGCTACTTCTTTCTGCAGTTTGCTAAGAAGCCTCAGCATCAGGTGGGGATCATTGTCGGGTAGGTTGCAGTAGTACTCATGTGGTCGGAGACTCCTGTCCTTTGCCCATGCTTCTAATCGTGCGGGAATATCCTTCGGCTCACCTGCAAGCTCCAGAAGCATTGGATCGCAGAACTCGACGAACCCCCCCGAGGTTCTCAATCTATTCGCGAAGGACTTTGAGACCTCAAGAATCCGATCAAGGTCGGCTTCTGTAGGGGCTGCTAGGAGTCTGCCTGCGGTGATGTAGGTCGTTGATAGACCTGCGAGTCCCCGAATCATCTTCCGTACACCAATGTTGATTAGCTTGTCTCGCTCGCTTTCTGTGAGGGCGGTTACCTCGATTGCGAGGGGGCGTCCCTTTGGAGTCAAGACACGAAGATCAGGTTGTTTAGGTGAGTTGAATCTAGGATCTATCTCAAGGGGCCATCCTGCTGCGATCAGACGGTAGGCGAACCGAACAATGGAGTATGCTTCATCGAAGCCGTCGGCTCTTCGTAGCTTCTTCTGAAGCTTAGCATAGCCGGGTTGATGAGAGAGAAGCTCGATAGCTCCAGCGAACCAGATCAGTCGCTTCTTCGGGAATGCAGCTTTGTTGTGAACGAGATCGAAGTCTAGTGGGTGGTATCTCTTCATTGAGAGAGCGGGGAAGTCATCTCCCAGAACTCGCGAAAGAATGCCTAAGGCCTTCTTGAGAGCATCGAACTCGGCTGGCGTCAATTCCGGATTCTGTTTCAGCTCGTCCAGAATTGACTCCCATGAGGGTGTTGCCTCTGAGTCGTCGGAAGGATTGGTCGTCCTAGGGTCCATTCTCTACCGGCTTGGTTTTCTCCTTAATCTTGATCAGGTTCCCATGGTATCCGCTCATCTGCAACTCTTTTTTGTCTAGAACGACCCCCACAAATGCTTTATCGCGTGGTAGACAGCTTTCTGACGTTCCTCTACCTTATCCAGTGGGAACACTCCTTCAGAGTTAGGCTCGATCATCTTCAATTGAAGATCAGGAGGGAGATTGCGTGCATCAACTTCCTGAAGATGCCCAACCAGCAGCTCGTTCCAGATCAAGTTGCTCATGCTGTATGTGTCCTGCTTGTCAGCGTACAGATCATCATTGCTACTGAGGTTGTGCTTGTCCTTTAGCAGAAGAACCATTCCGAGCAGGTTCCGTGTGTGCTGGAATGCACTCTCATCAAAGACCCCATCCTTCGTGAACAAGGCCTTATTGCTCGGATGCTGCGTATAGATATGCTCTAACTGCATGCCATAGCGTTTGTTCCCGGTTCGGTTAAATCTCGCCTCTAATTCCTCAAGACCAGCGGATGCGAACGATGGCTTGTCAAGCAGATATGAAAGATGCCTATCTATTCGCATCAAGATGTACTTGCTGAAGTTGAGCGATTTGTTCGTGGCAGTCTTGAACCTCTCATACTCGAATAGCTCTCTGGCCTCCTTGTGTTGTCCCTCTGCTATCAATCCCGCACTTTCTAGAGCGGCTATGAGAGTCCTGTCGAATACATCTACGGCTTCGGTGATTGGCTTGTCTCGTATCGCTGCATTTAGAGCATAGATCAGTCTTTGGAATTCATTGCTGTCATAAGCATTCATCAGGCGAAGGATGACGTGAATCTGATCGAACTTCCTAGAAATCGCCCTTCTCTTTTCCTTTTCCACCGGGTCAGAACGCACGATGCTCGAGAGCAAAAGCAGATACTGCTGGTTTTGATCAAGAAGCTTATTGTAGATCAAGTACTCTTCGTCGTAAGCTGTTCTCAGAGAAAGATACAGTTCCGCGAAATAGCGAAAGTCCTCTGTGATCCTTCGGAACAAGAGATCATGGTCTTTAAATTCACAAAAGTATTTTCGGATCTTGGTGTTCCGATACACCTCATAGTGGTAAGCACCCTCAAACTTCTCATACTCATTCTCGCTATCTGCGAACTTTGCCCGGAAGAAAGCTCGGAAAAAAGTGTCAAGATCGATTGTCCTTTCAGTAGTATTGACAAGTTCAACTGAGTAATACTTGTCCTGAAGCTCCGTCCAGACTCGGTTCGCCCTTTCTTTCTGTTCGTTCGGCAATCCACCAATCAGTTTCCCCTTTAGGATCTCGTAGGGCTTCAGACCTAAACCACGATCGTTAACGACCTCAAAGATCATTGCAACGTTGTCCTGTCTCTCTATGCGAATCTCTACAATTGATATCCTGTCCAAGAGATAGGTAACATAGTAGTTGACTTTGACCAAATCGTAGTCCTGGGCTTCTCCAATGCGAAGGAATCCATCCAAGTAGTCGCTGATCGCCACGTAGTTTTCCTGCATTCGCTTTCTGGTTTCATCCCGAGCTGCGATCTCGCAACCTTCAACAAGTGCCTTAAATGCGTCCTCCCTGTTCTCGTTGAATATCTTAAACCGCTCCGCACCACCGAAGTCGTCCACCTCAAAAATGAGACGCTTCAGGGTGTCACTACTGAAGACTTTATGCTCACTCTCCGGATCTTGCTCAATGCTCTTTAGGACCCGGAAGAGTTTGATGAAGACCAAGAGAATGGTAGTGAGACGTTGCTGACCATCGACGATTGAAGTATTGGCAGCCGTTGTATGTGTCAGATATGTGTTCAAGAAGTATGGTTCGAACCGCTCAAGAACATCTTCTTGGATTTCCCTTGGGTGGGTTTTACGGAAGTCTGACTGGAGAAATCTCACCTCTATGTCATTCAGAAGAGTCCTAACATTCTCCACCGTCCATTTATACTCGCGCTGGTAGATGTCGATGTAGTATGACCTCTCGGCATTGAAGACCTTTCGAAGGGTCTGGTCGTGTGGAGTTATGAGGCTTCTGACAACAGCTGATTCCGGCATCGCTTCCCCTCCATAAGTCAGTCTATGCTTTCAACGTTTTCAACTGTCGCTTCTTGATGCGCCACCCTCGAATCGGCGGGGGGAGGGTCGAGTATGGTCTGGTAGGGCTCGCCGGTGTCTATGGCAAGCTGCATGGCGTCGTAGATGGAGAGAATGGAGTCCTTGGTTCTGTAGGTGCCGTACTTCTTGATGTCCTTGTCGCAGAGGATTGGGAAGGTGTCCAAGATGTAGGCCGCGTCATCGCGGGAGCAACCGTAGAGGTGGAAGAAAGCGGCGTCGAGTTCGCAGCGGAGCTGGAAGCGGCGCTCATCGTCCCAGGAAAAGTGTGGACCATCGCAACCGAGGTCTTCGGCAAAGGGTTTCATCGAGAGTGATGTGTAGGTGAGTTCAAGGACCCGGGACTTGATCCACTCTTGGAGAGAGCTGCCAGTACACCACGAACAGCTATGTCTATATGACTCCGGAGGTATCACTGGAATCTGGTTCAGGTAGTGATAGGTGAGATGAGTTCCCCCGACCTTCTGCCTAGTAATATAGTCTGAGACAAGACTATCCAGATCAGTTACCAGGCAGAAAAGCGATTCGGACCTTTCTGTCATGAACAGCGGGCAAGTATGTCCAACACCCGCTTGCGGAAAGATCGAGAAGATCGCTGTGCGCTCGTTGGTTGTATTCGTGATATCCCGCCAGCCCATCAGCCAGCGATGGGGCCAGCGGCCTTCGAGCTTCGCCTCGACTTCTGCTTCGGACACCCAGTATCGGGGCAAAGGTTCGAATCCCGGGTCCATCTTCTCTTGAAGTGCAACATCTCGCGTCGCCGGACCGGAGGAGGTTTCTGCACCATTCTCTCCGAATTCATCTGCCTTCGCTGAGCGAGAGGGGCGTTTCATAGACGAGTCGTAGGTGGCCCACCTGTGGTCAAAGTGATGGATCATCTTCGCTTCGTAGAGCGGCAGGAACCTTTCCTCACTGCGTTCGAAGACGTTCCCTCTCAGCTTCCACCCCTCGGCCTCAAGCTGCTCCCGCGTTCGGAAGAGGTGGGAGTCAGAGGTCATGTTGAACAAGCCCTGCTTGAAGCTGATTCCCCACGGATTCTCTTCCTGCTGGCCGTCCCGAGCTTCCTTGATCAGGACGGGGACCCGCTTGTAGATAGCCTTCGTGAGTTCGGCATCCCTTGCAGAGCGGAAGATCGGGCAGGTGCGGGTGTTGGGGTTGAGGAGGGCGTTGTCCTCTGCAGAGAGTGCGAAACGCCTTTCCAGGTCTTTCAGTTCGGCGACATCGTGAGCGAAGAAGACGAACTGCGCCCCCTCCTTCGATCTTGCCTCTGCCCCTGCCATCGTGAGCAGGCAGAACTTCATCCTGCTGTCAACATCAGGGAAGAGCTTCTTCCTGTTCTCGAAGTCGAAGAGGCTGACCAACGACCCGGTATCCGTCAGGCTCTGGAAGAACTCCTTTGTTGTGTCGTCTGTAGCTATCCCGGACGGAACGATGCATCCAGCCCTGCCCCTCGATGAGATCAGGCTGCGGTTCAGCTCGGCGAAGACTGCATAGGTATTGATGCGACCTCGTCCACAAAGAGGGAATCGACCTGACTCCCCAAGGAACTGCCGAGTGGCATCAATGCTTCGAAGCTCCCTTGCATACTCACCGAAAAGGGCGGGATCATCCTGCTCCAGCTTGTCGATCAGCCTTTTACGGATGTTACCAGTTCGGGCTTCGGCGATGTCTGGACGGCGAGAAGCAAACCACTCTTTTTCCTTCAGCTCCTCATGCTCCCACGGAGGGTTGCCCAGTACTACATCGAAGCCCCGATCTTCAGGGTCCGACTTCCCGAACACCTCCGGGAACTCAAGGAACCAGTGGAAGAAGGCGTAGGTGCGGTACAGCCTCTCTCTCTCCTTCGCCATCTCTTCGGGCAGAGCAAGCGGATTTTGCTCGATCTGACGAAGGGTCTGAGTGGTGATCGGCGGCAGGCCACGCTCGGTCTTGTGCCACATGAACGCGGCACACCAGGCATCAGCCACCAGCTGCTGCCGCAGATACGCATTGGATCGCAGAAACTGCTGATAGCGGGCTTCCCTGCGCTGAACCTCCTGCAGGTCCTCCTCGCTCAACTCGTAGTCGGTGGGGGACTCCAGCTCCATGTGAGCAATTGGAGCCGGGCCGGTCGTCAGGAATGACCTCTGCTCAGTAGTCCTCTCCTGCCTGTTCCTCTTGGAGAACTTCGTGCAGACCGCTCGGTCGTCTTCTGTGAGTGGTTTGAATGCGCCGTCGGGTATGCCTTGGGCGATCAGCTCTGGTGTTGTGCCGAGAAGGCTGTTACCGATCTTGATGTGGTGGTCGAGGAAGGAAAGCGGCTTTCCTGGCTCCAACGCCTCCAGCCACATGCTGACCTTGCAGAGTTCAACGGCCATCGGGTTGAGATCGACTCCGTAGATGCAGTGGCTGATGACATCGCGCAGGGCTTTCCGGTAGGGATCTGGCGTGGGCTCCTCCTCGCCCGTCCTGATCGCCGCAAGCTTCTTCGCCATCCTGTGCGCTGCTGCGATTAGGAAGTGGCCTGACCCGCAGGCAGGATCACACACCTTCAGGTCCAGCAGGGCCTTCACGGCCCCGTTAGCCCCTCCCGCCCTTTTGCCATCATTCACGGCCTTGTCCATCACTGGCACCAGAGCCGAGTCGAGCAGTTCGTTGATCAGGGAGGTTGGCGTGTAGTAGCTGCCGGTAGTCTTGCGCTCGTTGCCCGAGGCTGTTTCAAGCTTGAAGCCACCGAATCCCGGAGTGAAGTCGGGGTGCAGTTCCAGAAGAGCTTCGTAGATGCTGCCCAGCTCCTCCGCACCGAGATTCCGGAAGTCCACCCTGGACAGACGCTTGTCCACACGCACCTGGGTTAGCGCCCTGACTGCAGCAAGCAGGTAACTGCTCGCTATCTCCGCTGCTTCCAGGTCAGGCACTGCGCCCTTCGACCAGAGGTAGCTGCCCAGCGCTGGGATGCCGAGTTCCGGCTTCCCTGTAGTCCCCAGCAGATCGAAAACCAGCCTCAATCCCTGCCAGAGATCGGGGTGCTTCCCGCCCCTGCGCTTCTCCGAAAGGTCGCGCAGGCGGGTGATGGAGTACCAGCGCTGATACCTCTCCGCCGCTTCATCGGTTGTGCCAGGGGGGCAGAGCAGACCTCTCGCTTCAGCTACAAGCAGGAAGAGCATTCGGTAGATTGTTCGGAGGAGCTGGTGGTAGTAGTCCTGAGCCTTCAGCTCTCCAGATGCGAGCTTCTCGTGCAGGGCAGCGTTTCTGGGATGAGCCAGGAACCCCTCACCGAGCTTGCGGATTGCCTCTTCAACGCCTCTCCGGAGGCTGTCGAGGGCGCGCGACCCTTCCTGTTGTGCCGTGTGTGACCACTTCTCCAGCCAGCACAACTCAGGGCGCTCTCCGGCCACCCGCGACTCGTGACAAAGAAGCCAAATCAGGACGAAGTCGGCATAGGCCTCCTGCTCCATCATCGCTTCGAGGTCGAACTCTATGAAGGCCACCCGCGTGAGGCTGGCGTTGTCTCTCAGAAGTCTCAGGACCAGCCCATTCGAGACGAAGCCCCAGAGATGGCCGGCAGAACGGTTCAGGTACTCCTGAACGAGGCTGTGGGGGCTCTGTCTAGCCGCGCCGGCGGCCCCCTGGGTACGCTCGTCGAGGCCGATACCATGACCTACGAGGTGGATCGGGCATGCCCCCCACATATGGGAGATGGGATACTTCTTCCCCTCGATCTCAAGTTCCCTGGCTTGCGGAAGGCGACCGAATCCAAGTTCGGAGAACATAGGAAGCAGCCATCTATCCCTTGCCACTCCAGTCCCAAGGTCAGTCGGTTCGAGCTTCTCTCTAGCCTCCCGATATCTTCCCCAGGCAGCCTGCAGCGCATACCATGCCCTGCTCGTGGCCTCGCCCAGCTTCAGCCCCGAGAGATGGTAGTCCTCCGGCTTCAGCCCCTCCAGAGAGGCGTCACCCGCAGCGATTCTTTGCAGGAGCTCGGTCGTTATGAGGCCCCCTGCAGATCGGATTGTCTGGAAAACCTCCTGATGCTTCACGAGCCGCCACCCCTGGGCACCGGGAGGTAGATGAACACACCCAGTAGGTCGGCAGGAGGCTGGTGCTCGATCCTGACCGAGACACCCTTCAACCGGGCTGCTGCCCTCACCCGCAAATGGGACTTGAGCAGTCTGTTTCCCTTCACCCCGGCCTCGGCATCGATAGCCTTGGCCAGCAGGTAATGGCTCCTGATTACGGGTTCGAGGAAATGGATTGCTTCATCCTCGGCGATGTTGGCCGTGGGGTGCTGACCGAGAAGCGCCTCGGCTTCCTCCGCACCAATCCATTTCGGGCTGTCCGACGCCCCCTCGAATGCCATCAGATGGCAGTCCTCGGCCAGGAGCCGGTTTTCCTTTCCCACGCGGTTCGTGATGATGTGATAGCGGAAGCGAAGCAGCAGCAGGGTTGTCCGCACCGCCACCCCCGAAGTCCGGATCACCCCGCTCCGACGGGCCAGCGATCTTGCCAGGGGATCGAGAGCACAGTCCAGTACGTAGGAAGCCAGTCCTTCGACCCAGGGGTGAGTGCGTGACAGGTAATGAACGCCCTCCTGCGGGGGGAAGTCGAACGTAGCCCTGAACTCATCCGGACACGCCATCGAATCCTTCAAAGCCTGCGGCACGTTCCTCAGGATGATGCTCATCGGGTCATCACCAGTGATAACCGCCCCGTGAGCCTCCAGTGATGTGCGGAAGAAGCTTCTGGCTTCCTGCTGAGACCCGGAGGACGCCTTGGCCTCGCTATGCTCGGCTGCCACTTCCTCGGGGTGGATGGAGAGCTGGGCGAACATGGTTCTGGAGCGCTTCTCCTTGTTCGAAGCCTCCTCCCACGCCTTGAAGAGCTCATCTCCGCGTGTGGCCAGGTACTCCTCGAAGCCCCCGAGGACCATCTGCTCACCCTCGCCCCGTGAACTCAGCAGGCTGTCCACCAGAGCTTCGATGACTTCGTTGGTCCGTGCCGGAACGGGAACGGAGATGCCTAGAGCGCTTCGGATGCTGTTGTGCTTCCTTAGCAGCACCTCAAGCACTTTTGCATCTATGGGGTTGTCCCTGCCGTAGAAGGTCAGGACCTTCACGGTTTCGCGCTTCTGGCCGAAACGGTCCACACGCCCGGCCCTCTGCTCGTGCCTCATGGGGTTCCACGAGAGGTCGTAGTGAAGGATCGAGTCGAAGGCATCCTGCAGATTGATGCCTTCACTGAGGCAGTCGGTACACACCAGCACCCGGGGGGAGGACTGCGACAACTCGGCAATCCTCTGCTCGCGATCCTCCGGGCTCAGCCTCCCCGTGACGCAATCGACTGTCACTCCGCGAAGAGCCTTCTTGAGATGCTCGGCCAGGTACTCCGCAGTGTCTATGAAACGGCAGAACACGATCGGTGTGTTCCGGTCCTTCAGGAGCTTCTGGATCAACTCTGTAGCCTTCTGGAGCTTCAGGTCCTGGGCGCCCTCCAGCTTCGATGCCTCCAGGGCGAACCTGCGTAGCCTCTCCGCATGAGAATCAGCCTTCTCGTGGGACAGGTCTCCAATCTCGCCTCCAGGAGAGACATCGAATGCCTCATCGCCCTGCTCCAACTCCAGATCGAGAATGGCCCGGCGACCCAGTTCGTCGGCCTCCTCCACGTTCTCGGTGGCAACGGTACCGGCCCTGTTGCGGAGAGTGGTAGCAGCTGCCCTGGGACTTGAGGCAAGCGACCTGAGAAGGGCAAGGGCTGACCAGTAGCGCACCCTCTGCTCGCGCTTGCCGCCTGAACCTGACGCCACCGACTCGCGGGCGTAGTTGAGGACCTTGTTGAAGAGAGACCTGTAGGCGGTATCGAGTGTGTAGGAGTGCTCGGAGTCCTCACGCGTGGGGAACCTGTCTCCACCCCCGAAATCCTCAACGATGTTCGTGCGCGCTCTCTGAACGAAGTGCTTCGACAACTCACGCCGGTGTGATTCGTTCTGGGGTCCGGCAAGCTCCTCGGGCAGCTCGTTGAACTCGGGCTTCAGGAATCCGAGGAGTGAGCGAAATGCAGCTTCATTCCCGCTGTGGGGCGTTGCTGTCACTAGGATCAGATGCCTGCCAGCCTCCCGCGAAAGAGCGGTGACGAGCTGGTGCCTCTGGTGCCTTCCGCTGCCCCTCATGGCCCCGAAAGCACACCCATGAGCTTCGTCCACAATCACCATCTCGGGACACGACCGCTGGAACTCAGCCCTATGCCTGTCGGACTTGATGTAGTCCATGGAGACGACAGTGTAGGGATACTTCTCGAAAACAGACTCGTGGGTTGCACAGGAGGATTCGAGCGATCTGACGGTGCCGGGAAGCACCAGCTCGGCTTCGAGGTGGAACTTGTCCTTCAGTTCCTTCTGCCACTGCTCGGCAAGATGCGCCGGGGCAAGGACTGTGAACCTGCCGATCTCACCCCTGTCCAGTAGTTCCCTCACGATCAGGCAGGCTTCGATGGTCTTCCCCACACCCACGTCGTCTGCAATGAGCAGCCGTATGGGATCAAGCTTGAGGGACATCAGGAGGGGAACGAGCTGGTAGGATCGAGGCTCGACAGCGATCCGCCCGAATGAGCGGAACGGGCCTGCGCTGTTCCTGAAGCCCAGCCTCACGGCGTCTCTCAGGAGCCTGCAGGAACGGTAGTCACCAGGGATGCCGGGGGCAGGCAGTGGGAAGGTGGCTGGTTCAACCTTCTCCAGAGGGAGGTAGACCCCTGCCAGCTCCTCGTCTGTGCCCCCCAAAGGCCTCAAAACGAGCAGATCGGGGGTGGAATCGGGCAGAACCACCCACTCCCGCCCCCGAGCCCTAACAAGCGCGCCAGGGGCGAAACTCACTTCATCTCTCCGAAAACACTCCTGTGCCTGGCAGCAACAGCCTTCCAGTCGCCGTCATACCTGAACCGTATGACCGTAAACCCCGCATTCGAAAGGCGGCTGTCTATTTCGGCGTCCTTCTGCCTCTGGTGAGGGGTGTCGTGATCAGGGCCGTCAACGTAGACGTGGGTATACTTTTCGGTGTAGCTGAAGTCAGGTCGGGTCTGCTGCTCTTCGAGAAGGAGCTGAGCCTCGTTTGGAAGGAGCAGGAGATTGTCTCTCAGAAACTGGATGAACTCCCTTTCGAGGTCGGACTGGCAGAGTCTCATCAGGTGCTGGAAATGCTCATCAGGGTCAACCGCCGAGGGGGAAACCACCAGGTCTGCCTTCCCGAACCTCTCCAGAACATCCTTGATGGCATGCCGGTCAAGCAGCTCATGGTCCTTCTGGTTGCGATAGCTCAGGATGCAGGAGTAGCAGGCTTTCCCGCACTTCTCCTCCGCACCGGGAGCCCGCTCCAGGTCCTCCCCGGTTTCGGGGTTGAAATGGCAGATGGAAAGAGCCTCCTCGCAGACCCTGCCGAAAGCCCCGGCCTCCTCAAGAAGCCTTATAAGGGCACCAGCACCACCCTCCCCAGATTCGTAGAAGAGGATGCTGCGGGGCGCAGCCTTCATCGGAAGAGGCTCTGCATCCAGCTCGCCATCCTCAAGCTGAAACACAACCTGTATCGCGTTTTTCAGGGCGCTCTGGAGCGAGAGGAGCTGGCCGGTGGTCAGCTCGATGCGTGGGGAGAACACCATGCAATTCCGCGTGTCCTCGACGTAGGGAACCACCCGGGTGATCCTGCCCCCCTCGGGCTCCTCCTCGATCTCGTCCTCGTCGCGGCTCTTCACCCACTGGCCTGTCTCGCTGTTGATGTCGAAGCCGTATCCGAATCCAGTTTCCTGCCTCTTCTTCCAGCCCATGTTGATGCGGCTGAGCTGTGCAGACTGGCCGTAGGTGATGTTTGCCAGAAGGGCATCCCCATCCTTGAGCTCCGCCCTCTGGAAGGACTGCCTGCCGTGCCTCGTGAAGAAGCGGAAGGAGGTCCGGATGTCGTAGCCCATCCGGATGCGGTCTTCCTCGTCGGCGTTGATGTTCTCCCTCCGGCGCGTGACCACGTTCCTCAGCCTGATAAGGTTGTTCAGAACATCCGTCAGCGGTTCGCCGCAGTGTTCGCACAGGTCGGCCCCGGTTCCACCGGGTGCAGGATGATGGAATCCGCAATTCGGGCATATCTTGGCCGAGGTCCTGTCCAACCCCGTTTCTCCCGAAATGAAGCTCACACGCTCGACAATGTACTTCGAGCCCTCGTGGTATATGACCGCCCTCGGCCCGAATTCAGTGATCGCGAGGAAGCGGGGACGGGAGAGGTAGTCGTCATGCGATTCCCGCCTGTAGGACTTCCGTCCCGGGATGTAGGCCGAGAGGGGCAGGCGGGGGAAGTTGTAGCCGGGCAGGAACCCCTCGCTTGCGAAATAGCGGTAGCTGCTGAAGTCCCCCTCACGGGTGTCCGATTCGTTGGTCAGCAGGTCTCTTTGCCTGACGGCTTCAGCCCTCAACCGCTCGGCCTTCTCGTGATCCCTGTGGGATCGGGAGTGATCGATGACGATGTCGTTCTGTATCCTTATCTGGCTTAGCGCAGCGCGATACAGGTCCTTCCACCTCGTCAGAGCCTCTTCGAACTGCGAGGAAGCGTGCTCGATCTCCAGCTTCAACCAGTCGTCCGAATACCACCAGGCCCCGTCTATGTAGGGCATGAGGGTGCCGAGGAACCGCGAAGCCCTGGCCATGGCCCTATGAGATGCCGCAGGATCGTTGATCGCTTCCGCTACTGAATCGAGCAGTCTCGGGTTGTCGGTGTCGGTCAGGTCGAGGATCGTCGTCAATGATTCACCAAGCGATATGCCAGTCTCCTTGAGCCAGATCGCATGGACATGAGCCCTCACAAGCTCCTCGTTTGCCAGATCAACCCGGGGAGGCTTTACGGCCCCTGCAACCATCTGGTCGGGGTGACCGAAGAAGTACTGATCATGCGGACTGCCCTTGCCGCAGTAGGTGAAGATAAAGGCTGGATCGCCACTCCTTCCGGCACGTCCGCCCCGCTGGGCATAGTTCGCAGGGGTTGGGGGGACGTTTCTCATGTTCACGAGGTTGAGCTGGGCAATGTCCACACCCAGTTCCATGGTAGGAGAGCAGTACATCACCTTGAGATCGGCCTTTCTGAACCTCTTCTCGCGCTCCTCCCGCAGTTCCTGCGGAACCTGGGCCGTGTGCTCACGTGCCTCCAGCCTTGAGGTCAGCCTGGCAGTCTCCATGTAGTAGAGCTTGAAGAACGAATTGGGTGACCTGTCGGCTGAAGACTTCCTGGGCGTCCTAACCGGGTCGAAGTACGCCTCGGTCCCATCACCCGCCCGCCACACCATCCCTGCAGCCTTGACCCTATAGCCCTTCTCCTTCTTGCCAAAGGGCACTTCCTGAAGCAGGCCGCCCTGCGCAAGGATTCGCACAAGGTCGGCGATGATGGCTTCCTTCTGCCTGACATCGAGGAGCCCCAGCGCCGAGTTCAGATACTTCCCGAAATTCCCCCTGCTGGACAGGAAGACAGCTCTCTCGGCGCTCTTCTCCTTCGATCCTGCGCGGGGGAGGAGGATCCTGGCGGCACTCTGGTCGAGCCTCTCATCCTCGTCGATCACCCATGGATCGATGAGGTGCTGCAGGCTCCTGCTGCGAATCCGCCCCAGCTCCTCCCGATCAAGACAATCGGCAGAAATGGCAAGCTCGCGACGGGCGTGATCCAGAAGTACGGTACAGACCTCTTTCCGGAGCTTCGGGGATGCCGAAGAAAGAGATTCGAAGGCTGTCTGCCAGAATTTTTCGTTCCTGCAGACCTCATCCAGATACTTGTATTCGATCTTGAGGAGACCGCACTGTTCGAGGTTGGGGGAGTTGATGCGCCAGCCTCGCTCCAGATCACGGTACACTCTGTGCTCTATCACACCGCGGAGAGCGCTCTGAGCCTCTTCAAGTGCCGTGGAAACCGCTTCCGGGTTCTGGCAGTAGTCGGCCGGCTCCAGACCCATGCTCATGACTACTTCCCTGGCCAGGGAATCGAAAGGAAGGCCTTTCTCCCCTGCTCTCTTCACAGCCGCATAGACCGATGCCCGAAGGAAGCCTGTCTGAACGAAATCATTGAAGTGCCCTGCCTGCAGCGAGGCGTCCTGCCGGTTGTCGCTGAAGCTCAGGAGCTTCCGGGCCACCTCCTCAAGTTCCTTGTGCTCCATCAGCTTGAGAATCGTGTAGATGCTGAGGATCGTTGTCGCAGTGCTTCGACCTTCCGTGCCGAGGGAGGTCAGCCTGTCGTAATCCGATCTACGGCCAGAGCTGTAGGTGACTCCGCACTTCGGGCAGAAGCGCAGAGGGACCTCCATGAAGGCTGCCCCAAGCCCCGTTTCCCCCACTTTCCCGTCGGGTGTCAGCCTGATGACCCTGGGAGCCCAGTTCTGCCGCTCGCGAGGAAGGATGAGGCGACCCTTCGAGTCCTCCTTCAGCCACTCCTCCGGCAGCCTCGACATGGCTTCATGTGGATTCTCGGGCCAGGGTTCCTCGGAATCGAGGAACAGGTAGCCAGCAACTCCATCCTCTGCCGTGGAGCTGCGGTCGATGATTTCACGTGGGATGACCCTGGTTTCTGAATCTGTGGCCTTCAACCGAACGCAATAGTACTCCTGCCCACACTCCCTGCAAAAGGCAAGTGGGAAGAGCACCTTGCTGGTGTCGTCGGGAGAGAAGTAGTGGCCATGGAGAGTTACATGCCGGGTGTCCTCAGCTTCGAGAGAGGCGAAAACCGTACCACTGGGACTGATGAACTGATGCAGCTTGAAAACGAAAGCTGGGTGCTCGGGGCTACCGACTCTGACCTTCTGGTTGCCATGGAAGAGGGCTTCCCGGATGATCAGGGCACAGCGGTCCTCGTCCAATCCGCTCAGACTGGCTAGCCTCCTCGCCGCACCATGCTCTCCCCTTATTGGGATGGGGACTGCACGAACCAGCCTCCCATCCATCGAGCGAGACACTCCGAACGTGCTCTCAAGCCAGATTGCCAGAGGATCGCTAACGAAATGCTTCAGCTCGATTGGGGGCTCGTAGCCTGACGAGAGCTTTTCAGCCAACGCTTCGGAGAACTCCGGGGACTGGATGTCGTCATCCCTGGTCACCCGCTGCAGCGTTTCCCCGATCACATTGTCCGGACTCACCGGCGCCCCGAAGATCGTCTCCGTGAGCCTTGCTACCGTCTCCTGCTGCTCCAACAACGTCCCCGAACCGGCAAGCGTTGCAGACGTGCCCACAACCTGGACTCCGGGGCAGTCGAAGTAGTCCCGAGCCCTTCGAATCAGCAGCGCTACGTCTGCCCCCTGCCTCCCCCGGTAGGTGTGAAGCTCGTCGAACACCAGGAATCTGAGGCTGCCAGCAGCGGCAGAGATGAGCTGGTGCTCCTTGGGGCGGGTCAGGATGAGTTCGAGCATCACGTAGTTCGTGAGGAGGATGTCTGGGGGATTGGAGACTATTGCGCGCTTTTCCTCGTCGTTCTCCTGTCCGGTGTACCTCTTGAAGGTTACCGGTCCCTTTCTGTTCGGGTACCCCTCCTCGATGAAGGTCTCAAGAGCGATGAGCTGGCTGTTGGCCAGTGCGTTCATCGGATAGACGACGATCGCCTTGATCTTTCCTTTGCCAGCCTCAGGATTCCTCAGGATCGAATCAACGATTGGGATGAAGTAGCAGAGGCTCTTGCCCGAGCCGGTGCCAGTGGTAAGGACGTAGTTCCCCCCGGCCTGCGCTGCCTCTATCGCCTGCTCCTGATGCCTGTGGAGCCGAAGAGGAGTTGGGGGGGCACCATGTCCCTTCAGCGCGAAGATCCTGGCGCACTCCGGATGGAGCTTGCCTTCCCGCACTAGTTCTTCGACAGTGTGACCAGGTTCGAACTGGGGATTCAGCTGTATCAGGGGATCAGGCCAGAGAGCCCCCCCGTCGATGCTCTCACGAACCTTCTCCGAAATCCTGGAGTCGTTGATTCGGACGAATGAACGGACGTAGTAGCCATACTCATCGATGAGCTTGTCCCGGAGCCGGAACGCGTCCACGCACCCCTCCCCCGAAGTAAGCCCCGCTCTCCAGCAAATGTTCTTTAGTCTTACGAAGCGGACTGTGCAAGTCAACAATTGAGCCCCTCATGAAGTGCATTCTGGAAGGGACCTGATCGGTCCGTGCACAAGTTTTCAAGTTTTACACCCCGTTCTGATACACTGTTTACAGAAGACCTCACCACGGTGGTTGAGGTCGGAACCTTGTCTTCCGCGGGAGCGGAAAAGGAGGATTTATCATGTTGACATCAAACGCGTTCGCGACGACAGTCCTGCTTCAGGCCGCACTGGGCTACGCAGCCGGGGGATGGTTCGTATTCCCCTGCAACGCAGCGAAGGCCCCTCTAATCCGAGGAGGGTTCAAGTCTGCCACGCTAGACGAGCAGACCATCACTGGGTGGTGGGGCAGGTGGCCCAACGCGGCAATAGGAATCTCTGCTGGTCCTTCTCACCTCTTGGTCTTCGATGCGGACAAGAAGCACGGCACCGATGGCGTGATGTTTTTCGAGGAGTTCTGCCGAGAAAGGGAGATTGAACTCGCTGGAGCATTCATCACTGCAACTCCTTCCGGCGGTCGTCATTACATTTATTGCTACGATCACAGCATCAATCCTATAAGCAGCAGCGTTGGAAGGGTCGCTCCGGGGGTTGATGTCAGAGGAGAAGGTGGGTACATAATTGTCCCCCCATCTGTGATCTCCACTGGTTCTTACGAGTGTCTTTCTGAGTGGTCAGGGAGCCCAATTACGGCTCCTCTGGAATTGGTACAACTAGCTGCCAATGTCCGAAATGGGACTGACTCAGAAGACAAAAAACGCAGCAATGCCTCTGGCTGCCTCATGTATCAGATGAGGAGTGTGGCTTCAACGCCTGAAGGAGGGCGGAATGATCAACTGAATAGAGCCGCATTCATCCTCAGCCCACAGATTGTCTATGGCTACCTTGCCGAAGACGAGGTTGTTGAAGGTCTCACCAGCGCTGCCTTGGAGGCCGGCCTAACCCTTGAAGAAACACAGAGGACTATTCAGAGTGGACTGCAGGCTGGCTATCGCCTCTCTCAACACGCAGCTCCGTCTGAGAGCATTGATGACATCATCTGTACTGACCTTGGCAACAGCAGGCTTCTCGTTCAAAAACACGGCATGGAGTTCCGATACTGCCAGAAGCTCGGAGGATGGTTGGTTTGGGATGGGTCGAGGTGGGTTCCTGATGCCGGACACAAATTGATGCAGTGTGCAAAAGAAGTCGCCCTATCTCTAGCCAGAAAAGGTGAGGAAGCAGGGCTTATAGGCCTCGAAAAGTGGGGGCGCTCCTCTCAGAGTCGTGCGAGACTGGAGGCCATGATCAGTTTGGCGACTAGCGAGCCCGGGATAGCCATTCCTCCTGAACGGTTCGATGATGTTGACCATCTGCTGAACTGCATGAACGGTACCCTGAACCTCTCTACCTTCAAGCTCCAGCCACACAGTCACGATGACTTGCTGACCAAGATGTCTGGAACGAACTACGATCCAGTCGCGAAGTGCCCTCTGTGGCTTGAATTCCTTCACAGGATTACAGCAGGGGACTCCAAGCTTATCACTTACCTGCAAAAAGCGGTCGGCTACTCTTTGACGGCTGACACGTCAGAACAGTGCTTTTTCTTCCTGTATGGGGATGGAGCCAACGGAAAATCGACCTTCATCAATACGATCTCCGGACTGATGGGAGACTATGCAGCCAAGATGCGCGCGGAATCCTTGTTCATCAAGAGTTCAGACGGCCCGAACAACGATATTGCACGACTTCGCGGTGCAAGGTTCGTTTCGGCTTCTGAGATGAGAAGCCGACCATTGAACGAAACGCTGGTGAAGGATATCACAGGAGGAGATTCTATAGCTGCTCGGTTCCTGTTTTGCGAGCACTTCGAGTTCCGTCCGGAATGTAAGGTCTGGATGTACGGGAACGAGAAACCCAACATCAAAGGCACCGACGAAGGCATCTGGCGCCGGGTGAGACTCGTACCTTTCGTGGTCCATATCCCGGAGGAGGATCAGGATCGCACCCTTGCCCACAAGCTGGAGGAAGAGCTTCCGGGCATCCTGAACTGGGCTCTGGAGGGGCTAAAGGAATGGCGGGTGACCGGACTCGGGACGCCTCCCTCAGTGAAGGATGCAACCATCGCCTTTCGGGAAGAGATGGACTCCGTCCAGCAGTTCATTGAATCGGAGTGCGAGATGGGGTTGGCATACTCAGAGGAAGCCAATACCCTCTACAGCCAGTATAGGAGCTGGGCTGCAGGACAAGGAATCACTCAACTTAAGCGAAATGACTTCGCAAGAGCGCTTGACAAGAAGGATTTCTCCCGGGGCAGAGATCCAAGGACCAGCAGACACATCAGAAAGGGTCTCAGGCTAAGGAACGAGCTCTTTGCCCAGCCTGTTCCATCCACAGATCCTGAAGCCTGAAGCTACCTGAAGCTTCCGTGGGGTTTCTTCTGGGCATCTGTTTGGGGCTATAGGAAGAAGAATGGAAAAGAAGCTTCGGTGGCTTCAGGACTTCGGATAGACTAGACCCGTAAACTTGGCTATGGCTGGCCGTTCATTTGCCAGCCTCGGCCCCTCCCCTTCAGAATTCGACCTCCTCGGGTGCATCATCCCCTCCCGTCAGACTGCCCGCAGGATCAGGGACACGATCCTCTCCGCCTACAGGGAGAGACAGGTTCGGACTCACGAGGAGACCCGTGTCCTTGATGCTGAGATAGGGGAGCTGGAGAGGAAGGTCTTCAGCCTCCACGAGTCGTACGTGGTGGAGCAGAGGCTCACCGACCCCGACCTCTACCAGAGGATGCTCACGAAGTACAAGGCAGAACTTGCGGAGAAGAGGATCGCCCGGGAGGAGCTGGAGCAGGAGTGCACAGACATTTCCAAGCTCCTGGACTACGCCTTCGGCGTCCTCCTCGATGCCAGGACTCTCTGGCTGGAGGCCGATCCCGACCAGCGCCAGAGGCTCCAGCGAGCCATCTTCCCCCAAGGGGTGGAGTACTCCCCCGCCTCGGGGTTTGGAACCCCCGCAACCTCATGCCAGTTCGATGTACTGGGCTTGCTCAGGGAGCCTGAAGTCGCGGTGGCTGCCCTAGAAAGAGGCGCTTGGAAGAGCTTGGTTGTCTGGTTGAACGGTTTCTCTATGACACGAGAAACCTCTGCCTGAGCACTTCTACAACATCCAAAGATTCGATCACTGGGTGAAGTCGTGGACCCGCCCCGCCTCTCCGGGCACGGCCTGTCTTGATCCTTGGGTAGGTAACCCGGTCTCTACCGTCTTCCTCACACGAGTTGGAGTGATCTTCCTCACCCTATGTGGGTTCGATTCATACAGTAGAGCAGGGAGCTCAGGCCTCACTGGCAATCTTGTGTCATGAAGACCAGATGATGTGAGCGTGTCGGGCATGAAAAACAGAATCCATGGATAGACGACGACGGGGAATGGAGTTATCCATAAACCTATAGTTCGGTCGGACATCGTTAAGTACATGGCAGCAAGGGAAGGAAAGTCGAGCTTGGAGGAAAGATACCGGTCACTGGAGGACTTCCTG
>Ga0209097_10001341_pt1 | contig 21225 bp, 15 predicted proteins | sample AD_UKC052_MetaG_FD_184419 | JGI IMG/M metagenome (GOLD analysis project Ga0209097, IMG submission 184419) | Active sludge microbial communities of municipal wastewater-treating anaerobic digesters from USA - AD_UKC052_MetaG (SPAdes) (version 2) | ecosystem: Engineered > Bioreactor > Anaerobic >... | reverse complement strand
GGTTGGGGAGAAGTGTTGCAGTTTAAATTGTCCACACCTGCCGGAAAACGTGCTCCGCAGTTCGAGCTTCAGTACTATCGAATTGGTGCCAACGTGGTCAACAATTCCGCTTTGTTCTGGAATACATCAGTGAAAGAATATCGGGTAAATGAATTACCTGCCGGAAGTGTAGGAAGTTCAGCTGTGCTGCAACCTTTTAGTAGTTCGATGGTGCGACTTGGACAAATGACCAACAATCGTCAAGGTCTATCACTTAACCTGCAGAAATCATTCAAGAAAATCAGCTTTAGCGGAGGATTTGGTTTTGCGTCGGAACTCACACCTTCGGCTTCAGTTATAACGTATAATCACCCGGTGAATCAAATCACCCGTTCGCGTTTCTGGCGCTGGGGATTTCCTGCCAATGTGGGTCCGTATCAACGCTATTCCGACATCTACCGCGATGTGTATGAAACCGTAAATCTCGACGACGACAGTTCGGGAGCTGTGGTTTACAAAAAGCACTTCAACATGAGTGAGTTGCAAACCAAGTTTCGCTCGAAAGTCTTTGGAAGAGAATTGTACATCTTCTCCCTTTTGCAAGCCAATAGCTCTTCTCGCGATTTTTCTCCAATCACCATCACCGACGAACGCGCCTACATCCGCCAGTATACTTCCGAATTGGAACTGTATTACGCCATCCGTCCAGGATATCTTATCAATGCCTATTACGGTTACGAACGCACATTAGGTAATTACCTAACCGACATCAACAACGAAACACTTCGTCCGCGTAACCAAACCGGACAAGGAATCGGATGCGGTATGGACATCGACCTAGGACGCAACACACGCTTGTATTTCCGCCATCGCTGGTATACGTTCAAGGATGCAAGTTTTGAGCAGGATCATTTTCACGGACGGGAATTGACCGTCGAACTAAAGTCATTTTTCTGATGAAGCGAACTTTCTACACCCGTTTGATTCTGGTCCTTTTGCTCGGTTCTCATGTGAGTGCTCAAGCACAAGACGACAAAAAGATCTCCTTTACCGGAGCTGCACGTTCGCTTTTTTATGCCGATAAACTCACGCAAGACACCAGCGCGATTGATACTGTTACCATCCCCAAACTCAACAGTGGTCACGTGTTGGTCGATTTAGGCATCAACATCCGCCCAAATAAAAACACCGAAATTTTAGCCATGGTTCGTTTGCGTAACGACTACGGTGGATTTTGGGGTTCTGGTGTGACTTTCGATTTACGTCAGATGTATGTAAAGGGCGTAATTGGTGGTATTGTTAAGTATCAGCTGGGCGATTTCAATTACCGAATGACGCGATACACGATGTGGAATTACGATCAAGAAGTGATCTCAAATGCTCCGCTAGCCTTTCAACAACAAACCGATTTAGTTAACTACGACCACTTTTATAATTCGGATCATTCCTGGCGTCAACAAGGTGCTTCGCTAGGATTTGCGTTGCAGTTTAGCCGCTTTGTTCAGGAATTACAGGTAAATGCTGTCACCACTCGTGTTAAAACGAGCGACTTTGGCCTAACTCCTGATCGACTTTTTTCAGGCATCAATCTGCAATTAGTTCAAAGCAAATACCTCGAGGCTGGTTTCAATTATGTGAATTTGTATGATGTGCCGGGAACCTCAAAGAATGCATCAGGTTTTCAAAATCCGGTTTACACAGGAACGCTTCAGGCTCGCTACGAAACAAAGAATTGGGAAGCGAAGCTGGATGCAGAATTCGGGAATTCGAAAACACGTTTCAAGAACGACACCTTAGCACCCGATTGGAAAGATAAATTCATGGATGGTAGCGCGACCATCTCTCAAAACCAAACCGGACTTCATGTTACGGTTAATGCCAAGATTGTTGGGTCGGCATTTCGTAGTCCGGGTGCGCAAACCAAACGAATTGATTACAACGGATTGCCACAGGCATATCAGCGTATCACGAGCAATCAAGATTTACGTCAGTTAACGATGTTGGATTTGATGCGGGAATCATCGTTTTACAACTTGCAATTTCATCCATACCTGATGGATTTCGCACCGCGATACGATAACATCACTCCGTATGGCGATGCTACTCCGAATCGTCAGGGAATGACGATTAAGCTGAAATATGCTAAGAAATCGATTCCTGTAACAGCCGAGTTTGCACACAGTCAACTGCAAGAAGTTCGTGGTGAAGGAACGCTTATGCCACGCAAGTTCAACCGGAACACGTTTACGCTTGATGCGAAATTGAACGAGTTTTTCAAAGGATGGAAGAAACAAATCCACCTAACGCTTAATTACCGCGACGATAAAACTAATCGTGAAGGAGAAGATTTAGTGAAAGCGGTCGATTTGAAAACAAATTGCCTCTCAGCGGGTTTAGAAATCGAGGTGTTGAAATCGTTCGATCTATTATTTGGCATTCAACAACTTAGCTACAAAGGTTTTGATTACACGGCAGTTCGAAATACCTATTCGGAAATTTTCAATTTCTCAGAATATCGGGTCGATGGAAACGAAACGCTTCAAGCTATTGGTGCTCGTTATCGCTTTAGTGAAAAGACTTTTTTAAGTGCTCAACTCAATCAGTTTCAATCGAAAAATGCCTTGAGTTCATTACCAGATTATTCGATCAAGCAGTTTATGCTCTTGTTCCAAATGAAATTCTAATCATGAAATACAGCCTTCTTTTTTCTGCTATCATAAGCCTGGTGGTTTTTTCAGGATGCAAGACAGATGATGAGTTCGATGGACCATCACTCAACGATTTGTATGGTAAATTCTCCATTGTAGAACCTTTGTCAGCTTCGGTTTATGACGTGGATTTCGGTACCGGACAAACCACTTTTTTTAAAGCAAGTTTCTCCAAGAACATTGCTTGGAAGTTGAACATTACCGGTTTAGAATCGGGTGCCAAGAAAGAGATTACCGGTTTTTCGAATGTACTCGATGCAACCAATGCAACATGGAATGGAACCATCACCAAGCTTCCCTTATTCCGCATAGAAGATTGTGCTGTTGAGCTCACGTTCGACACCGAAACAGACACACTTCGCGACACGCTACATGTTGCATCAGCACGCATTAACGAAGGCTTTCTATTAAGTGATTTTGAAGATGGAGTAAATCCAGGTTGGCAGAGTTTTGCTCAATCGGGCGCCAGTATGAGCTTTGCGGTTCAAACTTCCGACAGTGCCGCACAAGGAGCCAAATACTTCGACATGGGCGGTGTAGTAGATTGGGATTGGCTTTTAGGCTATTTGTATTTGCCCGCTTCGGCATATGGTGCAACTACCTATCCGCTTTCGGCGAATCCCGATGAGGTGTTTTTTAATTCGATGATTTATAAGTCGGAAAGCTTGAGCAATGGAATTCTCTTGTTTCAATTTACCGAGGATGATAATGGCGATGGAACATTCACTTCAGCCAACGAAGACATGTATTCAATCCAAGTAACACTCAGCGAAAATGGCTGGAGTCAGCTTTCGGTGAAGTATAGCGATTTAGCCACTTTGGTAAATGGTTCACCTGCCACACCTGCTGGAAATGGTGTTCATGAACCGAATAAACTGAGTCAGGTGAACGTGCTATTCTTGAAAAACCCATCATCCGGCTACGCCCACACTCGTCTCGATTACCTTATTTTCACACAAGGTGCTCCATTAGTACCCTAAACTCAAGAAATGAAAACGCTGCTTTCGGGATTGTTGAGTTTGTTGGTATTAGCCGGATGTGTTCGGATGAAGACGGCTTCGCTGTACGAAAGTCCTTCGGATGACTTGGCAATGGCTGATATCAATGGCTTTACGGCTTTGTCGGTTTTTAACGATCAAGTAACTTCTGAACTCTGGTTTACCGTTTCGCCACAGGCAATTCAAGTGAAATCGGAAGCAAAAGAATTACACAGCGGCACAGGAGCAATCAGCATCGATTGGAACAAACAAGCCGATCCATCAACCTGGCTAGGAATGGGCATTGGCTGGGATAATTGGACCGGAAAAGATATTTCTAGCATTCAGCAAACGGCGGCACTTTCGTTTTGGGTGAAGATGAAAAAAGGTCAATCAACGGGTTTACCTTGGGCGATTGGATTTGAAGATTTTAACAACGCTCAAGCTTGGACGGGCGTAACTGCGGGCTTTATTCAAGGCGGAACAATTGGTTCGCAGTGGACGCAAGTAATTATTCCGCTTTCGGCTTTTCCTTTCGAAGGTTACGATGTAGATGTGACCAATATCAAGCAACTCATCGTACAATTTGAATCGAGCGGTAAGGTTTGGGTGGATGATATTCGCTTTATTCCCTTCAAATCAACGGAGCGACAAGCTTTAGCTGTAAAATCGCTTTCAGCACCGCAAATTGATGGCATTATTGGAGCTAACGAATGGCCTGCAACAGAAGCCAAACTTTCGGTAGGAACTTTCCGCTTAAACTGGGACGAAAACAACCTGTATCTAGCTGCTAATATTACCGATCCAACACCGGGAATTAACAATCAAACGGGCGAAAACATCTGGAATGGCGATGCCTTGGAATTTGCTTTTTCCTCAGCCAATGGTGTAAATCCCAAACGTGCTATTTACTATCCGAGCGATCACCACATTGGGTTTCAAATCGGAGGAACAAATCAGGTGTATGATTGGACAACTGGAAAAGCTGTCAGCAACGTGGTTCAACGCATGCAAAAAACGGCTGGCGGATATACGTTTGAGGCTGCAATTCCTTGGAAATCGATAGGAGCAAAGCCCTGGGTTTCGGGTTTGCTATATGAACTTGAATTTGCCGTTGACTTAAGTAACGAATCTGGAACTCGCGCATCGCAAAGTCGCTGGAATTCTACTATTCGTGAAGGCTTTAACACCAATCCCGCTTTGTGGGGAACGCTTATAACATTGCCATAATTTGATGATGAAACGTTTGTTTATCCGACCGCTTTTCTATTTGAGTTTCATGTTGATTGGATTGACGCTGAGTTCGTCCTTTCGGCCAAATTATCCGCAAGGAAGCGATCCCGAAATTGATGCCCTGATTGCTCAAATGACCATCGAAGAAAAAGTGGGTCAGATGACACAGCTTAACTTGGATGTGGTGTGCGTGGGAGAGATTTACAAATTGCAAGAACCACATCGTCTCGATCCCGAAAAACTGCGCAACGCCTTGCTAAACTGGCATGTTGGTTCTATACTCAACTGTGGCGGACATGCTTATCCACGCGAACAATGGTTGCAACTCATAGGAGGAATTCAGCAGGTTGCCGAAAAAGAAACACGCTTGAAAATCCCCGTTTTATATGGGATTGACGCAATTCACGGAGCAAACTATGTGAGTAATTCTACCTTGTTTCCACAGCAATTGGCGCAGGCTGCTACGTTTAATCCCGAAATGACTCGTCGCGCTGCTGAAATCACAGCTTACGAAACACGAGCTGCAGGAATTCCCTGGAACTTTTCTCCTGTGTTAGATTGTGCTCGAAATCCACTTTGGTCGCGCTTTTTCGAGACATACGGCGAAGATGCCTTGATGTGTTCACGTTTTGGTGAAGCTGCTATTGTTGGTTATCAAGGCGCGAAAAGCAATCTGCCCATTGACCAAACACACGTGGCTGCTTGCATGAAACATTTTCTGGGCTATGGTGGAATGCGAACCGGTAAAGACCGCACACCAGCCTATATTTCCGACATACAGCTGCGCGAAATTTATCTGCCATCTTTCAAGAAAGCCATTGAAAGTGGAGCGTTAACTTTAATGATTAATAGTGGTGAGATTAACGGAATTCCGGTTCATGCCAACAAACTCATTTTAACCAATTTACTTCGCGACGAATTGGGTTTTGAAGGTCTTGCTGTGACCGATTGGGAAGATATTATCAAACTACAACTCAACCACCGCGTGGCTGCCAACTTAAAAGAAGCAACATATTTAGCCGTTGAAGCAGGCATCGATATGTGCATGGTGCCTAACGACTTTAATTTCTCCAAGTACCTAATCGAATTGGTCAAAGAAGGACGAATTCCGGAATCTCGCTTGAATGTATCGGTAGAGCGCATTTTAACGATCAAGAAGAAGTTGGGGATTTTACGCAAATCGAATCTTCCCAAAGTGAAAGATTACCCGTTTTTTAATTCAGCTCAAAATCAAATCTTAGCAAAAAACATTGCAGCAGAATCGATTACACTGCTCGAAAATCGCAATCAAACCTTACCGCTCGATCCCATGAAACGCATTCTTGTTACCGGTCCGGCTGCGAATTCCATGACCTTACTCAACGGAGCTTGGACGCGCACTTGGCAAGGTGTCGATTCCACATTCGACGATCGTTCTAAAAACACCATTCTCGAAGCCATGCGCCTTTTTGCTCCCGGAAATGTGACATATGCAGCGGGCTGTTCTGTAGATAGTTTTATCAATTTACAAGCGGTATTGGAGCAAAGTAAATCTTGCGATGTAATTGTGGCTTGCATGGGTGAAAATCCATCTACCGAAAAACCGGGCGACATCAACGATTTGGAGCTTTCCGCTACGCAACAGCAATTCGTAAAAGAGCTTATTAAAACTGGAAAACCCGTTGTTTTGGTATTGGTAGAGAATCGTCCACGCATTGTTCGGGATTTGGTAGAAGGATGTGCCGCTGTTGTTATGGCATTTCAGCCTGGAGACTATGGCGCAGACGCATTAGCTGATATTTTGGTAGGCAAAATAAATCCAAGCGGTCGTTTACCGTTCACGTATCCAAAATTCAATCACAGTCTTATTTGGTACGACCATAAATACACCGAAACCTTCGATGCTAAATACGGAAACAATGCTTTTCAACCGCAGTGGCCGTTTGGATATGGCTTATCCTATTCGCAAGTAAGCTATTCCGATTTAAAGCTTTCAACCAACACGCTCCATCCAGGTGAAAAACTTACGGTTAGTCTACAAGTAACGAATGCCAGCGATCGAGAAGTTAAAGAACCCGTTTTACTTTTTACCCGAGATCAGTATGCATCGGTAACTCCGGCGGTTCGACAATTAAAAGATTTCACCAAGATTACCCTTGCGCCTAAGAGTTCTCAAACGATCAGTTTCACACTAGATGAATCTCAACTTAGTTTTATCGGTCGCGACTTGAAACCTATTACCGAGGAAGGCGATTTTGATGTGATTATTGGTACACTTCAAGCCACATTTAAGTACGCTACAAAATGATGAAACGTGCATCCATACTGATTTTCCTGTTTGCTCTGAGTGTTTTATCCAGTTGCAAACAATCGGATTCCGAAGAAGCATTAGCGCGAACAGCTACCGAAGTCACTTTTTCGGGGCGTAAATGGGATATTAAATCGGGTTATAACGGTCCCGGTCCGAACAGTTTTTCCAAGGCTTACGAAAATGTTTGGGTGGATGAAAAAGGCTATCTGCACATGGCTATTACCAAGCACGAGGATGGAAATTGGTATTCGTCCGAAGTTATTTCGCAAGACAATATGGGATATGGAACTTATGCCTTCACCATCCAAGGAAACCCGCTTACGTTTGCTAAAAATGTGGTTTTAGGATTATTTACTTGGGACAATTCAACCTTTCACGACCAAGGGAATAGCGAAGTCGATATTGAGTTTTCGAAATGGGGCGTAGAAGACGACACGCATCCTTTAACGACTTCGGTTCAGCCGGTATTTTTCAGTACTTACTTCGCCGAACGCAGCCACCAACACATGATTGACCCTGAATTGTTAAATGGTGTAAGCACGCACATCTTCACCTGGACCGACACGCTCATCACCTGGAAAAGCTTTAAAGGCGATGATTTCCGCAGTGCCGAACCCATTGCTAGCTGGCAATTCGATTTGGATCATCCGCCGCGTATCAAAGAAGAAAACGGAGAACAATCGCTCCCAATCGTCATCCCGGCACCCGGTCCAACCACCAATGCCCGCATCAACTTCTGGACACAAACCTACATCGCCAACGGTCCGAGCAACGGCCTTAACCACGAGATTGTAATTAGGAAGTTTGAGTATTTGCCGCTGTGAGGTAGTTCTCATTTGGGGCCTCCCTTTCCGTTTCACTTCAAGGTCGGGTGCTCGCCCATACACGGTATTTGGCTCGCCCCCTAAGCCGAGGAACAGTGCTTTTTCTGGATATTGGAATCACCTTACTTAAGTCTTGCTTCAATGACACATTTCGTATAGATGTCTGGAAGCAAACGCCCTTCCCGAACCAGACTTCATATAACGCTCAAATTTATAAGCCATATACCTATTCGGAAAAGAACAACACCAAAGTAGTTTGACAGGTAAATGAGGTTTTGTTGATTTTACCCTACCACTCGAATGTCGATTAAAGCGCTCTTTTAAATTAACTGTACAGCCAACATAATGCTTACTATTACTTAGCTCTAGGATATAAACATAATACCACATAATGAATAATATATCCACTAAAATAAAAAAAAACCCAGTAAAGATGAAATCCTTACTGGGAATGTGTCCACCTTCTAAGACTAACGCCCTCCTTCGCGGGTTATACCCGCTTCGGCGGGCAATGCGGGCAATGCCGACAAAGCAATATTTCGTAGACATAAAAAACCCAGTAAGGATAAAATCCTTACTGGGAATGTGTCCACCTTCTAGGACTAACGCCCACCTTCGCGGGTTATACCCGCTTCGGCGGGCAATGCGGGCAATGCCGACAAAGCAATATTTCGTAGACATAAAAAAACCCAGTAAGGATAAAATCCTTACTGGGATGTGCCCACTTTCGAAGACTAACGCGGATGGTATCCGCCATAGTCCGCTTCGGCGGACGAAGGCGGAGACTGAGGGATTCGAACCCTCGATACAGTTACCCGTATACAAACTTTCCAGGCTTGCTCCTTCAACCACTCGGACAAGTCTCCATTTTTACTACTTCAATCTATATTCTTGTGAGATTTCCCGAAAAGTCAGGACAAGCTCTCGAACAAGTATCGAATTAGGGACGGCAAAACTAGGAAAAAAAACGTTCCGGGAACCTATTTCATAAGCAGAAGCGCCTCATTGTAATTAAGAAAGCTTCAATTCCAGTCGAAAAGCGTCATTTCTTCGCGCAATGGTAGGATGAATTGTGAGCGAACGCTTTCTATATCGGGACAATTAGCTAATAGGAACATGAGCTTCGCTAATGCGGCTTCGGTGGTGATGTCTTGTCCGCCGAGAACGCCCATGTGTGCAAGATCGGAGCTTGTTTTGTACTTGCCCTGAACGACCGCGCCACTGCTACATTGAGTCACGTTTACGACCAAAATCCCACTTTCGATAGTTTGACGAATTGCTTCCAAGAACCATTCTTCGGTAGGAGCATTTCCGGAGCCGAATGTTTCTAAAACGATAGCTTTTAAACCCGGAATGGACAAGATTGCCTGCACATACTGGGGCGTCATTCCAGGGAAAATCTTGAGAATGGCGATGTTGGTATCGAGTTTCTTGTGAAAGAGAGTGGGCTTGCCGTTGTATTTCCGCAAGATGGAATCGTTGAAACGAATTTGCACTCCAGCTTCAGCTAATGCAGGATAATTGGTGCTAGCAAAAGCGTTGAAGTGACTCGAACTGAACTTAGTAGTTCGGTTTCCTTTGAGCAAATGATACTCAAAATAGATACACACCTCGCTTACTTTACTCATCCCAAATTCTTTGAGAGCAGCTATTTCGAGCGCGGTGATGAAGTTCTCTTTAGCATCTGTACGAAGTACCCCAATGGGTAATTGCGAGCCAGTAAGAATCACGGGTTTGCTCAAATTCTCGAGCATAAAACTCAGTGCCGACGCGGTATATGCCATGGTATCGGAACCATGAAGAATCACGAAACCATCGTAGCGATCATAGTTTTTTTCAATCACTTCGACCAATCGAATCCAATCGCTAGGTTGCACATTAGAAGAGTCGATAGTGTTTTCGAACGTGTAGATATCTAGCTCAATATCAAGCTTTTCGATTTCGGGAATGTTAGCCTGAAGTCGTTCGAAGTTCACGGGTTTAAGCGAGCCGGTTTGACTATCTTTCACCATACCGATGGTACCACCGGTGTATATAATTAATGCAGATGGTTTTCTGCTCATGCGCGTTTAAATAGTCGGCGGGCGTTTGCCGTGGTGATAGTTGCCAGTTCGTTTTTTCCTACGCGACGAATTTCAGAAAGGGCTTCCAGAATAATCCGAATATAAGCCGCTTCGTTTCGTTTGCCACGAAAGGGAACAGGAGCAAGATACGGCGCATCGGTTTCGAGCACAAGAAAATCGAGCGGGATTTCTGCAATCGCTTCTGCCAGACCACTTTTCTTAAAGGTAAGTACACCACCAATGCCTAATAAAAAGCCCATTTGGGTAATGATGCGCGCTTCTTCTGCATTTCCCGAAAAGCAATGGAAAATTCCTCTCAAGCCACGTTCGGCAAACGGACGAATCACTTCAATACTTTGAGCAGTCGATTCGCGACAATGCAAAATCACCGGTAAATTCTTCTCCAAAGCCCATTCACACTGCCGTTTTAAGGCTTCAATTTGAATGTCGAGGGTTGATTTATCCCAGTACAAATCGAGCCCAATTTCACCTACAGCCACATATTCACGTGTGTTGAGCCAATGTTTAACTAAGGCTAATTCTTCTTCCATTGTATCGGGCTTTACCGAACAAGGATGCAAGCCCATCATAGGAAAGCAATGTGATGGAAAAGCATCCACCATGGCGTGCATAAGCGGTATGGTTTCGCTATCCACATTGGGTAAATAAATCTCGGTAACGCCCGCCTCAATTGCGCGTTGCATCATGGCATTGCGGTCGTTGTCGAATTCGGGAAGATACAAGTGTGTATGTGTATCGCTCAAAGTATGCATGCTGCAAAGGTGCAGAATTCAATCGAAGCAGAACAAGGCTGCGAAAAACCATTAGTTTTGTGGCTGTGCAGCGCATCTTAATTATTCGTTTTAGCTCCATTGGCGACATTGTGCTCACCACGCCACTCGTGCGTTGTTTGGCCAAGCAGTTTCCTAATGCAGAGTTGCATTACCTCACCAAGCCTACATTTAGAAGCATTCTCGAGCCCAATCCGTATTTGCATAAAGTGTGGCTTTGGGAAGATGAACCCAAAGAAGTGCTGCGTCAATTGAAAGAACAGCGTTTCGATTTAGTAGTCGATTTGCATCATAACCTGCGCAGCAAACGGGTTAAGTTAGCGTTACGTCGACCATCAGTTTCGTTTAATAAACTCAACGTAGAGAAATATCTGTACGTCAACCTTCGCATCAACCGCTTGCCCAATGTGCATATTGTAGATCGCTATTTGGCTACAGTGGCTCAATTAGGAGTGAAGAACGATGCACAAGGACTCGATTATTTTATTCGTCCCGAAGATGAATATGATATAAAACAATTGCCTCAAACGCATCAGAACGGTTATGTGGCAGTCGTTACCGGAGCATTAAAAAACACCAAGCGTATGCCCGAAGTGGAACTCAGCGAGGTGTGTAAGCGCATGGGTTTGCCTATTGTGCTCTTAGGTGGAAAAGCTGAAGCCGAATTTGGTGCTCACATTGCCAGCGATTTGGGCGCAGCAGCCTACAATACCTGTGGTGAAATCTCTTTGGGACAATCAGCCTCCTTGGTAAAACAAGCACGCGTGGTTCTTACGCACGATACCGGTTTGATGCACATTGCCGCCGCATTTCACAAACCCATTGTATCTATCTGGGGCAATACCGTTCCCGAGTTTGGTATGTATCCTTATTTGCCTCTAGCGAGCGACCAGCAATTCATCTCCCAAGTAACCGATTTATCCTGCCGACCTTGCTCTAAAATTGGCTATGCTGACTGTCCTAAAAAACATTTCCGCTGCATGAAAGACCAAGATTTGACCAAGATTGCGGAAGAGGTGAAGAGGATGTTTGCTTTTCACCCAAATTCATAATGCTCATCCAGCATAGCAAAATTAGGTGAAACGCAACTTGCAATACCATGAATTGGTATATTTGAAAAAAAGAATGTCATGGCAAAGAACACATCAATTTTACTAGGAGATTACTTTGACAATTTCATTAACGGATTGGTAAAGACTGGGAAATATTCTTCCGCCAGTGAAGTAGTTCGCACGGCATTAAGAATGTTTGAACAAGAGGAAACAAAGAAATCCGAGCTTATTAAAGAACTTATCAAGGGTGAAAAATCAGGCTTTGTCTCAGATTTTAATAAGGATTCATTTATAGAAAATCTGAAAGAAAAGCATTTAAAGAAATGATCTATAAGATTAGTAAAGAAGCAGAAAGTGATTTAGAGAAGATTTGGCTTTATACAATCGAAAATTGGTCAATTGAGCAAGCAGAAAGATATTTGAATTTAATTTTTGATGAAATTGAGTATCTCTGCTCTAATCCATATTCAGGATTTGATTTTGGAAAAATTCGCAAAGGATATTGGCGCTCAAAAGTCAAATCTCATTTAATATTTTATAAAGTAAATAGTAAGCAAAACGAATTAGAAGTCATTCGTGTTTTACATGAAATAATGGATATTGAGAATCACGTATAAGCTCGATATACGATCGCTTCGCTATACGATGTACGATTTACGAGAAAATCTGCTAGGTTGAAGAATTTCGTTTAGGGATTGTCATTTGAAAACGAATGTTTGTCCTATCGAATTTCGTAATACTTCGTACTCAATACTTAATACAGACTTACGATCGCTTCAGATTTAAAAGAGAAAAGTTCCGCACACACCCGAAGAGCCAAATGAGGTGAACTGAATGCTTTAGATTAGATGAATACAAAAAGAAAAACGAATGCATCAAGCTGCCGAAATGCTTGTCTTTGCTGATATGTGTTGCTCGTTAAAGTTATTGAATAGGCTGGTTTCTAAATTTCACTTTTCAAGCGTCGTAAATCAGTTTAATTTTTCACTATTCGAATCACCGCCTTTTTGTTATCCGCATCAACAGTGACAATGTAAATTCCAGCTGGCTCTTTTATGAAAAGATCTAATTTTTGCGAAAGATTCACTGACGTAGTTTCAATTAGATTACCCAGTATATCTCTAATCTGGATTTCTGATTTCACGAAAACATTTCCTAGATCTATAGTGAAATAACCATTTGTAGGATTAGGGAAAACCACAAGGTTATCTCCAAAACTGTTTTCAATAATCCCCATCGTTAAAATAGCCACACAAGCAGATGTGTCTACACACCCATTTTGAGTTAATTGAACAGCATAATTTCCATTAACAGTAGGTGTGTAGGAGGCGCCAGTTTGCCCAGCAATCACAGCATAATTATTATTACAGTCAAGCCAACGGTAAGTTGCAGATGTGTTATTTGCTGTAATTGTTACCCCTGATGTTGTTGTGCTCAGGTTCGCAACACTGTTAATAGTCAAATTAAGTGTAACCAGAGAATCACAGCCATTCGCTGCACCACCAATGATATTGTATGTAGCTGTGTTGTTGCTTGCTGTATAAGTGCTTCCATTAATCCAGGTGAAGGAATTGCATGCTGTTCTGGTATCAACTCCAGCGGCAGGATTGTTAATCGTTAGATTCAAAGTAACCAATGAATCGCATCCACTGGCTGCTCCTCCTGCAAAATTGTATGTTGCAGTGTTGTTGTTTGCGGTATACGTGTTTCCGTCAATCCAATTGAATGAACCGCAAGAAGTTTGAACATCCGTTCTTCTGGCAAGACAATTTTTAAATACATAGGAAGCGCCGGCATTGCCAAGGGTATTTCCTCCTGCTTGATTTTCATCTTCATTAAAGGCACCAACTATCGCATAATCTCCAGAAATGGCTACAGAATGACCAAACAGGTCTTCATAATCTCTTTCCGAAGCCACAATCTTGTTTGCCTGCGCCCAATTCCCTGAGGTATTTTTAAAGATATAAGCTGAACCTGGATTAAAAATGTAATTCCCACCATCTTGATCATGATCTTCGTTATAGGAACCAACTTTTGCATACTCTCCAGAAATGGACACTGAAGCGCCAAAATTATCACTTGCTTCTCTGTCTGATGCCACAATCTTATCCATTTGTGTCCAAGTCCCACCATTTATTTCAAAAATATATGCAGAACCAGCATCACTCAGGTTCGCTCCTCCAGTTGCATTGTGGTCTTCAAACATTGCACCCACAATTACGTAATCTCCCGAAATGGCGACTGAAGTGCCAAATTCATCGCCAGCCCCTTTGTCTGAAGCATTTATCGATTGCATTTGAGTCCAGGTTCCTGAGGAGAATTTTCTAAAAATATAAGCAGATCCAGCATCAGTTAGTATACCTCCTCCACCAGAAGCAATTTGGCTTTCTCTCGGCGTCCCGATGACCGCATAGTCATCAGAAATACCAACAGACCAACCAAAATTATCACCATTACCTACAGAATTTCCCACAATTTTTTGCCCATCCATCCAAACGGTTTCCCCTTTTGTATAGATATACGCTGAACCCTTATTTGATGCGGGAGAGAGTCCATTCAAATACTCATCTTCATAAGGAGCTCCTATGATAACATAGTTTTCCGAAATGGCCACAGAATAGCCGAATTCATCACCAGTCTCTCGGTCTGAGGCCACGATTTTTTGCAACTGACTCCAAGTGCCTGCTGTATTCTTAAAGATATATGCAGCTCCGGCAGCGGAATTTAATTCAAATCCGACTGTAGCGGTTTTTCTAGGAGCACCAACAATGGCATAATCTCCCCAGATAGCTACCGAAGTTCCAAACTCGTCATCAGCATCGCGATCGGCAGCTACAATCTTTTGAACTACTGTCCATGTACCGGAATTATTTCTAAGAATATATGCAGCACCGGCATTATCGAGAAACTGACCACCTGTCGCATTATGATCTTCTTGATTAGCGCCCACTATAGCATAATCGCCCGAAATCGCCACAGAATATCCAAACAAATCAGCAGCGGCTCTATCCGTAGCAACTGCTTTTACAACCTCATCCCAATTTTGGGCAAATAGGTTGCTAACATTGCCCGATAGAATAAATAGGGCTAATGTCAAGAGTGGTTTTACCAAAGTAAAAAGGATTTTATTTTGGATTGGTACTAGGTTTTTCATGAAATTGTGATGGTAGGATTCAGCTAGGCAGATTCTCTTATACGAAGCTAATCTATAATGTTAAATTGGAATTAAATAGGGAGAAGCTTAAAACATTCTTTTTGATTAGGAGTCCGTTCTGATGACTTTGAAAAGTCAACGCTCTGCCAATTGAGGAGTGTTTTTTAGTTTAAAAAGGATTTTCTAATCATGGAAAAACTCAAGACGAGTAACACATAACTTCTATGCTGAAGAATTTCGCTTAGAGACTTAGATTTGAAAACGAATGCTTGTCCGATCGAATTTATCGTAAATCGTTCTACGTAAATCGTACATCGCTTCAGACATACGATCGCTTCACTATACGATGTGCGATTTACGAGAAAAACTGCTAAGAGGAAGAATACCGATTAGGGAATTTAGATTTGAAAACGAATTTAAGTCCTCGCAAACCTTTCGTAAATCGTACTACGTATATCGTACATCATTCCACAAAAAAGCCCCTCCAATTGCTTGAAAGGGCTTCTCATATTATCGTTCAGCTTATACTTCTTGAAGGATGCGCAACTGATCGTGTAGTTGTCCAATCTCTTCTTTCGCTTTGCTGATTTTGCGTTCGATATCGCGTTTCATTTCTTCGGCAGCTTTCGACTTAGAATTACCAAAGAAGCCAATGTTGTTTTCGAGCGTTTGCACGTCGGTTTGCAGCTTGCGGATTTTATCCTGAACAACAACTTTCTGGTGATGCAATTTGTCTTTTCCACCTTTGTCAGAGCTAATGCTGTTAACCTGTGAACGGAAATGTTCCCGACGGTTGTTGGCACTATCAGCTTTTAATTTAGAGAATTGTGCGTCGATTGCTGTGCGGAATGCTTTGTAAAGCTTGTCTTTTTCCTTAATTGGAACGTGACCAATCTCCATCCATTCGTTTTGGAAGGCTTTCAACGCATCGAAATTTGCTGGAGTATCTTCACCTGGAACAAATGCTTCTACACGAGCGATTAAGTCTTTCTTCTTTTGAAGATTGAGATCTTGCTCATCGTTCATTCCTGCAAAATGCTTGTTTCTGTTTTCGAAGAATGAATCACAAGCCGTGCGGAAACGTTGCCACAATTTATCGTTGTGTTTCTTAGAAACTGGACCAACCGTTTTCCAAGATTCTTGTAGCTGACGTAAGCGTTCTCCTGTTTTTTTCCAGTCTAAACTTTCACGCAAAGCTTCTGCTTCCATACACAAATCAACTTTTAACTTGTAGTTGTGATTTTGTGCGTTACGTAGGGTTTTATAGAATTCTTCTTTCGCCGCGTAAAACTGATCGCGAATACCTTTGAATTTTTGCCAAACGTCTTCATTGTCCTTGCGAGAAGCAAATCCAACTTTCTTCCAATCTTCTAGTAAGGCAGCTAACTTTTCAGAAGCTTCTTGCCATTGTGGATGACTCTTGAATGGTAATTCTTGAAGGAAAGATTCAGCTTTTGCTACAATCTCATTTTTCAGTGCTAGGTTAGCACCGTAGTCTTTTTCTTGATGTTGGATATATTCCCGACGACGATCGAACAATTTATCTCCTGCAGCACGAAAGCGTTCCCAAATGGTTTCGCTGTGTTCGCGTGCAACATGACCAATTTCTTTCCACTGGTCTTGCAAGTTTTTATAAATGTCGAGTGATTTGGTAATCGACTCTTCCATCAATAAATCCTCGGCTTTTTCGCAAACCAATGTTTTTAACTCGAGATTTTTCTTGTGATCTAAATCGCGAAGTTCCTTGTTGATTTTAATGATATCGTAGAAATTGTTGATGTGATGATGGTAATTTTTCCACAACTCATCTACATACTGGGCAGGCACTAAGCCAATTGATCGCCATTGTTCTTGTAATTCATGAAGGCGATCGAAGCTAGCCGAAATATTCTCGGTGTTTTCGAGCATTGCTTTCAACTCAGCTAGAATTCCTTCTTTTTTACGCAAGTTGGTGATGAGTTCTTGTTCACGTTTGCGTCGTTGTTCAGCACGTTTCTCTTGAAAACGTTTTACTAAAGCATCAAACTGTTCATCGGTTTCATCGCGAAGAATCTCAAATTCTTCAGCCAATCCACCATTCTCTATGAATTTGAGGCGTTTCGAAGCAACTTCTTCATCTTTAACTTTGTAGTAACCATCACGAATCGCCCGAACGCGCATACGCATGCCATCGGTATCCTCCGAATCAACAGCTTCTTGCATGGCTGCAACTAACTCAATCCGAGATAACTCCTGAAATGCAACTAATGGTTGTAAATCTTCATGCAAATCTACCTCTGTAGCATCTTCTTCTTCATCTTTCAACGCTTCAGCAGCAATAGGTTCTGAAACAACATTCTCCTGAACAACTTCCGCTGGAGCTTCTATTTCAGCTTCCACATGAGTATCCTCTGGTTCTGGACTTTCTTCCGCCGGAGCCGGCTCTGTCGCAGGAATTTCCTCGGGTGCAGGTGTAAATGGAACTTCTTCCGGAATCTCCGTTTCTGCTATCACTTCAGCAGCATTTTCGGCTGAAAGCTCAGTGTTTACGGCATCTCCAGTAGAAGAAGTTGTAGATTGTTCCGGCATTTCATTCGGGCCGGATTCCGGTGCGTGTAGCGATTCTTCAGGTGTTTGCATGGGTCAAAAATAGCCTTTTCCGCTCAGCGTTGTGTTAGCGGACATTTAAAAGTAATTGAATTTAACGCATGATGAATAAATTTCTTTTAATCCAACTAATATTCTCTCTAACTACAACGTCCGCCAACTGAGCCTGTCGAAGTGGGTTTCTACACTTCTTCCTTTATCCTTAATCGTTCTTTCTTCAAATAAAATATCTTTACACCCAGCGCGTTTATCGAAGCTGACTTACATTTTATGATTCTGAATTACCGGCTCTTTTTCCTTAGCATTAGTTTATTCTTCCTGTTTCAAAGCGTGAAAGCTCAAAACACAGGAAATGTTGCCATCGGCGAATGGCGCGAACATCTTCCTTTTAGCCGAGGAATTTCTGTCTGTCAAAACGATAAGTTCGTTTACTGCGCGACTAATAACGGAGTTGTTATTTACAAGAAAGATGATGGTACAACCGAACGACTTTCTCGCTCAACGGGTTTGACCGACATTAATCTTTCCTGTGTCAATTACCATGAGCAATCGAGCACCTTGGTTATTGGATACAAAAACGGAAATCTCGATTTAGTTCGGAATAACGAAGTGGTTAACGTGGGCGATATTAAACGCTCAACCGTTGTTCAAGGCGGGAAAACCATCAATGCCATTCGATTCATCAACGACCGAGCATACTTATGCTGCAATTTTGGAATTGTGGTCTACGATATGACCAATCGCGAAGTCCGCACTACGCTATATCCTTCTTTACTCAATCCCGACATTCACGATGTAGTTTTTGATGGCGTAAATACAATCTATGCAGCTACCTCAAAAGGGCTATTTTCTGCCGACATCAATAATCCTGCATTGCCCTATTATGTTGCTTGGACACAAGATCCAGTTATTGGTACTGTGCCACTCAATAATCTAACTTGGTTCAATGGAGCAATCTATACTTCTCGGTATGTCGACAATGCACAAGATCAAGACACCTTGTACCAATTAAAGGACGGTCAGCTGGAAGTGTTCCGAACAGGTCAAACAATTCATTCCATAAATTCTCGACCTGAACGTATGGTTTATACGACCAATTACGGAGCTACAATGGTCGATTCAGGTAGTTTGTACATCGAAAATGTGCTTTCTTATTCGGATATATTATTGCCTCCATCGCCTTTAGATGCGGTGATTGATTTGGTGGATGTGAAACGCGTTTGGATTGCAGACAAAAATCAATGTCTGGTTAAATCACAAAACGTCTTTATCAATACTCCTTTCTCGGTTGAAGGTCCGCCAACATCTAATGTTTTTCGTTTAGCATCATCCGCAGGAAAAGTTTGGGTTGCTCCCGGAGCATGGGATGTAGCCTATTCACCTTTGTATTCGATTGATGGTGTTTTTGAGTTTGATGGTTTGAATTGGAAAGACTATAAACTTAATTATGGTTCTGATTTCATTCGGGACATCGTTTCAATTGTAATTGATCCCGCAGATGCATCGCATGTTTATGCCGCTTCTTGGGGTGGCGGAATTGCCGAAATTAAAAATGGTTCAATCGTTCAGCAATATGCAGCAACTAATAGTGGGCTAACGGGAATAGCCAATTATCCCAACGATATTCGTGTTTCTGATCTTACTATCGATAAAGACGGAAATCTTTGGTCAACTTGTTCTTCTTCTTCTAAACCTCTTGCCGTTAAAACCCCCGGAGGAGAATGGAAAAACTTTGCATTTAACAACTCGGTAAACAACCAGTTTCTCGGGAATATGTTGGTTGATAGCTCTGGACTTAAATGGGTGATTGTACAAGAACGCGGTTTGCTCGTTGCAAACTTCGATGGAACGACGCTAGAAGGCTATAAATTCCTAAATGATCAAGTTGGAAATGGTGCGCTCGCAAGTTCTTCTGTGCTTTGCTTAGCTCAGGATTTAGATGGTCAAATTTGGGTGGGAACAACTAAAGGAATTAGTGTCTTTTATACGCCCGAAGCTATATTCCAAGAAGGTTCTACTGGTTGGGATTCTCAAACCATCATCATTAGCCAAGATGGATTTAACCAATATCTGCTAAAAGAAGAAGAGGTTACAGCTATTGCAGTTGATGGAGCAAATCGTAAATGGATTGGCACCAAGAAAGCCGGAATCTTTGTCGTTTCGCCCGATGGAACACAACAAATTGCCGAGTTTAACTCCGAAAACAGTCCGCTTTTAAGTAATAACGTAACAAGCCTTTCCATAAACGGTGAATCAGGGGAGATTTTTATCGGAACGGATCTCGGTATTTGCTCCTACCGAACAGATGCGAGTAGAGGAGGAGATAAATTCGGACACGTTTACACATTTCCTAATCCTGTTGAACATGGCTACGAAGGTCCAATTGCTATCACTGGATTAGTAACCGATGCCGATGTAAAGATTACCGATGTAAGTGGCAACCTTGTTTTTTCAACGGTAGCAAACGGCGGAACTGCCATTTGGAATGGGAAATTATACTCAGGACAACGCGCTGCAACGGGTGTGTATTTGGTATTCTGCACCAACGAAGACGGTAGCCAAACCAAAGTAACCAAGTTTCTTTTCATCAACTAAGTATGTTACTTGCCAGTCAGGCTATTGTATTACATACTTTCCGACATGGCGATTCATCGGTTATTGCTCGAATGTACACGCGCGAACGAGGATTAGTTTCATTTCTCATTCATGGAGCAAAGAGCAAAAAAGGAGGAAACAAAACAGCTTTATTGCAGCCTTTGAGTTTGCTCGAAGTTCAAATGCAACTCAAAGAAAACCGTGGCTTGCAGCAATTACGCGAGATGCGGATTGATTTTCCCTATTCAGGTATTCCTTTTTCAACCGGCAAAACTGCGCAGGTTCTTTTTTTGGCTGAAGTGCTTATTCACACTATTAAGGAAGAAGAACAAAACGATCAACTCTTCGATTTCCTGCGCGATGCCTTGATTCTACTCGATCAAACACCAAGCGAACTTCCCGATTTTCATCTGAAGTTTTTACTCGAATTTTCTCGCTTTCTAGGTTTCTATCCAGTAGAAAATTACTGCGAAGCAACGCCCTATTTTCAGTTTACCGATGGCGTTTTTCATCACAGTCCCAATTCAACTTGTTTCGATTTACCTACCAGCGCAGCCCTCAACCAACTCATGATTACGGGTTTTGGTTCCTTGCAAACGGGATTGTTTAATCGCCCCATGCGCAGACAAGTTTCTAGGAAATTACTCGAGTTTTTTCGCTGGCATTTGCCTTCCATATCCGGACTTCAAACGCCCGAAGTACTCGAAGAAGTTTTCGGGTAGAAGTATTTTCGATATCGGTGGATGGGTTGTTCAAACCCAACAAAACTCAACCAAGCAAGAATTAAAGTTGCACTCAAAATGAGCAGCGGATTCATCACATACACTTGCCAAGTTGATTCGGCGTAGCCAGATGATTTGAGCAGTGGAATGGCAAAGGTGAGCACAATGCCGTGGAAGCAATATAGTCCAAGCGAAAGCTGTCCGAGATAACTCATGCGCTTGAATTTTCCGAGTTTAATGGGAGAATGAAG
>Ga0209097_10001338_pt1 | contig 21265 bp, 23 predicted proteins | sample AD_UKC052_MetaG_FD_184419 | JGI IMG/M metagenome (GOLD analysis project Ga0209097, IMG submission 184419) | Active sludge microbial communities of municipal wastewater-treating anaerobic digesters from USA - AD_UKC052_MetaG (SPAdes) (version 2) | ecosystem: Engineered > Bioreactor > Anaerobic >... | reverse complement strand
TCCCCAGGCACATCATTGGTCGTTGCGAGGAACACTCTCGCGAGCATGTCTTCTTTTTTGAGCGAAGCACTAGAAAGGGGCGGCCCCTCTGCTGTACTTAACCAACTACCGATAAAGTTCGTTATCCTAACCTTCAACGAACTGAAGGCTCTTAGAGCCGTTCGCGGATAACGATCACCAAACGCTAAGCGACATCGCTTGGCCTCATACATTTGAGCTGGAAGATCACCCTTTTTGCGGTCTCACTGGTAAAAGTGTGCTCACGCAATCCAGAATTCGGCCGGTACTTATTTCGATACCTAAGCAGTTCTGCTAATTCTCCTTGGACTGCACTTTTCTGAACAGACCACGGGATTGATATGTCAATCCTAAGAGAGTCTTCAATACGGCGCTTAACGCGCGAAAAGTATTTTCTATCAGCCAAGCGTGGAACGTCAGGGTGATTGCGAACATCTTCACCAGACAGATGAAGATCAACAACCCTCCGATCAAACCCACTCAACACATTTAGGTCCTCTGGTCTAGGACGCCTTTTACGCAACGCATCGTCAAGCCGAAAGTATTTTCGCACCTCACTAAAGGCGACCTCGTACGGATCTCTATAACGCCGGGACCAAGCACCAGGCTTAGCAAGGCCGTGTTTGCGCAACCAGGCGCCTTTCAACGTGACCTCACACCTCAAAAATCTGCTACTCCTCCCATAGACCTCCTTCTCAACCATTTTGCTAGAAAAATCGGAGAAGCTATCCGGAGTCCTTCCGCGTTTCACATATGCCGTGATCTTCAACTCTCTTTGATTGAAGTATCCGGTTTTATCGTTTCCAAATCCATATGAACAAACTGGCTTTCTTACATGCGACGCAATGGAGTGGTTATGAAGAGCCCCTCCCGAAGCCAAAAGAGAGTCGATAGACTTTGCCGCCCGCAGCTCATCCTTCATATCAAACAAAAATGTAAGAGTAACGTACTGTATCTCCGAAGACTCCAAAGTAAATGATTCAACAGATTCTCGACTACAATTTTTAGCACTTAGCCAGCACTTGAGAAACAGAAGAGCGATCTTTGACGCTGATCGAACGTGATTCTGAACAAATGCGTTGTTTCCAATCGTGCATGCGGGAATGTTCACCTCAACTCGATACCTAACAACAAACGGACAACCATCGACGACATTTACAAATGCCAGGATTTTGAACTTGGCATTATTAAGAGGTGACACCACTGAATATAGAGGTGGCTTTGCCGAGTACTTAAGCTCCCCTTGTTCGTCCAAAATCGAGTGTCGCTTGAACGGGAGTACACTTCTTCCATCGGTATCAACTTGATCATTCTTAACCATGAAATCGATACAAATCGAGTCACACATAATTTTTCCTCAAACAATCAGCTCTTAGAAGTGGATGACGGATTGCACACATGAGCGTGCACTGTGTTATCGAAGTGGTGAACTTTGCAGCTATTACTAAGTGCATTTGTCACCACGTCGTCTCCCGCTGCAACGAGCAGTTCTTTATGAAAACCAGCGTTAAAACGCAGGCCTGCATCTATTCAGACGAAAACCACACATCACCATAACCTTTGAAGCTATGCTTCTTATGAAAACGGGACCGTCACTACTGTGTTCAAGGGAACTCGCACAAACGCGCTTAAATGCATTGCACGAGCGCCACATAGACATAGATTTAATTACTATGATTTTATTTTTAAGTGTTAGCAGCGTCGTTCTTAAGATTCGACAAGGACTGTCGAACCTCACCAACTTGCCACACAGAAGCACGATCACCAAGCCGACGTGGCTGTGGAATAACTCCCTTTTTTATCAGCCTGTACAACGTTGCACGCGAGCACGCAAACAAACTGAGCATTACGGGCAACCGAATGTTTGCGGAGTTCGGCAACTCATCAAAGTTCACCAGGGATGTTTGACTAACCTCTTTCAGACACAACATGGTTCGTTCCTAAACTGTTCCGCCACATGACGTCCTCAGCCTTTACAGTTTTGGTTTTTGTGCGCTAACAACGTGCTCCTTGGCGTACGCAACACACCCAAGAAGGAGGAAAAAAGAGGAAACCCCGTCACCGTCACTGAAGATTTGTACGTTCTCTGCCGTTACTATCAGACGCTGCGCCTCCTCAGAATGAGGATGAAGGAGGACGAGAGAGGAAAAAGGAGGAAACAAGGTGAACGTTGAGGATTTTGAGAAGACAAACTGGAGTCGCACCCAGGGGCTTACGTGGATGCTGTTTGAAGATGATGAACGCTACGAAGATGTTCGCAGCGTCCTGAACCACGGCGCTAAAAACGCATCGCAGAATTTCGTAGAAAAATACGAGAAAACAGTTGCCTTACTGGATCACCTACGAACTACTCACTCATGCTTGCGAAAATCAATCAAAATTCATCCAGTTTTTTTAATGCGGCTACTGCTCACGTCATCGCCGAAAAATCTTCTGCTAAGCGATCGATTCCTTAAAAAATACGCAGCTTGGCGCCATCGAAGAGCACAAGAATTCGGAGGAACCAGCGTAGTTTTTACCCACCCCTCCTCTTTGAGCGAAGCTGGCGCGGAGCCCGTCCCAATTGATTATTTCCTTCATTCAACCTCGCTAGAAATTTCGTTCGACAAAGATCTCAAAGTAGAGCTAGTTGGTGATCTCGGACAGTACGAAGAAAAATCACCACAAGAAAATTCGAGATCAACAGCAGAAATCGTCGGCAGAGTATCAATGGCCATGATTAAAGCCTGTATCGAGGACGCAATAAAGAACAGAGCTATTGAAAGCTTAGGATCCGTAAAAACCGAGGAACGCTTTGTTTGCAGTCTAACCAGAGAGGAGCTAGCCAAAGAATTGCAAAAGAGATATGAGCGCGCCAGATCGATTAGCATTGAGACAATAATTCGAGGAGTGGGAAATTTCGTCCTCTGCTCCTACCGCGGACTTTAAAGACTTGGCTTTATCTTCAGAGCTACGCTCAACCACGCACATTGAAGATAAGAACCTGAAACAAGATATTGAGCGATTGCCAAGCACAGCCTTTTTCGAGCCCTAAAAAAACTAAACAAACGGCTAACTTGGCAACACCAACTAATAGATCAACAATTGACGACAAAGTCAGCCAGAGACGCCAAGGCAGCGCGTCGCTCCTCGAGATAGTCATGCTGATCATAGATATCCATCAAACCACCCAGCGAGTGATTTAGACACCGCTCAGCAACCAGGAGATCAACTCCGAGCCTTCCAAGGTGGCTTCTTGCCGTTGAACGCAGATCATGAGGAGTGAACCGCTGACACTTTTCAGCAAGATAGGTCTTCCAGAATTTGCTGAAAGCGGCGTTTAGCGTCACAGGCTCCATATGAGCGTCGCCAATTGCCTTTTTCCGTGATCGAATCGGAAGCACGTAGGCCGATTCAAACGCGAGATCTTTGAGATCTTGAAACCAGCTGACAACAGGCTCTGAGAGAGGCACATAAAAGCCACGCACGTCCTCGCCGTTGCGTGCGCGGCTCTTCTTGCCCTTAATATCTGTTGGGGGAATGAACCAGATACGCTGCTCAAGATCAACGTTCTCCCACCTCGCACCTACTAGCTCCCCAATCCGTACAGCAGTACAGAGAAGGATCTTGGCCATAAGCGCGTTCTGAATGCCCATTTTCGGAAGCAGGGGCAGGATGATTTTCAGCTCTGCTTCCGACAGCATCACCCGAGTTCTTGCAACAGGGCGCGGTCCAATTACTGAATTGGACCGAAGCTGGAGCGCGGGGTCGGCATCAATGATGTGCCTCCCGATGCCATGAGCGAAAATCGCCTTCTGAATCCCAAGCACGAGCTTTGCCACATGCAGTGATTTCTTGCTTGCGCGTTCGATAATCTCGATGAGATCAATCGGGCGAACTTCATCTACAGGACTGTTTCCCAGCACGGGATAAACATAGTCGCGCAGGCGCTGCCGATGCCCCTTGAGCGTCGACTCTTCAAGTCGTCCGATTGACTTCTGCAGGTAGTCTTCTGCGAGCTGACGAACAGTCCAAGCAGTAGAGGCCTCACGCTTCGCCTTCTGCTTCTCGGCAGCAACGTCTACGCCCTGCTGGACGCGAGCCCTATCTTCCAGCGCAAGCTTTCGTGCCTCGGCCAAAGAGATGTCAGGGTACTGGCCCAGCGTCTTCTCTCTGGCTTTGCCCCCGAATCTGTAGCGCAGCACCCAAGCGGCCCGCCCTGCCTTCGAGAGGGTGAACGTCAGCCCTCCCCCATCGGCCTTCGCTACCTCAGCCCCGGACTTGATCCACTGCTTGATTTGAATATCTGTCAGCGCCCCCACTCTCACACCCCTCAGCTACACATCATCTAGCTACACACACCCCACGCAGCTACACACCTAGCTACACAGGACTACTGAGATTCAATGATATTGAGCGAGACACTGAGAGGCAACAAAATCCTTAAAATCAAGAACTTGAAGCCGTTTTTGAGCTTGCCTGAGAGGCCCTGAGACGCTGCTACAGATTGCAGAAAGTCAGCTCGAAGGGAATGTCGAGTTCTGCCTGGCGGGGCCGGGCGACGGTTTCGGCGTGCATGAAGCGCACATTCAGGGCGTACTTGTTGGCGCTGGTTTCAGGCACGCACATGGCGGTGGAAGCCACGCGGATGCGGATCATCTGGGCGGTGCGGCCGCCCATGGTCTGCTGGAAGGCCCCGCGCAAGGCCATGAGTTCTTCGGGCCGGCCGCTGGCCCGCAGCAGGCGCAGCACAATGGCGAGGCCATCACGGATGGGCAGCAGGGGATGCACCCAGGCGCCAAGATCGCGGCGGCGGGCTTCGACCTCCCGATTGAGCCAGTGATGGTAGGAAGGCAGATCGAACTCGCAGGCACCGCCGGGGATGGCTGCGCGGCTGCGGATGTTCATCAGCCATTCATTTTCGCGCAGGTACTGGCCGGTCTTGCCGGCCATGGCGAGCAAGGAGGCGGATGCCTGCTCGATCTCGTAGAGGGCGCCGGACAGGGCCTCTTCGGATATCTGGGGATTGTTGCGGAAGGACAGCAGGATCTGGCGCTGACGCTCAAGCTCCTGCACCAGATCAACCTTCAGGTCGGCCCGGCCGGCCACTTCGAGGATCTCGAACAGGGTCAGCAGGGCGACGTGGTGTTCCAGGGAGCCCTCGGCCCGCACGAAATGCGTGACCTTCTCGAACAGGTTTTCGAGCCGTAGCAGCGTGCGGATCCTCTCGTTGAGCGGATATTCGTAAGTGATCACGCGCGCGCCTGGGCCTGGATGGAATGAGGGGATGTGTCGATCGGACCGCGGCGAATCATATCACAGGCCTTTGGCGGTCGCGGCGAGGGCCAGATAGTGGCGATGCAGCCCGGACACCTGCTCGCGCAGGGCGTCGAGGGTGCCGCTGTTATCCAGGATGTCATCGGCGGCGGCAAGGCGTTCGGCCCGGCTGGCCTGGGCTGCCATGATGGCCCTCACCTGGCTTTCCTCCAGGCCGCTGCGCTGCATGACCCGGACCACCTGCATCGCCTCGGGGCAATCCACCACGCACAGCCGCTGCACCCGCTCCCGGTAGGTGCCCGATTCGATCAGCAGCGGCACGGCGAGGATGACGTAGGGTGCACTGGCGGCGAGACACTGGCGTTCGCTTTCCTGGCGGATCATCGGGTGGAGGATGCCCTCCAGGCGCTTGCGGGCGTCCTGGCTTTCAAAGGCCAGGGCACGCATGGCCGCGCGGTTCAAGGCGCCGTCCTCGGTCAGCACGCCGTTTCCAAAAGCCGCCCGGATCGCCGTCATCGCCGCGCCCCCCGGGCCGGTGAGGGCGTGGGCTATGCGGTCGGTATCGACAAGGGCGGCGCCCAGATCGGCGAACATGTCGGCAGCCGCACTCTTGCCGCTTCCGATGCCGCCGGTGAGTCCCACCACGAAAGCCTGGGGCATCACGGGCTGCACTCAAGGCGGCCAACGCCGCGCAGACGCTCGGAGAGGTCGCTGACCACCGTGCTCAGTCCGTCACCCGGCCCGCGAACCTCGATCCGGACAGTCCCCGCCCCCCTGGCAACGATCTGGGCACTGCGCACACCCTTTTCCTTGAGCGCCTCGAGAAGCCGCGTTGCCGCCGCTTCATTTTTGTAAAGCCCCAGGGAAACGGCAAACTGGTTGGGCCCCGGGTCCTGCATGACGAAAAGATCATCCACCCCAAGGCGGCGCAGCTCGGCGGCCTTCTTTTCGGCGCCCTCCCGATTTCCCTGCGCCGGGATATGCACCCACCAGGAAGACGGTGCCTCGCTGCGGGTTTCGCTGAGTTTGAAACCGGTTCCTGCCTTGGCAATGCGGGCAGTCAGTTCCCGAGCCTGGTCGGGCGTCAAGCTGGCGAATACCACGCAGGCCTGGGGCGCCACGGCGTCGGCGGCGGGTGGCGCTGCCTCGGGCTTTTCAGCCGCCTTTTCCGGCGCTGGGGCCGGTGCGGGCTCCGGGGTCGGCTTGGCGACCACTGGCGGCGGCGCGGGCGGACGGGCGTCCGTCATGAGCCGCAGGCGCTCGGGGTTGAGCTGGTTGCTGAGCCTTTCGGGCTCACCATGGGGCGCGGCGCCGCCAAGCCAGCCCTTCCAGAGGGCGAGGGCCAGCAGGTTGGCAAAGATCAGGGCGATGACAGCAACACGAAGTGGGGCCATGGCCGCAAGACTAACCGATACGAAGGCATGGGAAAAGGCGCTGTGGCGGCGCCGAAGGCCTAGCCCGACGCCAGCATGCGCGCCAGGCCTTCGAGCACCAGGTTGTCCACCTCCCGCAGGGGGCATTCGAGGAGTGGCGCGAGGGACGCGGCCGCGCCGCCGTTAAGCAGGCAAAGACTGCCCGGTTCCGTGGCGACGAGGCGGAACATGCGTTCTATCGCCCCCAGTTGGGCATGCAGGCAGCCGGTCTGGATGGCGTCCGCGGTGCGTCGCGGCGTGCGCTGGAAACGGCCGTCGGTGTAGGGCAGTTGTGCGGTGTCCCGCGCCAGGGAGAGTCGCATCAGATCAAGGCCGGGCAGGATCACCCCGCCCTGGAAAACCCCTTGACCGTCGAGCACGTCCGCGGTGGTGGCCGTACCGGATGTCACCACCAGCGCCGCAGCGGGATGGATCGCGCGGGCCCCCACCAGCGCCGCCCAACGGTCCGCCCCGAGACGGGAAGGTTCGAGATAGGCATTGCGAACCCCGAAGCCTTCTTCAAGGGGCGAAATCCATTGCGCCGTCAGGCCAACCCGCCCGAGGAGGGCGCCCAGGTGCCCGCCGACCATGGCCCCGGCCACGTTGGCGCCGAGCATGCGCCGCACAGGCCCCAGGCCCGCCAGCACATCGGCAAAGCCATCGAGCGCACTGAGCAGCACCGCCCCCTGACCACACCACCGGGTGCCGTCGTGGAGCCCCCACTTGAGGCGGGTGTTGCCCACATCGAGAAGAAGATCCATCAGGCGAGCCTCAGAGATACTTCGCCCGAGAGCACCCGCCGCAAGCCGTCAGCGGTCCGCAGGAGCAACGCGCCATCGTCGTCCACGCCGGCACAGGTTCCCGCCAGCGTCTCCACTTCACCCAGTATGTTTACCGGCAGGTCGGCAAAGGCGTTGCGCTGCTGCCATGCCCCGCGCAGCGCGGCGAAGCCGGCGGCCGAATAAACATCGAAGAGACGATGGAGCTGGACGAGCAGCAGGCCAAGGAGGCGGCTCGCATCGGGCGCCCGACCGAGGGCCGTGGCAAGATCGGTTACGCCGGTGGGGTAGGCCACACTGGCGTCGGGCGGCAGTTGCAGGTTGATGCCGATGCCGACCACGGCTGCCGGCGTGCGCCCGCGGCCGGGCGTCAGCTCGACAAGAATGCCCGCCAGCTTGCAGCCATGGACCAGCACATCGTTGGGCCACTTGAGCTGCACGCCTTCAACCCCCAGCTCCTCGAGTGTGCGCGCCACCGCAAGGCCGGCAACCAGGGAAAGTCCGGCAGGCACCGGAGAGCCCGGCGCGAAGCGCCACAGGGCGGAGAAGGTCAGGCTGGCTCCGGGCCATGACTGCCAAACCCGCCCACGCCGACCGCGTCCGGAGGTCTGCACATCGGCGGCAACGACATGCACGCGACCATCATCGGGCGGCAAATCGGTCAGAAGGCGGGTGTTGGTGGAATCACACTCCGCCAGATGCACCAGCGAAAAGGCGCTGGCCAGGTCACCCAGCTCTGCCAGCACGGCCCCCGTGTCGAGGGCCTGGTAGTCGGAACGGTCCAAGAATCAAATCCCGGCAAATGAAATCAGGCCGGACATTATGGAGCAAGGCGCGCCATCCGGCGCGGACTCAGGCCGGATCGGGATCTTCCAGCGCCAGCTCCTGGATCTTGCGGGTGATGGTGTTGCGACCGATGCCCAGCAACTGGGCCGCTTCAATGCGCCGGCCGCCAGTGGCCACCAGGGCACGCCGGATGAGAATGCGCTCGAAATCCTTGCTCAAACGGTCAAACACCTCTCCGGGATTCTGGGCCAGGGAGCGGTCAACTTCGGCCATCAGGGCATCGCCCCAATTGGCCGGCTGTTCCCGCGCCGGCTGATCCTTCAGCTCCGGGGGGAGATCGGCCACCTCGACGGTCTGGCCGGGAGCCATCACCGTCAGCCAGTGGCAGAGATTCTCAAGCTGACGCACGTTACCCGGGAAATCGAGGCTCTGGAGATACTTGAGCGTGCTTTCCGACAGGCGCTTGGCTTCAACACCCAGCTCCTGGGCCGACAGGGCAATGAAATGCTTGGCCAGGGGCGGGATGTCCTCGCGACGTTCGCGCAGCGGCGGAAGGCGCAGACGGATCACGTTGAGGCGGTGGAACAGATCCTCGCGGAACAGCCCCTGGCGGACACGTTCTTCCATGTTCTGGTGGGTGGCCGCAATGACCCGCACATTGGCCTTGATGGGCTGATGCCCGCCCACACGATAGAAGTTGTTGTCGGACAACACCCGCAGCAGCCGGGTTTGCAGCTCGGCGGGCATGTCGCCGATTTCATCAAGGAACAGGGTGCCACCCTCGGCCTGCTCGAAGCGGCCGCGGCGCATGGTCTGGGCGCCGGTGAAGGCGCCCCGCTCATGGCCGAACAGTTCGGATTCGAGCAGATCGCGGGGAATGGCGGCGGTGTTGATGGCGATGAAGGGCGCGTCCTTGCGCGGGCTGTGGCGGTGCAGCGCCCGTGCCACAAGCTCCTTTCCCGAGCCGGATTCACCGTTGATCAGCACCGTGGCATGGGACTGGGAAAGCCGCCCGATGGCGCGAAAGACCTCTTGCATGGCGGGCGCCTGACCGAGAATCTCGGGCACGGCGCTGAGCACTTCTTCGGAACCGGCCTGGTGGGCGCTCTCGTCAATGGCGCGGCGCACCAGCTCCACCGCCTGATCCACATCGAAGGGTTTGGGGAGATACTCAAAGGCGCCCCCCTGAAAAGCCGCCACCGCGCTGTCGAGATCGGAATAGGCGGTCATGATGATCACCGGCATGTGGGGGAAACGTGCCTTCACCTTGGACAGCAGGGTCAGGCCCGACTCGCCGGGCATGCGGATATCCGACATCAGCACTCGCGGCGCCTGGGAGGTGCCCTCCAGGGCGGCGAGCACTTCGCCCGCCGAACCGAAGCTCTTGTATGGAATCTCTTCCCGTGCGAGGGCCTTTTCCAGCACCCAACGGATCGAGCGATCATCATCAACTATCCAGACTGCATTCATGTCATTCACGCGCACAAGTGTGACTCAGGCCAACAAGGGGTTCATAGGGCAAGGCCCCAAAATGGTGCATTTCGATTCACGACTCCAGCTCCCTGGCGATCGGCAGGAAGATCGTGAAACAGGTGCGCCCCGGGCGGGACTCCACCTCGATCACGCCCTGATGCTGTTCGATGAAACTCTGCGCCAGAGATAAGCCCAGGCCGCTGCCGTTCTCACGCCCGGACACCAGCGGATAGAAGATCTTGTCGCGAATGTTGTCCGGAATGCCCGGACCGTTATCAATCACCTGCAACTGCAAGGCCAGTTTGAAGCGGCGCTTCGAAAGCGTGACCTGGCGGGCCGCGCGCGTGCGCAGGACGATCTCGCCTTTGCCGCGCATGGCCTGGGCCGCATTACGGGCGATGTTCAGAATGGCCTGGATGAGCTGTTCGCGATCACCGGTGATGTAGGGCAGGCTCGTGTCATAGTCGCGCTGGACGCTGACCGAGGGAAATTCGGCCAGGATCAGGCGCCGCACCCGCTCAAGCACATCGTGAGGGTTGAGCTGGGACGGCTGCATCATGCGGTGAGACGTGAGCAGCCGGTTCATCAGATCCTGAAGACGATCGACCTCGGCGATGATCACCTGGGTGTATTCGCGCAGCTGCGGATCGTCCAGCTCCCGTTCAAGGAGTTGGGCCGAGCCCCGGATGCCCCCAAGGGGGTTCTTGATTTCGTGCGCCAGATTGCGGATCAGCTCACGGCTCGCCTGCTGTTGGTGCGCGAGCTGTTCTTCCCGCGCCACTTTCAGGTGCGCATCCATCGGCCGAAATTCCAGAAGCAGGCGCGCACTGACCGAATCGACTGGCGTGACGGTGCAATCGAGCTGAAGCGCCTCCATCCCGGGGCGCGTCACCGTGAGGTTGTGGCCGGTGTAGCTCCAGTTGTCCCGCAGGACATTGTTGAGCGCGCTGGCCAGCCCGGCGGGCTCTCCAAGCAGACGGCGCAGCGAGTATCCGACGATCTTGCGGCTGCTCGCTGCAAAAAGGTTTTCAGCCCCGGGGTTCAGATAGCGCACGGTCAGTTCGTCATCCACCAGCACCACGGCAGATGACAACAATTCGAGGCCAGCAAACGGCGAGGTGGAGCTGAGGGATTGGTCGTTTTGCATAGGGGCAGACCAATGCAAGAAGCAGACCACTTGCCGCCGTTTAGCGATCAGGCAGCGCGGCCCTATCGGAGGTTTGCAATTTCCTTGCGCAAGGCCTCAATGTTCCGCTCATGGATCTGGAGCTTGTCTTTGTAGGGTTGTAGCCGCTCAAGCGCTTTTTGGTAGTTCCGCTCATCAGTACGGATGCTCTCCTGGCTGGCGAGCTCCCGCCGGGCGGCATCGAGCGCCTTTTGCTCGTTGGCCAGTTCTTCGTCAAGAATGCGGCGCCGGTCACTGTCACGCGCCTTTTGGGTGCCCGTATCGACCCGGGGGAAACCCGCAGCCGCGCCAGATGCACCATTTTGGGGCGCAGTAGCGGGGCGGGATGCACTGGGAACGGAAGACACCGCCTGATCACGGGCCAGAACACCGCACCCCCGCCCGGATGGCTTACTGTTGGTGTAAGTAACGTGGCCAGCCTCATCAACGCACTTGTAGATATCCGCCCAGGCCGGGGACATACACAGCGAGGCAGCCAGCGAAAGGAAGATTCTCGGGTTCATCGTTGGCACGGGTTGTTGCGTAAGCAGGACTAGTTTAGGGGCCGGCCCGGTCAAACACAAACCCACGGCCGGAAACAAAAGGACGGGCCTAAGCCCGTCCCTGTGTAACGCACCAACCGGCCAGCACGCTGACCGGCCCCGATCCGGAGATCAGATGGCGTAGTACATCTCGAACTCGACCGGGTGCACTTCGACACGCAGACGGTTCACTTCGTCGGTCTTCAGCGCGATGAAGGAGTCGATGAAGTCGTTGCTGAACACACCACCACGGGTCAGGAACTCACGATCCTTGTCGAGGGCGGCCAGGGCTTCCTCAAGGCTGGAGCAGACGGTCGGGATGAGCGCGTCTTCTTCCGGCGGCAGATCGTAGAGGTTCTTGTCGGCCGGGTCGCCCGGGTGGATCTTGTTCTGGATGCCGTCGAGGCCGGCCATCATCAGCGCGGCGAAGCACAGGTAGGGGTTGGCGCCCGGGTCCGGGAAACGGGTCTCGATGCGGCGAGCCTTTTCGCTGTTCACAAACGGGATACGGATGGAAGCGGAACGGTTCTTGGCGGAGTAGGCCAGCTTCACCGGTGCTTCGTAGTGCGGGACCAGACGCTTGTAGGAGTTGGTCAGCGGGTTGGTGATGGCGTTGAGCGCCTTGGCGTGCTTGATGATGCCGCCGATGTAGAACAGGGCGGTCTCGGACAGGCCGGCGTAGCCGTTGCCAGCGAACAGGTTCTTGCCGTCCTTCCAGATGGACTGGTGCACGTGCATGCCGGAACCGTTGTCGCCAACGATGGGCTTGGGCATGAAGGTGGCGGTCTTGCCGTACTGATGGGCAACGTTCTGGACGATGTACTTCAGGATCTGGGTCTGGTCGGCGCGACGCACCAGGGTGTCGAACTTGGTGCCGATTTCGTTCTGGCCGGCAGTGGCGACTTCGTGGTGATGCACTTCAACCGGCACGCCACAGGCTTCGAGGGCCAGACACATGGCGGCACGCATGTCGTTGAAGGAGTCGACCGGCGGGACGGGGAAATAACCACCCTTCACGGCGGGACGGTAACCGGTGTTGCCGCCTTCGAACTTGATGTCGGAAGACCAGGCACCTTCTTCGGAGAAGATCTTGTGGTACGCGCCGGACATGCCGACCTTCCACTCGACGGAGTCAAAAATGAAGAATTCGGGTTCGGGACCGAAGAAGGCGGTGTCACCGATGCCGGAGGACTTCAGGTAAGCCTCGGCGCGGTTGGCGATGGAGCGCGGATCACGGTCGTAGCCCTTGCCGTCGGCGGGGTCGATCACGTCACAGGACAGAACCAGGGTGGTTTCGTCAAAGAACGGGTCGATGTAGGCGGTGTTCGGGTCCGGCATCAGCAGCATGTCGGAAGCCTGGATACCCTTCCAGCCGGCAATCGAAGAACCGTCAAAGGCATGACCGCTTTCAAACTTGTCCTCGTCAAACGCGCTCACCGGCACGCCGACGTGCTGTTCTTTGCCCTTGGTGTCGGTAAAACGGAAGTCAACGAATTTGACTTCGTTCTCCTGGACCATCTTCATGACGTCTTGCGGGGTCATATCACTCACTCCTAACGGGTTGAAGCTGCTGCGCAGTGGAAAAAGATAGAGGTTACAACATTAAGATAGAAAAGCTTGAAAGCAGGGAACATGCCAGCTCTCAAATTAAAACAGTTCATTGTGCCACAAGGCCCAGCATTGAAGCCCCCCAAAATACAGGCACCATTTAGGCGCACCGCCCTTTAAATATGCACAATATTGGTGCAGATTCATCGCCCAACATGCCTCCATGCCACAGAAGGAGGCGCAACCCGACGCCCTTCAAGCCAGCAAAGTGGCTTCCAAAGACTTGGCTTGCGGCCGCGGAAGGCGGCGGTATACTCGCAAACCCTCCTTCTCATTGGATGCCTGCCATGGGAAAACTCAGTGAAACCCTCGCCCTCGCCCAGGAACGCGCTCGCCGCCTGGATCTTCCTTACGCCGGCGCCCTGACCCCGCGGGAGGCCTGGGATGTGCTTCAGCTCGCCCCCGGCTCAAAGCTCGTGGACGTGCGCACCCGCGCGGAGTGGGATTGGGTGGGGCGCGTTCCGGGCGCCATCGAGATCGAATGGATGCTCTACCCCGGCAACGAGCCCAACCCCCACTTCCTGGCGCACTTCAAACGTCAGGTCGATCCCGAAGCTCTGGTGATGTTCCTGTGCCGCAGCGGAGCCCGCTCCAATGCGGCGGCCACCTTGGCAGCCGACTCGGGTTTCACCAACGCCTACAACATCCTGGAAGGCTTCGAAGGCGACAAGGACGCCGGCGGACACCGCAACAAGGTAGGTGGCTGGCGCCATGCCGGACTGCCTTGGACCCAGGGCTGAACTCCACAGGACACCATGATGCAAGCCGTACCCATCAACTTTGACCGGTTCAACACGCTTTCCGACGCCGATGCCCATGCACGCATCCGCGCCGCCCGCGAACGCCTTGGCGAACGGGCCGTGTTGCTGTGCCACCACTACCAGCGCGCTGACGTATACCAGTATGCCGACCTGACGGGCGACTCCCTCAAACTGTCACGTCTGGCGGCCGAAACGGAAGCCGAATTCATCGTTTTCTGCGGCGTGCATTTCATGGCCGAGGTGGCGGACATCATGTCCAAGCCTCACCAGCAGGCCATCCTGCCCGATCTAGCGGCCGGCTGTTCGATGGCCGACATGGCCAACCTGGCCAAGGTGGAACGCTGCTGGCGCGAGCTGGCCGAAGTGCTTGAAACCCCGGACGCATTGATCACCCCGGTCACCTACATCAACTCGGCCGCCGACCTCAAAGCCTTCTGCGGTGAGCATGGCGGCATCGTGTGCACCTCCACCAACGCCCCCACCATCCTCGACTGGGCCTTCGCCCAACGCGAGAAGGTGCTCTTCTTTCCCGACCAGCACCTGGGGCGCTGGACGGGCTTCAAAAAGGGTATCCCGCTGGACGAAATGGTAGTGTGGGACCCGGACCTCGAATACGGCGGCCTCAGCGTCGAGCAGATCAGGAAGGCAAAGATCCTGCTCTGGAAGGGGCACTGCTCGGTGCACCAGATGTTCCAGCCCGCGCACATCATCAAGTTCCGCAACCAGTATCCAGACGGGCTGGTCATCTCCCACCCGGAAAGCGCGCTGGAGGTATGTCGCCAGTCCGACTACGTTGGCTCCACCGAGTACATCATCAACGTCATCAAGGGCGCAGCCCCGGGTACCCGCTGGCTGGTGGGCACCGAACTCAACCTGGTCAATCGCCTCGCCGAAGAAGTGAAGGCCGAAGGCAAGATCGTCCAGTTCATGGCGCCCACCGTGTGCATGTGCTCAACCATGCAGCGCATCGACCCCCAGCACCTGGCCTGGACCCTCGAGAACCTGGCCGACGGCAAGGTGGTCAATCGCATCACCGTGCCCGAGCACGAAGCGGCTCTGGCCAAGCTGGCCCTGGAGCGCATGCTGGCGGTTTCCTGAGATCGCCGCAGGCACTCAAGACGGCGCCCACGGGCGCCGTTTTTCATGGACGTTCCCGTGCAGCGCCACGCCGATGAAGGCAGAATGGACATGAAGGAGACCCGATGAGCAGCCTGCGCATCTGTACCTACAACATCCACAAGGGTTTTTCCCAGTTCAACCGGCGTCTGGCCATCCATGACCTGCGCGACCGCCTGCGCCTGCTCGGTGCCGACGTGGTCTTTCTTCAGGAAGTGCAGGGCATGCACCTGCGCCACGCCCGCCGCCACGTGGACTGGCCGGAGCAGCCCCAGCACGAGTTCCTGGCCCGGGATGTATGGCAGCAAACGGCCTACGGCGGCAACGCCATCTACGATCACGGCCATCATGGCAACGCCATCCTGAGCCGCCACCCCATCCTGTCCCAGGCCAACGAGGATGTCTCGGACCACCGTTTCGAGAGCCGGGGCCTGCTCCACTGCGAGATCCACGTGGATGGCGTGCCCCGGCCGGTCCATTGCGTCTGCGTCCATCTCGGCCTCACCGCCGGCAGCCGACGCCGCCAGATGGCCGCGCTGGTCAAACGTCTAGACGCCCTGGCGCCCGATGGCGCCCCCCTGATCATCGCCGGCGATTTCAACGACTGGCGCAATCACGCCGACGACTGCCTGACTGAACAGCTCGGGGTCACCGAGGCCTTTGTGTCCATCCGCGGGCGACCGGCACGCAGCTTTCCCAGCACCCTGCCGGTGCTGCGCCTGGATCGCATCTATGTGCGCGGCTTCGCCGTGGACAAGGCCGAGGTGCACTATGGGCAGCCGTGGAGCCGGATCTCCGACCACGCGGCGTTGACCGCGCAGTTGCGCCCGCGCTGAACCGATGAGCATCACCTGGCACCCGTCCAACACCCTGACGCTGCTGGAGAACGGAGCCGAGTTCTTCCCGGCCCTGGCCGCGGCCATGGATCAGGCCCAAACCGAGATCTTTCTCGAGACCTACATCTTCGCCAACGACGAAGTAGGGCGGGAGATCTCGGGCGCGCTGCGGCGGGCCGCGAAACGGGGAGTCACGGTACGTGTGCTGGTGGATGGTTTCGGCGGTCGCGAGTTTGTTGCGGAAATGATGCCGGCACTGGCGGATGCCGGTGTGAATGTGCTCATCTACCGCCGGGAAGTGAGCACCCTGTCCCTGCGCCGCCATCGCTTGCGGCGTCTGCATCGCAAGCTCGCCGTCATCGACGGGCGGATCGCCTTCGTGGGCGGCATCAATATCGTCAGCGACTTCGAGGACCCGCGGGTGACCGCGCCCCGCCAGGATTACGCGGTGCGTGTCGAAGGCCCGCTACTCAACCCCATCCACGGCGCCGTCCGGCGCGTCTGGGAGCTTGTCGCCTGGGCCTCCTTTCGCCGAAGACTGCGGCTGGTCCACAAACAGCCGGCGCAGCCGCAGCCCTGCGGCGACGTGGAAGCTGCCCTGCTCATCCGCGACAACATACGTCACCGCCACGATATCGAAAACGCCTATCTGCTCGGGATTGCCGCGGCGCGTCGCGACATCGTGCTGGCCAATGCCTACTTCCTGCCCGGCCGGCGCTTTCGTCAGGCATTGCTCGACGCCGCCCGACGCGGCGTGCGCATCACCCTGCTGATCCAAGGCATTGCCGATCACCCGCTGCAACAGCGCGCCACCCGGGCCCTGTACGGTCAGCTGCTCGATGCCGGCATCCGCATCGTCGAGTACCGGCGCAGCTACCTGCACGCCAAGGTTGCCGTGATCGACGATCACTGGGCCACCGTCGGCTCCAGCAACATCGACCCCTTCAGCCTGCTGCTGGCCCGCGAAGCCAACGTGGTGGTACGCAACACCGCCTTTGCCACCGGGCTGCGCAGCCGGCTACAGCAGGCCATCGACGATGGCGGCCACGAAATCGATGCCCATCAGTGGCAGCACGGCTCATCCCTGCAAGGCCTGCTCAACTGGGCGGCCTACGGCCTGGTCCGGCTGATGATCGGCATCGCCGGCTACGGCAACCGGCACTGAGGAACCCCCGCTCCAGCCCTCTCACCCACTCGACAGACACCCATGTACCCCGCTCCCAGTTTCGAAGCCCGCATCTGCCCCCCCGAGCAGCTCACCGCACGCATCGCGACCCTGCCGCGCCCCCTCGTGTTTACCAATGGCTGCTTCGACATTCTGCACCGTGGCCATGTCACCTATCTGGCCCAGGCGCGCGCCCTCGGAGCCGCCATGGTCGTCGCCCTCAACAGCGACGATTCGGTGCGCCGCCAGGGTAAGGGTGCCGACCGTCCGATCAACCCGCTGGCCGACCGGCTGGCCGTCATGGCATCCCTTGGCTGTGTGGATCTCGTCACCTGGTTCGACGAGGACACCCCCATCGCCCGCATCCTCGAATGCCAGCCCGACGTGCTGGTCAAAGGCGGCGACTGGGCGCCGGATCGCATAGTCGGTGCGCCGGAAACCCTTGCCCGCGGCGGCACGGTGCACTCCATTCCCTTCGAACATCAGCGCTCCACCACCGCCCTGCTCGAAAAAATCCGCCGGCTCTGAGGCAAGTCTTTCTACAGAACGGAAATTGACCTACAATTTCCACAGAAAGGAAGTGCCATGACCGCCCTTGCCCGCCCCGTCGCCCCCCAGCCAGACGCCGCCGCCGTTCTCGGCAAGGCCGTGGCCCGCGCCGCCGAGCGTTTGGGCCTCTCCCGCGCCCTGCTGGCCCAAGTGCTCGGCCTCAGCCCGGCCAGCGTCAGCCGCCTGTGCTCCGGCACCTACCAGCTCGACCCGAAACGCAAGGAATGGGATTTCGCCCTGCTGCTGGTGCGCCTGTTCCGGGCCCTCGACTCCATCGTCGGAGACGAAGGTACGGCCCGCCGATGGCTGGCCAGCGAGAACCTTGCCCTCAACGGTCGCCCCGTCGACCTGATCCGCAACACCGAAGGCCTGGTGCGTGTCGTTCACTACCTGGACGCCTCCCGCGCTGTCGTCTGAGGCCCGCCCCTGGCAGGCCGCCATCTGGCGCATGGTCGAGGCCCAGCACGTCGCCGCGACGATGAAGCTGGTAGACAGCCCCGCCGAGCAGGATCTCCTTGAATCCCTGCTCGAGGGCAGCAAACCTCCCAGCCCGGGCAGCACCGAGTTCCTCGACTACCTGCTTGCCGCCCCTTTCCGCTACAGCCCATCACGGGGCGGCTCGCGCTTCAGGGGGCCCACCGACCCCGGCGTTTTCTATGGCGCCGACACCGCCCTCACCGCCTGCGCCGAACTCGGCTACTGGCGCTGGCGCTTCCTCCAGGACACGCCCGCTCTGGAACGCCTTGAGCCGGTCGCCCATACCGCCTTCCGCACCCGTATCGCCACCACCGCCATCGACCTGCGTCTGCCCCCCCTCGCCGGGGATGCGGCGAGCTGGACCCACCCCACCGATTACACCGCCACGCAGGCCCTCGCCCGCCAGGCCCGCGAAGCCGCCATCGGTGCCATCGTGTACACCTCGGTGCGCGCCCCTTCCCCGGCCTGGTGCGCCGCCGTTCTGACGCCATCCGCCTTTGCCCGGAACGGCCCGGAACAGCCGACCCAGACGTGGTGGCTGGCCGTCAGGGGTGATGAAATCCAGTGGCGGCGAGACAAGGAATCCCTGGTTTTCCATGCCGCCAACTGGCGGGGCCGCCGCTGACGTGCACCTTCCCGATCATTTGTATATTCGCCATTGATCTAAAAACCGACCTTGGTCAGCACTAGAATCAATTAGAGAATCAATAACCCCTTTCCTGACACGGAGAATCAAGATGCGCATCGCCAACAACGTCGCCGAGCTTATCGGCAACACCCCCCTGGTCAAGCTCAACAGGATGGCCCCTTCCAACGGCGCCACCCTCGCCCTCAAGCTGGAATTCTTCAACCCCGCCCACAGCGTCAAGGACCGGATTGCCGCGGCAATGCTCGACGCGGCCGAGGCAGCCGGCAGGATCGGCCCCGACACCATCATCCTCGAACCCACTTCCGGCAACACCGGCATCGGGCTGGCCATGGTGTGCGCCGCCCGTGGCTACAAGTGCGCCTTCGTGATGCCGGAAACCATGAGCCGCGAACGCAAGCTGCTGCTCAAGGCCTATGGCGCCGACCTGATCCTCACCCCCGGCCCCGAAGGCATGCCCGGCGCCGTGAAGAAGGCCGAGGAGCTTGCGGCAGCCGATCCGCGCTATTTCATCCCCCAGCAGTTCGAGAACCCCGCCAACCCAGCCATTCACCGCAAGACCACGGCCGAGGAGATCTGGGCCGACACCGACGGACAGGTGGACATCTTCGTCTCCGGCGTGGGCACCGGCGGCACCGTCACCGGCGTGGGTGAAGTGCTCAAGGAGCGCAAGCCCGGGGTCAAGGTGGTGGCCGTGGAGCCCGCCGCCAGCCCCATCCTCTCCGGCGGCCAGCGTGGCCCCCACCCCATTCAGGGCATCGGCGCGGGCTTCGTGCCGGGCATCCTCAACACCCAGGTATACGACGAGGTCGTGCAGGTTCCCAATGATGCAGCCCTCGACACGGCCCGCCGCCTGGCCACCGAAGAAGGCCTGCTCGTGGGCATCTCCTCCGGCGCAGCGGTGTGGGCGGCCCTACAGGTTGCCGAACGCCCCGAGAACGCAGGCAAGCTGGTGGTGGTGATCATCCCCTCCTTCGGCGAGCGCTACCTGTCCACCGTGCTCTTCCAGCACCTGGAAGTCTGACATCTTGACCCCCTTCGACTTCAGCACCGCCCCGGATCGCGCCGGCTCCGAAAGCATCAAGTGGCGCCGCTACGCCGGCCGCGACGTGATCCCCATGTGGGTGGCCGACATGGACTTCGCCGCGCCCCCGGCGGTGCTGGACGCTCTCCATGCACGCATCGACCATGGCGTTTTCGGCTACGCCGACCCCTGGCCCTCGGTGCTCGAGGCGGTGGTCGAAGGCATTGCCCGGGACCACGCCTGGCGCATCCAGCCCGAGTGGCTGGTGTGGCTGCCGGGGGTGGTCACCGGCTTCAACGTGGCAGTGCGGGCCGTCGGTCAGCCCGGCGACGGGGTGTTCACCGCCACCCCGGTGTACCCGCCCTTCCTGCACGCCCCGGCCAACTTCGAACAGCGCCTGGTCACCACACCATTGGTGAACAGCGGCCAGCGCTGGGAGTGGGACTGGCCCGCCACCGAGGCCGCCGTGGCCGACGGGGTGCGCCTGTTCATGCTGTGCAACCCACACAACCCGGTGGGCCGCGTCTTCGACCGGGACGAGCTGGGCCGCATCGCCGCCCTGGCCGAACGCCACGACCTTACGATCTGCTCCGACGAGATCCACTGCGGACTGGTGCTCGACCCGGCCACACCGCACATCCCCATCGCCGCGCTGGACGAGCAGGTCGCCCGCCGCACCATCACGCTGATGGCCCCGTCCAAGACCTGGAACATCCCGGCGTTGTACTGCGCCTTTGCCATCATCCCCGACCCCACCCTGCGCGCCCGCTACAAGGGCGCCATGGCCGGCATCGTGCCCCACGTGAATGTGCTGGGCCTCACCGCCACCGAAGTCGCCTACCGGGACTGCGGCCCCTGGCGCGAGGCCCTCATCGCCACCCTGCGCAGCAACGCAGCCCGGGTCGTCGAGGCCATCAACGCCCTGCCCGGCCTGTCCACCACACCGGTGGAGGCCACCTACCTGGCCTGGATAGACTGCCGCGACTGGCTGGCCGCCAAGGGCATCGACAACACCGCCCGGCACTTCGAACAGGCCGGCGTGGGCCTCTCCGACGGCAAGGACTTCGGCCTGCCGGGCTTCGTGCGCCTCAACTTCGGCTGCCCGGCGGCCCGCCTCGAAGAAGGCCTGGCCCGCATCCGCCGGGCGGTCACGGGCTGACCCACCGGGTGAAGGCCGCACTGCCCCGGGACTTCCGGCTCTACCTGCTGATCAGCGTCATGGGCGCCCTGGTCCACTTCGGCCAGGGCGTCGCCGTGGGGTGGTCGGTGTACGAGCAGACCGGCTCCTCCCTGGCCCTGGGCCTGGTCGGCCTGGCCCAGTTTCTGCCCATCCTGCTCTTCTTCCTGCCGGCCGGGCACTTCGCCGACCGCTTCGAGCGGCGCAGCGTGATCGTCACCAGCCTGGCGCTCAGCGCCTCGGCCGCCCTGCTGCTGGGTGTCGCCGCCTGGCTGAACCTGGACGTGGCCTGGACCTACGGCGCGTTGCTGCTCTCGGGCTGCGCCCAGATTCTCAACCGGCCCGCCCGGGACGCCCTGATGCCCACCCTGGTCCCGCCGGCACAGCTAGCCCGGGCCATTGCCCTGGCCAGCTCGCTGCATCAGGTCGCCTCGATGGCTGCGCCTGCGCTGGCCGGCCTGGGGCTGGCCCTGTT
>Ga0209097_10001336_pt1 | contig 21273 bp, 15 predicted proteins | sample AD_UKC052_MetaG_FD_184419 | JGI IMG/M metagenome (GOLD analysis project Ga0209097, IMG submission 184419) | Active sludge microbial communities of municipal wastewater-treating anaerobic digesters from USA - AD_UKC052_MetaG (SPAdes) (version 2) | ecosystem: Engineered > Bioreactor > Anaerobic >... | reverse complement strand
GGAGTATCCGCTCTGCGTTCCTCCTATTGCTGAACCGCTCTTCCAGCACTTCCACGCGCTTCTCTACCGCCTGCCCGTTCGCCGGTGAACCCATGCATGCGAGAATGCTGTTCCGCATGGCCTCCGCGCTATCGTGAACATGGCACAGTTCAGCCAGACCGGTGCCTTCCACCATGGGCGTATTGCACACCACGTGGCGGCCGGTGTACAGGCAGAGCAGCAGTTTCAGTTTGATGCCTGTTGCTTGAAAGGTGGGCAACACGTTCACATGCGCATTGCGGACAAGCCGGTGGATCTCTGCAGTGTCCACGTTCTCGCGCAATTCCACATTGGGCGCTTTGGCCACCGCTCGCTTCAGTTCATTGCTGGCATTGCTGCCCGCGATCACCAATCGCACCGGAGCGCCATTGAGGACCTTCTGCACCAGGAACAACGCGGCTTGATCGTTCTCCGCTACGCCCAGAGCGCCGTGATAGAACGCGAATTCGCCCAGCCCATCGAGCACGTCCACCTTATCGCACGCGTGGAATGCGGGAATGTGGGAGACATGCTTGAAATGCCCAGCGAAATAGGCTTCGTCCTTGGGACTGATGGCCAATACATGATCGGCCTCGCTGAGCACCGGCTCGAACCGTAGCAACTTGCGTGCTTCGTTGATGAAGTAGGTGCGCCGGAACGCGTTGCCTTCAGCCTTGGCCAACGCCGTGTAATAATCGTGTTCCACGTTGTGCGCGCGCACCAAGCGCTTTCGACCGTGCAGCCGCGGATCACCTAAGCTGTAACAGCTGTGCAGTCCTTCGAAAAGGATCGGGTGATCGTCCTTCAGCAACCGGTCCATCAACGCTTCACTCCGGCGGCTCACCACCACATAGGGCAGCGAATTCAACAGCTGGTGCTTCCCCAAATGACGCGGGTAGTAATGCACCGAAGCGCACATCCGATCCAGGTCCTTCGACCGGCCACGTCCATACTCGAAACAATGCAGGTGTACTTGCGCCCCCACTTCGGCCAAGGCCTTCACTTTGAAGTAGACGTCGATCACCCCACCATAGTCCGGTGGAGCAGGCACGTCGAAGCTGATGATATGGAGGTGCTGTTCAGCCAATCCCAAGGAAGACGGCCTTCAGCGCGTCCTGCTCGCGGGAACCGTCCAGCGAAGCGGCCGCGAAAATAGCATTCTGCCGAAGGGCCTCGCGCCGTGTGGCATCGCCCAGCAAAGCGCGCACTTCCCGGGCGATGATGGACGGTTCAGGGCTGGGCACCACCACCCCGGCATCGTAGGGCCGAACAAGCCCCGCCACTTCGGGTAGGTCAGTGACAAGGACAGGTATCGAAGCCCGGAAATAGTCGAAGAGCTTGTTGGGTAGGCTGAAGCGATAATTGAGGTTGGTGTCCTTGTCCAACGAAAGGCCGAGATCCGCATTGCGGGTGTACTGCATCATCTGCTCGTACGGCATCCGAGGAAGCATAAGTACGCGATCATGGAGCTGATGGGTGCTCACCAAGTGTTCCAGAACGGGCCAGGCATCACCACCACCGATGATCAGCAAGAGGCACTCGGGAAGGTGCCGCATGGCTTCCACCGCCTCCTCCCCGCCACGCTGCACGTTGATTCCACTGCCTTGCAGGATGAGGATGAACCGATCAGTAGGCAGGCCGAGCTCTTTGCGCGATAGAAGGGAACCCAATTCGCGTGGCATGGGGATGTTCCGCACCACCGCGAGCGACCTGCCATAACGCTCCCGGTAAGCCAATGCGATGCTGTCATTCACCGTGATGATATGACGCAGCTTGGGGAAGATGCGGCGCTCGATCGCCAGCCAGACCTTCCGTACACCCGGCCGTTGGACCAACTCCGGCACTTCCGTGTAGAACTCATGGCTATCGTAAACGATCTCCCGACCACGCAACCGAGCGGCGAGGTACGCGGCCAGCAGGGTATCGAGGTCGTTCGCCACCACCAGGTTGAAGCGCGCGAACACAAGGAGCGCGAATAGACGCAGGTTGTACTCCGCATAGAACAAGGGACCCTTCCGGAAGAGCAACCGCATACGTTTGATGGCATAGGGCCTTTCCAACGGAAGAGAGCCGTGAAGCTTACGCCCCACGAGCAGCACCTCATACCCCAGTTCACCCAACACCGTGCACGTCCGATGGACCCGGTTATCGGTGCTCAGGTCATTGGTGACGGCTACGATGGCTCGTGGCATGGATGTCACCGGGGGGCTGTGTACAAGCCGCGCGATGGCCGCCCAAAGTAACGGGAGCAGCCCCAGTAAACTTGTGCCCACACCCATGGACCTTCAACGGAACGCGAGCCTCAAGGCGTACAACACCTTTGGTATCGAAGCAACTGCCGATCGGCTGGGCCGCTTCACCAGCGCCACAGAACTGAAGGAGATGCTCGCACTTCCGGAGGTGAAGGCCGCTCCCTTGCTCATCCTCGGCGGGGGTAGCAACATCCTGTTCACGCAGGACTTTCGGGGCACCGCGCTGCTCAACGAGATGCTCGGCATGGCCGTGGTGCAAGAGAATGACGAACACGTGTGGGTGAAGGCCGGCGCCGGTGTGGCCTGGCATGAATTCGTACTGCGGTGCGTGGAGCATGGCTGGGGCGGTGTGGAGAACCTGTCCCTGATACCCGGCAAAGTGGGCGCCGCACCCATGCAGAACATCGGCGCGTACGGCGTGGAGATCAAGGACACCTTCAGCTCGTTGGAAGCCCTTCGCATCGCGGATGGAGAAGTGGTCACCTTCGACAAGGAAGCCTGCGCTTTCGGCTACCGGGAGAGCTTTTTCAAGCGCAAGGGTAAAGGGCAGTACGTGATCCTCTCCGTCACGTTCAGGCTCGACAAGAAACCGACCTTGAACACCAGCTACGGCAACATCCAGCAGGAATTGGAGCGAATGGGCATTTCGGAGCCCACACTCCGCGATGTGAGTGACGCGGTGATCGCCATCCGACGGAGCAAATTGCCGGACCCGGCCGTCCTTGGGAATGCGGGCAGCTTCTTCAAGAACCCCGTGGTTCCCCAAGAGGTGGTGGACACCATCAAGGCGCAACACCCGGACCTGGTCGCATACCCGGCCGGCGCTGGGCAGGCGAAACTCGCCGCTGGCTGGCTCATCGAACGGGCCGGGTTGAAGGGGTATTCGCTCGGAACACACGGCGTTCACGATCGTCAAGCACTGGTCTTGGTCAATCGCGGGGGTGCCTCAGGAAGCGAGATCTACGCCCTCAGCGAGCATGTACTGCGAATGGTGAAGACCGCCTTCGGTGTGGAATTGGAGCGCGAGGTGAACATCCTGTGACCGCAAAGGATCACGAGGGTCGATCGGTTTCTGCACCCTTGCTCTCCTTTGGAATGGGCCGCATTCACGATCTTCGATGCATGGCGCAACGCACACTGGGTGTATTCTCCGTCCTACTGATCGCCTTCGCCGCGATCACGGCCTGCCGCAAGGACCCCGCCATGACCAGCGCAACGGCCTCTATCCCATATGAACCGGATCTTCCCGCTTGGCTTCTTGATAGTACGACCTACAGGTGGCACACCCCTCAAGATAATCCCAGCACGGTCGCAGGGGTGGAACTCGGGCGGAAGCTCTTCCATGAAGTAGCGCTCTCCGATGACTTCAGCATGTCCTGCGCCACATGCCATGTACAAGCTGATGGGTTCAGCGACATAAGGCAGTTCTCCATTGGAACCAATGGAGCCGTCGGCCGACGCCAAGCCATGTCGGTGTTCAATCTCGCCTGGGATGCGTTGTTCTTCTGGGACGGCCGTTCCACCAGCTTGGAGGACCAAGCCTTCAGGCCTGTGGTGGACCCCTCCGAGATGCGGAATAGTTGGCCCACCGTAGTGGCACGCCTTCAAGCGCACCAGGAATACCCTGGCCTCTTCGAACGCGCGTTCGGCACCTCGATCATCGATAGTGTGAACGTGGTGCGTGCGATCGCACAATTCGAACGGAGCCTCATTTCCCTGCAGTCGCGATTCGATCGTTTCAGGTACCTCGGCGACTCCACTGCGCTGGATGAGCAGGAACAGCGCGGCATGAACCTCTTCATGCGTGGCGCCCACTGTGCGGACTGCCATCACGAACCGCTCATGGCGGATCATGGCCTGCGCAATAACGGGCTAGACCTGATCTTCGCAGACCAAGGTGCGGCAGAGGTCACCAATAACCCCGCACACGCCGGACGTTTCAAGGTGCCAACGCTGCGCAACATCGAGCTGACCCCACCCTATATGCATGATGCCCGATTCGCAACGCTGGAAGCAGTGGTCGATTTCTATGCGAACGATGTACAACTTGAAAGCCCAGGACTAGACAACCACATGCTGCCGTGGGTGGCTGGGCAGGTGCAACTGGACGAGCAGGACCGCCTTGATCTGGTCGCCTTCCTTAGAACGCTTACTGACGAAGCGTTCGTCACGAACCCGGCGTTCAGTGATCCGAATTGAAGGTGGCTCGGGGTCATAAAGCGGTCATCCTGTCCATCATGGCCTTGGTCGCCGCCGCAAGTGGCTGCCAAGGTCGACGTGCCTCGGTGGAGTCCACGCAGCACCACGAACCCACACCGGCAACGCTTCGCTACCCCTCATGGGCTGTGGATACGGCACACCAGCCCATCGTTCCGTATGATAACCCACTAACAGCGGAAGGCATCGCCCTGGGTCGCCGGTTGTTCTACGAACCGGCCCTCTCGCGGGACAACGATGTATCCTGCGGTTCCTGCCATGTCCAAGCCCATGCTTTCAGTGACCCCCGGCGATTTTCGATCGGCATGGACGGCCGCGCAGGAACACGCAATGCGATGGCCTTGGTCAACCTGGCGTGGAACCACTTCTTCTTCTGGGATGCACGCTCCCTGACGCTCGAACTCCAGGCGTTCGAGCCGGTGCGCGACCATCGCGAACTCTTCAACGCTTGGCCAGAGATCATCCAACGTCTCAAGGAGAAGCCCGGATATGAGGTTCAATTCCTACAAGCATTTGGAACCATGGAGTTCGACAGCTTGGATGTGGTCTTCGCACTGGCCCAATTCGAGCGCACACTGATCTCATTCGATTCACCCTTCGACCGCTACCACTACGGCTGCGACAGCACCGCATTGACGCCAGCCCAGATCCGTGGAAAGGACCTCTTCTTCGGCCGGGCCCATTGTGCGGATTGCCACGAACTGCCGGTGTTCCAAGACCACGGGGTGATCAACATCGGGCTGGATAGCACGATCACGGATCCGGGCATGGGTGGTTACACGGGAAAGCCCTGGCACATGGGCCGCTTCAAGACACCCACGCTTCGGAACATCGCCGTCAGCGCACCGTACATGCACGACGGACGGTTCAACACGCTCGGCGAAGTCCTCGACTTCTATGCGGGCGACGTGCACCTGAACACACCGAACTTCGATGATCACATGTTCGCCTGGAAACTCGGCGTCGTCAATTTGGACGAACAGGATCGGGCTGACCTCGAACGATTCCTCGAAGCGCTGACCGACAAGACATTCCTCTCGGATCCTGCGTTCGGTCCTCCCGTACCATGAACGGGATCACCGGACATCACCATCTTCGCCAGCTCTAGCCCTACCCTAATGAACCGGACAAGCACGCTGCTCATCGCCTTCGCGATCCCTTTCCTGCTCCATGCGCAAAAGGCGCTCACCTTGCGCGATGCCATCCTGAAGGCAGGTACCGAATACGCGCCCGACCGGTTGCGCGGCCTGCAATGGATCGAAGGGTCCAACACCTACAGCTATATCAAGGAGGACAAGCTCATGCGCGGCACCTTGGGCAAGAGTTTGGATCTGGCCATCATCGACCTGGCCACGTTGAACCAAGCGGTGGGCGACACGGTGAAGCTGAAGTCCCTGCCCATGGTCACCTGGCTGAGCCCTGAGCGCTATCGCTTCTTCCATAACGGGCGGTACCATATCCACACGGTGGGTGCCCGGACCACGGAGATCGTGGCCCTACCTGCGGAGGCGGCGAACGAGGACATCCACCCGAAGACAGGTGCCATCGCTTACACGGTGGACAAGGACCTCTACCTCCATCGGCCTGGCCAGAAAGGCGACACACGCATCACCGCGGATGGCACGGATGGCATCCTGAATGGACAGAGTGTGCACCGTCAGGAATATGGCATCACGAAAGGCACCTTCTGGTCACCCGACGGGAACATGCTCGCTTTCTATCGGATGGACGAGCGCATGGTATCACCGTATTTCCTGGAGAACATCAGTACCCGTCCGAGCACGTTCGATAAGATCCGCTATCCCATGGCCGGCGACACCAGCCATCACGTCACCATTGGTGTTCACGACCTACGCACCGGTAAGACCACCTTCCTGCGCACGGGTGAACCCGCTGATCAGTACCACACCAATATCGGGTGGAGCGCCGATGAGCAGCATTTGACCGTAGCACACTTGGATCGCCCGACGGAACACCTGAAGCTCATCAGCTACGACCCGCTCTCCGGAGAGCCCAAGGCGACCTTGTTGGAAGAGCATGACGACAAGTACCTGGAACCTCAACAGCCCGTACGTTTCCTGAAGACCAAGCGGAACCAGTACATCTGGCAAAGCCAACGCGACGGGTGGAACCATCTCTACCGCTATGATCTAGTGAACCGCTCCGTGGAACAGCTCACCAAGGGTCAATGGCTCGTGAAGGATGTGGTGGGCATGGACCCGAAAGAGACCTTCATTATCGTGGAAGGAACGGCGGAGATCATTCCAGGCAGGCCTACAGGCGCCTTGGAAACACACCTCTATCGTGTGGAACTCGCCTCCGGTAAGGTGAAGCGGCTCACCCAGGAGCCCGGCACGCACCATGGCCAGCTGAGCAGCGATGGAAGCACGCTGATCGATACCTGGAACAGCGTTTCTACACCAGGTGAAGTCGTCCTACGCGACAGCCGCACGGGCCAGCGGATGAAAGTGCTGCTCACCTCCAAGGACCCACTGGAAGGCATCACCAAGGGCGCCCTCGAGCTACTCACGATCCCCGGGGCGGAAGGCGACTACCTCAATGCACGGGTGATCAAACCCAGTCATTTCAACAAGGACAAGCGCTACCCCGTATTGATCTACGTGTACAATGGCCCTCATGTGCAACTGGTCACGAACGGGTACCTCGGTGGTGCCTCGCTCTGGATGTTGGAAGCCGCCGAACGGGGTTACCTGGTCTGGACGGTCGATGGCCATGGAAGCGCGAACCGCGGCAGAGCGTTCGAGCAGGCCATCCACCGGCACTTGGGCGAGGTCGAAGTGAAGGACCAGATGCGCGGGGTGGACTACCTCAAAGGACTGCCTTTCGTTGACGACAACCGCATCGGGGTACACGGCTGGAGCTTCGGGGGACATATGACCACCGCCATGCTCACCCGTCATCCTGGTGTCTTCAAAGCGGGTGTGGCCGGCGGCCCCGTGATCGATTGGGGCCTGTACGAAGTGATGTACACCGAGCGCTATATGGATACTCCAGCGGAGAATCCCGAAGGTTATGCCAGTACGGACCTTACACGCCTGGCCGACAAGCTGCAGGAACCGTTGCTCATCATCACCGGCGGCAAGGACGATACCGTTCTACCCCAACACGCGTATTCTTTTCTGAAGGCGTGCGTGGACAAGGGCATTCCGGTCGACTTCTTTGATTATCCCGGTCATGGGCACAATGTTCGCGGGAAGGACCGGATCCACTTGATGGAGAAGGTCCTCGACTACTTGGATCGATACTTAGGGCCAACGAACGGATAAGGAACCCTAGAATGACGGTTTCTCGATGATGGCATCGTGCATGGTGATGTTAGTTTCGACCACCATGAGAACATCGTTACTCTTCGTAGCCCTTCTTCCCGCTGCACTCATCGCCCAAACCACTCACTTCGTTGAGGTGGGAGGCAGTACGCTTGGCCCGGCGCTACCCTACTATGATCCGAATGTGCTGAACATCCAAGTCGGAGATATCGTGACGTGGGAGAACGCTAGTGGCACTCATAACGTGAACGGCACCTCATTCTTCTTTCCAACGAACCCCGAGGGCTTCACCAATGGCGACCCCTCCGATAGTGACTGGACCTATTCCTACACCTTCACCATCCCGGGTGTTTACGATTACATGTGTACCACCGAAGGTCACTCGGCCACACAGATGGGCCGGATCATCGTAGCCGACGCCAACAGTGTTCCAGAAGGTGCGGCAGAAGCACCGCTCGTGCTTTCGCCTTCCTTGGCTGCTGAACACATCTTCGTTGAAGTGGGGAACAGGGCGATCGACCGCTACGAGGTGGTAGGACTTGATGGACGCGTGGTCATCAGCCAGGCCGGAGCGGCGGGCCGAATGGCCAGGATCGGAGTGGCTACACTACCAAAAGGCAATTACCTGGTGCGCGTGGTCGAAGCCAATGGCAAGTCCACCACCTTGCGCTTCAGCAAGAATTGATCACGGGATCCGCAACACCTTCACGGCAGCTCTGACGCCATTGGCGCCGTGGGTAACCACGGTGTAGCTGCCAGGTACCAGCGCGGACATATCGAAGGTGGTGCTTCGCTTTCCTTGCGATAGGGCGTACTCCACGCCCGGGTACACGACCTTACCCACCGCGTCGATCATCTCGATCCGATACGCACTTGGCTCACTGACCTCCAACCAGACCTGCACATCGGTGGTGGCCGGATTCGGATAGGCATAGATGTGAGGCCCAGCCATTGGATCCCGCCCGCTCACGGCTGCTGATGGATCGTACGGAACGGCAAGTGCCGCCATGCTCCCAATCGACAGCTTCGCAAGCTTCTCGAAGTAGGGCACATCGAAGTGCTCTACCCGATCGTTCATGGTGTGATAGAATGGGTTGGGGTCGCCGGTGAACTCTTCGATCATCAGCACCGCTCCATAGCCAGCGGACCAGAACGATGCGTGATCACTGTACGTGGCCCCTGGCGTGGTCAGCAGCAGATCGATATCGATATCATAACGGTCATGGATGGCGAACATGGTATCCGCGATCGCCATGGAGTTGGCCACAGGACGGGCATGCACGCGCGCCTTCTTGTCACCATTACCATCCCAAGCGATCGCATCCATGTTGACCACCCCAACGATGTTCTCGTCGTTCCCGGCCATGGAGTTCGCGTAGTAGATACTACCGATCTTTCCCTGTTCTTCCTGATCCCAGAGCGCGAACACGATAGTGCGCTCGAAGGGGATGTCCTGCAGGATACGCGCTGCTTCCAACACCGCTGCGCAACCGCTGCCATCATCGTCCGCAGCCGGGGCATTGAACATCCCCGCAGGTAGTGCGTCGTAATGTGCGCAAAGGATCACGATCTCATCGGGGTACAACGATCCTGTCTTGGTCACCAGCACGTTCCTGCCAGTCGCATTGAACGCTTGTGCGGTGGGGGTGTAACCCCATGACGCGAACTTCTGCTCATAGTACTGCTGCGCCACGGCGTTCAGTGGGTTGTCAGAATGCCGGCTGGAGATCGTGACCGCCCCCTCACCCAGGTCGACCGCTACTTCACCGGACATCTGTTCAACGTACAGCAACATCGAATCGGTCCGCACCGAATCGATGATATCGCCGATGATGAGGTGCTGAGCAGGCAGTGCCCAAGAGCACACGATCGCTAGGGAAAACAAGAATGAGCGCATGGGATCTAAGGAACCGGTCAGGAATGGGATCAGGATCAACGGATCACAACGACCCGCTCGATGTAAGAACGACCGCCCGCCTCCACGTGTACCAGGTAGGTTCCTGAGCCTGCCGGAAGGGGTTGCACCCAACTTGGACCGAAGGCACCACGACGCTGAGCCACCAGACTGCCCGCGGCATTGAACACGCGGATCGAGGTCACCCTTTCCGTGATCCCCTCCACGCGGAGTAGACCGTCCTGCACAGGATTCGGGTAGATGCGCACACCCAGTTCTTCCAGATCATCAACACCCGTGGTCAAGTCGAGCACCTCAGCCTCCTTCACCAACACGGGCGATCCATCTTCCGCGCTATACATGGTCCGGAACGCATCGATCTCGGGTGTATTGAAGGCGAACATCTCTTCCATCCAACGCGGAGGTGCGCTTTGGTACCACACCCGGCTTCGCACTGTGATCGCTCCGGTATAACCGTTCAACGCCACGTGGTAGTGCACCATATCCGTACCACTTCCTTCAGAACCACTTTCGTTCCGGTTGAAGTCGACGTCCGAAACAGGCACACCCACCACCAAGGTGGTATCATAGCTCGGGTGTGCAGTCGTGAACCCGAGTGGGGCAAGCCGGTTGTCCTTCAAGGATTCCTTGGCGCGTTCGAGTACGGTGGTCTTGTTGCCGTTCACGTCGGCCATCACCATCTCGTAGATCTGCGCCTGTTCCTCATTGCGGATCACATCATGATGCGGCTCCCAATCGGCATCATGGCCCATCACTTCATAGGTCTCATCCCATCCGCCACTGCGGAACAGGGTATCGCCACTGGCGTTCTCCACCACGAGTTCCACGAACGCGCGTCGCGCAGGATAGCCGCTCGGGAATTTGTGTCCCGCGAGGTTGGTCAGTTTCACCGCGATGAAAGCTGTGTCGGCCGTGCGGTCCACCACTTCGTTCTGCACCAACAAGGTCTGGTTCTGGAGCAATCGCGTAGTGCGTGCGATGGTGCTGTCGAACTGCACCGCATTGGCTGTCAGCAGCAATTCTTGGCGATTGTTCTTGAGCAGGTTCAACATGAAGGTGTTGCCACCGACCAGATCGTGTTTGCCGTAAGGCGTGCGCAGGTATTCCTCCGAGGCGAGGAAATCATACAGTGCGGAGATCACCATGGGCTCATCCACGCGAGGCATATGGCAACCTTGGCAGGTCACCCCACCTTCTGGGTCGATGTCAGGGTTGAACACCGAGTTCAGCCATTCGTGATAGGTGGCCTGCTCCACGAACTTGTCGCCCGTGGCGTTCCCTTCCAGGTCGGCGGTTTCTGTGATCAACGTGTGGCAACCCGCACAAAGACCGGCGTCAGTGATATGCTCACCATACTGGGGTGCATAACCAACAAAGGACTCCATGGGAGCACCGAAGAGGTTCTTTGCATTGATCGGTCCGTAGACCACATCGTTCAGGTCGAACTTCAACGTTCCGGAGAAGAGTTGCCCGATGCTGTCTGCACTTTGCATGTGGCACGAGAGGCAGGAGACGCCGTCCATGGCCACAGGATCAGGCGTCATTTCAGCGATGGAGTAGTGTCCACCGCCGGTCAGGAATTTGTCATAGCGACCCATGGGTGCATGGCATGAGGTGCACTTATCCTCCAGTCCTGCTTGATGTCCGGGGTTCACGGCCACCTCATGACTCACCTTGGCACGCCAGAAAGGATCCTTGGCTGAGTTGGCCATCATGGTGGAGCGCCACGAATCGACCGGGTTCACATCAACCCCAGCGGCGGTGTGGTTGGCCAGAACCGGAGGGATATCATCTAAACCATGGCACCCGTTGCAGGCGCCGCTGCCCATGAAGTAAGTATTGCCATCGATCGGCAGGTCCAGTCCACCTCGGAAACCTTCCAACTCCGTTTCGGAATGGTAGCGGGCGTGGGCTTTGGGCAGATCATCACTTGTCCAAGCCACGAATAGGGTCACGGTGCCAGCTACACCTGCGATGATGGCTGTACGAGCGGGTAAAGATCGCTTCATGCGTCGGGTTCCAATGGGTGCAAAATACGAAGCCTCCGGGTGCCAAGTGGAGGCACACCGGAGGCTATCATTGTAGGGCAGCGGTCAGGCGCCGCGCTGTGCGCTCTTCCGCACGGCAGTGGTCTTTGCCTTGGAAGTGGTCGGCTTCGCAGTGGTGGTGGCCTTCTTGGCTGGCTCCGCTTTCGCCTTCGTGTCGCCTTCTTTAGGAGCTTTGGCCTTGGCGGTCTTATCAGCGGGTTTCTCCTCCGCCTTTTTCTCTTCCTTCTTCTCGAACTCCCCGGCTTTCAACAGCTGTTGATACCAAGCGAAGAGTTTACGGACGTCACTGCCATAGATCCGCTCGCGGTCGTGGGTCGGCAGCGCCTCTCCCAACTTGGCGAACAGCTTGTCCTCGCTTTCCTTCGGATCCAAGCTTTCCTTGCCCTTCTCCACGGCATGCAGCTTTTCGAGCACCTCCTTCAAGGGCACATCATCGCCGGTGGTGAACATGCTGATCTCTTCCAAGGAACTCACCTTGGCGGTCGACGGGACCGGGATACGCTTGCCATCGAGCAAGGATTCGGCTATCACGGCTTGACGGCCTTGTGCGACGACGCGGAACAGGCCGGGCTTGCCGGCGACGGAAATGATCTTGCTGAGGTCCATTCGAGGTTCTTGGTGTGCCAAAGCTAATGAACGTGAAGGCCGTTATCAGGTCTTCTGCTTCTTCTTTCTGGCAGCGGGGAATAGGATGTTGTTCAAGATAAGCCGATACCCCGCCGAGTTCGGATGGAGTCCAAGGTCCGTGGGTGGGTCACCTACCATGTGCTGGTAGTCCTCCGGGTCGTGCCCCCCATAGAAGGTCCATTGCCCCAGACCGAATTCGCCATGGATGTATTTCACGGTGCCTTGCGCCTTGTTCTCTCCCATCACCAGCACGCCGGGTTTCACCAAACTCTTCCGGAAAGCCGTGGTCTGGCCCATGAACCCGCGCACCACCTGTTCGTGGCTTTGGCAAAGCATGGTGGGCACCACGTCCCACTTGGCGCTGAAATCGAATAGGGTGAAGAAATCCCGCGTCTGCCCGATGGTGCCATGGATGTCCGTGGCGTCGATGTTACTGAACTCGTAGGTCATCGGATCGGTCACGAGCCTGAAATCCTTGAACGCGAAAGTGCGGCCGAAGTCGATCTTTTCCTGGGCTTGCGGATCGATGGGGTCGCGATCGAACTCCGGTGTGCAGATGTCCACCCCTTCTGCCGCTAGGGCGATGTCGTAAGAATCAGTACCGGAGCACATGGTGAAGAGGTAACCACCGCCCGAAACGTAGTCGCGGATCCTCGTGGCCACCGCCAATTTCATCTCACTCACCTTGGCGAAACCGAGCGAGGCGGCAACAGCCTCACTTTCCTGCACTTGTGCCTGGTACCATGGCGCGCTGCGGTACATCCGGTAGAACTTGCCGTACTGACCGGTGAAATCCTCGTGGTGCAGGTGCAACCAGTCGTATTGCGGCAGAACCCCGGCGATGATCTGCTGATCATAGATGCGTTCGTACGGGATCTCCGCGTAGGTCATCACCAAGGCCACGGCATCATCCCAGGGCTGGAAGCTCTCCGGCGCATACACGGCGATCTTCGGCGCCTTCTCCAGCTTCACCACCTCCATGTTGGCTTCCGGGTCCGCGATCTCGGCCAGGATGGTAGCAGCCTGTGCGTCGGCGATGACCTGGTAGGTAACACCGCGTATCGTGCACTCCTGCTCCACCTCCTTGTAGTGGTCGATCAAGAAGCTGCCCCCGCGGTAGTTCAATAGCCAATCAATGGAAGCATCCCTTCCTAAAGTCCAGAACGCGATGCCGTAGGCCTTCAGGTGGTTCTGTTGCGAACCATCCATCGGGATCAGCAATTTGGTGGCCGATGCTTGCCATGCGGCGGCCACGACGAACACCGCAACGAGCAGTATGCGCAGGCTAGAACGGTGCCGAGTTGTCGTCGAAGCTGGTATCATCGTTCATCCGGCTGGGCCGTGTGATGGTGCGGAAGGGATTCGGGTCGAACCCATCCGATCCCGTGCCATCACCGCCAAAGTTACCGGAGATGCTCTCCAGATCGGCGAATTTGGCCAGTTCAGGGATGAAACGCAGCCTGACGGTATCTACGGCGCCGTTCCGGTGCTTGGCCACGATCACTTCGCCGATGCCCAATGTGCTGCCGTGCTCGTCCTCGTGGATCTTGTAGTACTCCGGACGGTACAGGAAGCAAACGATGTCCGCATCCTGCTCGATGGCGCCGGATTCGCGCAGATCGCTCAGCATCGGCCGCTTGTCGCCCCCGCGGGTCTCCACCGCACGGCTCAACTGCGAGAGCGCGATGATCGGGATGTCCAATTCCTTGGCGATGCTCTTGATGGAACGCGAAATGCTGCTGATCTCCTGTTCACGGTTGCCGCCTTTGCTGTCGCCGCCGGCCGTCATCAACTGCAGGTAGTCGATGATGATCAGGTCCACGTTGTGCTGGCTCTTCAAGCGACGGGCCTTGGCGCGCAGCTCGAAGATGTTCAGGCCCGGCGTATCGTCGATGAAGATGGGCGCGTTGGTCAACCGCGCGATATGCTGGTGCAGGATGGTGAATTCGGCATCAGAGAGGTCGCCCTTGCGCAACTTCTCGGAACTGATGCCTGCTTCACTGGCGATCAAACGCGTCACCAGCTGGGTGCTGCTCATCTCCAAACTGAAGACGGCCACTGCCCGCTTGTGCTCCACCGCGATATTGCGCGCCATGCTCAACACGAAGGCGGTCTTCCCCATCGCCGGTCGCGCGGCCACGATCACCATATCACTTCGCTGCCAGCCGGCGGTGAGTTTGTCCAACTGCACGAAGCCCGTAGGGATACCGCTCACCCCACCGGTCTTCGACTTGGCGTTCTCGATCTGCTCGATGGCCCCCTGGATCAGGTCGCTCATCGGCTCGTAGTTGCGCTTCAGGTTGCCGCTTGTGATGGCATAGAGGTCCTGCTCCGCTTTGTCCAACAGATCGAACACGTCAGCGGTGTCGTCGTAGGCATCACGGGTCATCTCCGCGCTGATGCGGATCATCTCGCGCAGGATGTGCTTCTGGCTGATGATACGCGCGTGATACTGCACGTTCGCACTGCTCGCCACTTTGTTGGTGAGCTGGCTGATGTAGAAGGGTCCGCCAACGATATCCAGTTCGCCGCGCTTCTTCAGCTCCTGGGTCACGGTCAGGATGTCGATCGGTTGATCGTTGCGGAAGAGGCTAAGGATGGTGTCGAAGATCTTCTTGTGAGCTTCCACATAGAAGCTGTCCGGCTGCAGGATGTCAATGGCCTCGTTCACGGCGTTGCGCTCGAGCATGAGCGCACCCAGAACCGCTTGCTCCAATTCGGGAGCCTGCGGTGGAAGCTTGCCCGCTTCCAAGGCCGATTCGAGCAAGGATGCCGCTTGCCTGCGGCCGGCGGTGCCGCGCGTGCGGTCCGTTGAACGGGTGTTGGAGAGGTCGGCCATGGACTATGTCGAACGCAGGCGACCCGGTTGCGGCCCGGTAATGATCGGACGGGAGAGCGACAGGATGCGAACGTGGATGGGCGGCAAAAGTAGATCCACTTCGATGCGTTGGCCGGACCGATGTGAACAACTCATACCCACCCCATCAACAGTCCGATCGTGGAGATCATTATCCACTCCATCAGCCCCCTGTTACCCAGTACCTTTGAAGATGAGATGCGACGCATAAGCAAGTTGGCGGTGGTGATCGGGGGTGTTCTCCTGTGCCTTTCGTGCAAGAAGGACAAGGACGGAACACCTCCCAAGGTGGACATCATCAGCCCGAGTGCTGGTTCAACATTCGCGGTCCCTGATACCGTCCACGTGCGCGTTCAGGTCAGCGACGACCGGGTCATCGAGTCGCTCACCGTGGAATTGTTGAACCCCGCTGGATCCGTCGTGGCGAGCGGTGGATCGCGCAGTCTTGATGCAACGAGCGGCACCTACGACTTCACCTTGATCCTCACTGATGAGCGCCTTCCAAGTGGCGACCACACCATCGTAGCACGAGCGCGGGACGGCTTCAATGACGCACGCGACTTCGTGGAAGTGAACGTATTGGAAGCACCGCTCCGGTTGCGGGCGCTGTTCCTGGCACCTGCCTTCAGCGAGGAGAGCACCATCATTACGCGGATCGATAGCACAGGCGCAGCTGCACCCTTCGTTACCGTCGCCGACTTCAACGGCATCGCGGTGGATGGGAATTCCCAGCACCTTTTCGTGGCCGGTTCTCGCTACGCCCCGCTTCAAGCGATACCCGCGGCGAATAGTGCGAATACTTGGCAGGTTAACGCCCCTGGCAACGACCAACCGGAGCAATTCACAGCGTTGACGGTGGACCCGACCGATGAACGGGTGTACTGCGCAACGCGTGACGGCTTCATCCGCGGCTGGACGGGTGACGGCTTTCAACGATTCACGGCCGAGTGCCTTCCAGATCATCGCTGCGAAGCCATCGTGGTCATGGAGAATGAGGTAGCCACTTGGCAGCGCGCCATCGTGGGCGGGGCCTCCCGCGTCGTCACCTACACGCCGGCGGGAACGCTCTACGAGCAGCTGCCGGTGGAGCATGAACGGATCGCGCTGTTCCACCGCACAGGTACGAGTCTAGTGCACTTCGCGAATGCCGGTGGAGAAGGACTGATCGAGGACCTCAACATTTCGGCTGGTGGGGCACCGGACATCCGCACCTTTCCTGGCGAGGCCATTCGCGCCGTCGTACGCTTGAACCCGAATCAGTTCATCGTGGCGCTTGACAACAGATTGGTCCGTTTCGACCGACCCTTGCAGACCGTAACACCACTGTCCAGTGGGATCAGTGCGGATGCACTGGCCTATGAAGCCGCAACGGGATCGCTCTACATCGCATCGGGCACCGGATTGATCACCATGGACCCGAACACGGGCACCATCGTGGCCAATACTTCAGTGGGCTTCACGATCGGGCACATCCTGCCACTGCTCAACCGGTAGTGGTCAGCGCTTTTTCCCGTCGGGCTTGGCTTTCAGCACCACACCCATGTCGCAGAATTTCTTGATCCGGCGTTCCACGAGCTTGTCCGGCGCCGTCTTCACCAGCTTGTCCAAGTGTTTCACCACTTCGGCTTTCACCAAGCGGCCAGCTTCCACCGGATCGGCATGGGCGCCGCCGGCCGGCTCCTTGATGATGCCATCGATCAACTTGTTCGCGAGCATGTCATCCGCCGTCAGCTTTAGCGCTTTGGCGGCTTGCTCCTTATAATCCCAACTGCGCCAGAGGATGGACGAGCAGGACTCCGGAGAGATCACGCTATACCATGTGTTCTCGAGCATGAGCACCTTGTCGCCGATACCGATGCCAAGCGCTCCGCCGGAGGCACCTTCACCAATGATGATGCAGATCACTGGCACCTCCAACTTCATCATCTCGAACAGGTTGCGCGCGATGGCCTCGCCTTGTCCGCGTTCTTCGGCCTCCAGACCTGGGAATGCACCCGGAGTATCGATCAGCGTCACCACCGGCTTGTTGAATTTCTCCGCCAGCTTCATCAGGCGCAAGGCCTTGCGGTAGCCTTCCGGATTGGGCATACCGAAGTTGCGGTACTGGCGCATCTTGGTATTGATCCCCTTCTGCTGGCCGATGAACATCACCGTGCGGCCGTTGATCTGGCCGAAGCCACCCACCATGGCCTTATCGTCCTTCACGGTGCGGTCCCCGTGCAGTTCAACGAAGGTGTTGTCGGACAGGATCTCGATGTACTTCAAGGTGTAGGGCCGGTCCGGATGGCGGCTCACCTGTACGCGTTCCCAAGGCGAAAGCCCGTCATAGATGGACTTGCGCGTTTCGGCCAGCTTCTTCTCCAGGTCCTTCAACGTGGGTTCCACGTCCACGGCACCTTGCGCGGCCACCTCCTTCAACTTCTCGATCTGCTCGATCACATGTTGGATCGGCTTCTCGAACTCCAGGAACGTCTGCATCGTCTCGGATTGGGAAGGGCGAAGGTAGAAGGAACTGCGTTGGCCGCATCACCGCAAGGCAGGTACATTCGCGCACCATGCTGCGGTTCCCTCAAGCCAAGATCAATCTGGGACTCAACGTCTTGGCGCGTCGGGCGGATGGTTTCCACGACATCGAGAGCGTGATGGTGCCGATTCCGTTGCACGACGTGGTCGAAGCCGTGCTGGCACCAGACCTGGGCACGAACGGCCTAGAGTACACCCGGAGCGGGCTCCCGATCCCAGGACCTATTGAAACCGACTTGTGTTACAAAGCGGTGCGTCTGCTTCAACGCGGTCGGGATCTTCCTGGGCTGCGGTTGCATCTGCACAAGGTGGTCCCCATGGGGGCCGGTCTGGGCGGTGGCTCCAGTGATGGGGCCAGTGCGTTGGAACTCGTGAACACGCTGTGTGGCTTGCAGTTGAACAAGCAACAGCTGGCGGCCCATGCGCTCGAACTCGGCAGCGATTGCCCGTTCTTCCTTGCAGGCCAGGTCTGCATCGCCCGCGGCCGGGGCGAACGGCTCACGCCCGTCGACATAGACCTCAACGGTCTCTGGCTCATTCTCGCCAATCCTGGTGTTCACGTAGGCACCGCAGAGGTCTATCAGAACACGATACCTACGGAGCTCAACTGGCCGGTCGAGGCCGTCCTTCACCGGGAACGCCAGTTGGAGTGGGAGAAGACGCTGCCCAATACGATGGAACCGTACGTGCTGCGGACCTACCCTGAAGTGGATGCGCTTAAACAGAAGTTGAAACAAGCAGGGGCCTTCTACACCGCCATGAGCGGATCCGGGTCAAGTGTCTTCGGATTGTTCACCGAAGAACCCGTGATGCCCGCGTTCACCTCGACGACGCGGGCTTGGAAGCTGCGACTCTGATCATCGCTTCCGCTGGGCGACGAGGAAGGTCCGGAGTTCCTCGTGGTTCATCGGCTTCGCGGCGATCTTGCCTTTCCGATCCACGACGATCAAGCTCGGTGTGGCCTTCACATTGAACGCCTTTGCCGCAGGTTCACCCCAACCGATGAGCGAAGAGTAGCTAGGCCAGCTCAGGCGCTCTTCAGTGATGGTGGTCTTGAATTCCGCTTCGTCGGCATCCAACGCGATACCGATCAGATTGAAGAACGGCCTTTCCATTTCCTCATACAATGCCCGCATCCCGGGCATCTGGTCGTGGCAATGGTCGCAAGTGCTTGAGTAGAAGAACAACGCGGTGAACTCCGCCTTCCCCCAAAGCGAGGAAAGCGCTGTGGAGTCGGATCTGCCCGGCGTGGCCAGCCGAGCATCCGGCGCGGGCGCACCGATCACCATACGCAGTTGCGCTGCGGCGATCGCCATCAGTTCGGCTTCGGGTGGAACACGGGAGCCATCACCGACCACGTAAGTATCCACCAGATATTGCGCCACCTCGTCGGGACCGTAGGTAGCGAAGATGTCCACGAGTTGGTAGCGCATGTAGCGCCAACAGCTTGTATCCTTGGAGGCTTCGCGCAGCAACGTATCGCACGCGCGGTGGAAGGCGTACTCATTGTCGAACCGGGTGTTCTGCAAGTACACCACGGTGGCTTTGCTGTACGCGTTGGAGCGCAGTGTCCACGGATCGGAGAAATCGAACGCCGTGCGAATGCCTGAAGGTCCCAACGGGATCGCGGCATCCAACGCGCGATCGACAAGCACAGCCCGAGCGAATTGCCCGTTCGGATCGATGGAACTCAGGCTATCGAGTGTGGTGCGCATCAACTTCCGTTGCTCGGCTTCACGCCGGTCGAGTGAACGCAACAAGGCCGTATCGAGCGGCGAAGCGTTCGCCCGTTCGGTCTTGATCGTCTGCAGTTCATCCTGCCCAGCGCGGCTCACAAGCTTGTAGGCCCACATGCGTTGATTGTCCGCTGACCGGACCACATTGATATTCCGCTGAAGAGGCGGTCCGTGGAAAGCGAGTTCAACGACCGGGTCCGCCGGGTCCAGGACGAGATCGATGCGGTCATCGCCGTTGATGCCGAGTTGGTAGAAGCCAGCCGGAAGCTGACGTTGCGGGAAGCTGAAGGTACCGTCCTCTTCGATGCGTGCGGAGTCGATGGCTGGATGTTCAGCGCCGGTAGTGGCGTAGAGCACAACCTCGGAAGCCGGCAAGGGGCGTTCGAAGATTCCCTTCACGATCTGTGCGCAGGCCGGTGCGACCAGGAGCAGGGAGGCGAAGCTGGAAAAGGAGCGTGATCGGACCACGGTGCGCATGCGGGCAAAGATCTTGCCGTGTTGGGACAGGTACAAAAAAGAGAACCCCGTTACTTGCGTAACGGGGTTCAGATCGGCGACGACATACTCTCCCAGGCTTGTGGCCTAGTACCATCTGCGCTGGTGAGCTTAACTTCTCTGTTCGGAATGGGAAGAGGTGGACCTCACCGCAATAGTCACCTAAAGCTTTGAATAAGCTTAGACGTGTTGTTGGACAGGACAAGAACAGCCGAGGATCGTTCCATAGAGCGATCTGTACTGATCGAAAGTTGACGGGCAATTAGTATCACTCGGCTTTGCCATTGCTGACTTTACACCTGTGACCTATCAACGTAGTAATCTTCTACGGCCCTTAGAAGAAGTCTCATCTTGAGGTGGGCTTCGTGCTTAGATGCTTTCAGCGCTTATCCCGTCCGAACATAGCTACCCAGCGGTGCCCCTGGCGGGACAACTGGTACACTAGCGGTTCGTCCACCACGGTCCTCTCGTACTAATGGTAGCTCCCCTCAAACTTCTAACGCCCGCAGCAGATAGAGACCGAACTGTCTCACGACGTTCTGAACCCAGTTCACGTGCCACTTTAATCGGCGAACAGCCGAACCCTTGGGACCTTCTCCAGCCCCAGGATGTGACGAACCGACATCGAGGTGCCAAACCATTCCGTCGATATGAGCTCTTGGGAATGATCAGCCTGTTATCCCCGGCGTACCTTTTATCCTATGAGCGATGGCCCTTCCATATGGAACCACCGGATCACTTTGCCCTGCTTTCGCACCTGCTCGACTTGTCGGTCTCACAGTCAAGCTCCCTTTTGCCAATATACTCAACGCACGGTTACCAAGCGTGCTGAGGGAACCTTTGGAAGCCTCCGATACTCTTTTGGAGGCGACCACCCCAGTCAAACTACCCACCACACACTGTTTCCTTGTTTTGCAAGGATTAGACATCAGATGACAGAAGGGTGGTATTTCAACGTTGACTCCACGATGCCTAGCGACACCGCTTCAAAGTCTCCCACCTATCCTACACATCGGGCAGCCGATGTCAATGTGAAGCTATAGTAAAGGTGCACGGGGTCTTTTCGTCCCGCTGCGGGTATCCGGCATCTTCACCGAAACTACAATTTCACCGAGCTCGTGGCCGAGACAGTGCTCAGATCGTTACACCATTCGTGCAGGTCGGAACTTACCCGACAAGGAATTTCGCTACCTTAGGACCGTTATAGTTACGGCCGCCGTTTACTGGGGCTTCGATTCAAAGCTTCACCTTGCGGCTGACCTCTCCTCTTAACCTTCCAGCACCGGGCAGGTGTCAGG
>Ga0209097_10001333_pt1 | contig 21291 bp, 17 predicted proteins | sample AD_UKC052_MetaG_FD_184419 | JGI IMG/M metagenome (GOLD analysis project Ga0209097, IMG submission 184419) | Active sludge microbial communities of municipal wastewater-treating anaerobic digesters from USA - AD_UKC052_MetaG (SPAdes) (version 2) | ecosystem: Engineered > Bioreactor > Anaerobic >... | reverse complement strand
ACGCCAAACAATCGCCTGAGAAGTGTCAGCAAAGAAACCTATCGACAATAATTTGATACCGTAACTTTCTACCGGAATCATCATTTGTTGTCCGTCAACCATGCGAACCATGGGTTTTTCATCCACTACATCGAACATGATTGGAATAGATGGACCATAAATATCGGCATCAACCAAACCAACTCGAGCACCTAAATCGGCAAGTGAAACCGCCAGATTAGCAGCAACAGTTGATTTTCCAACACCGCCTTTTCCAGAAGCAACGGCAATTATATTTTTAACTTTAGGAAGCAAAGGGCGTTCTTCACCACGCTTGGTAGTAACGTTTGCGGTCATGTTTACCGTAACCTCAGCGTCCATGTCGATCAAATGTTTGATGGCATTTACGCAGGCGTTATGGATGAGTTCTTTTAGCGGACAAGCCGGAGTGGTAAGAACCACGGTGAACGACACTTTTATTCCATCAACCGCTACATCTTGAATCATGTTAAGCGTTACCAAATCTTTTTTCAGATCCGGTTCCATAACATTGCTAAGCGCGTCGAGTACTTGTTCTTTGGTAATCATGTGGGAAAATTGAGGGGCAAATTTAGCTATAAACAGCCAGCAATCGTGCTTGTTCAGGATTCCAATAATTCCTCTACGGGAGATTCTTTCTTTTCGGGAAGAATGTCGCTTATGGATGGATAAACTAATTCGGCAAAAGCGCTTACAGGTTTGAAGATAGCAGAGCCTTTTTCAAGTTCTTCCGAAAGCAATGGAATGCCTCCCATTTTAAGGATTAACACCAGAATGCTCGAAAACATCATCATTTTAATCATCCCAAATATTCCTCCAGCAATTCGGTTTATTATGCCTAACATGAGCAGGCTTACCGCTTTGGACAAGGCTTTCCCGAGGAAATAAAATCCAATATATACGCCCACAAAAACCATCAAGAAAGCAAAAAACGAAATCCAGCCACCTTCCATTTTTTGTGATGTTTTCATCCACTCTTCTGCCGCGCCTGAAAAATGTATTGCAAGCCAGATTCCGAGAAAAAGTCCCGCTAAAGTGCAAAGCTCCATGATCAAGCCTCGACGAAAACCAGCAATAAATCCCCATAGCAGGAAGGCAAGAATCAGGTAGTCGAGCGCGTTTAGGTGGTCCATGCTGCAAAGAAATGCGGCTCTGTTGCCGATTCTACATCAATCCACTTAAATTTTGAACGACCGAACCTTGATAAGCCAACAGAGCAATACCTTTGCGACCAGTTTTGATAATCTACCTGTTGAATCGTTCCATTTTTGTGCTTGTCCTGCTTATTGTTTGGACTTCCTGTAAAACAGTAAAACCTGAAATGCCCACGTATGAGCCATCCCGTAAGGTTTATACGCGTGCAATTTCAACAATCAGCATTCCATTAGAAATTCCGCTGAAACTCATCGAAAATAAAATCAATGCCCAGTTTAAAGGTGTGATTTACGATGATGATAGCTATACGCGTCCAACGGTTGATGATGTTAAAATACGGGTTTATCAAAACAATCACATCGGAGTTACGGCAGTTGGAAATGAGCTAAAATTCACCATTCCCCTTAAAATTTGGGCACAAGGAAGATTTGATCCATGCTCATTTTGTCCGGAAGTAGAGAAGCAAACCATTTTTGATGTGGAAGTTTATCTCCGCTCAAAAGTCGAAATCCTCAAAAACTACCAGTTTCGAATGAGTACCGCTTCGGATGGTTTTGAGTGGAAAAGTCAGCCTCGAATTGCAATTGGACCAATCAATATTCCTATTGGACGATTGCTGGAAAGCGTGATTGACGAGCAATTACAGTCGGTGAGTAAAGAGATTGACAAAAATGTTAACGGAGCTTTTGATTTGCGTGATCAGGTTGAAGCTTTATGGAAAGTTGCTCAAGAACCACTATTGCTCGACGATTCAACCCAAACTTGGTTGCGAGCCGAACCGAAAGCCTTACTTCTTGCACCTATAACGGGTGATGCTAATTCGTTGAATATTATTCTAGGGCTTGAAACATACCTTGAAACCTTCACCGGTCGTAAACCCGAGCCACCTGCGAGCAATCCTTTACCTGACTTGCGTTTGGCTGGTCGAGGCGGACAGGATTTTAGTATTCAAATACGTTCCGAATTAGGCTTTGATGCAGCAACTTCTATTGCCAAGAAACAGTTGGTTGGACAAGAGTTTCATTTTAAAAAGAAGACCATCAAAGTCGAGGACATACAAGTTTACGGAAAGGGTGATTTGGCCTATGTTCGATTGGTGCTATCTGGAAGTTTGAAAGGTGAGCTATTCTTATCAGGAATTCCAACCTACAACAGCGAAACCAACGAATTCAGCATTGCTCAGTTGGATTATGATATTCACTCACGGAGTGTTTTAGTAAAAGCCGCTAGTTGGTTGCTTAATGGAACGTTGCAAAAACAGCTTCAACAGCAAATGCACTTCTCGTTCGACCAAGAAGTTAGCAGCATTCGCGACGATTTAACTAAGCGGTTGAAAAGCACATCTTACAAGAACGTTTTTACGGTTAAAGGAAGTTTGAAAGCATTTAAAGTGCGTGATATTTTTGTGGCAGATGACCATTTCGATATCGTTCTTGATGCCAATGGCAATGCTAAAATCCTTCTAGAATCTGCCGATTTCTAGCGGAGAAATTTTCCTATTATGAGAACCAAACTTTAACAGCGACATTTGCCACATGGACGAAGCACTCATTTACGACAAGCACATTTTTATTTGCACGAATCAGCGCCCCGACGGAGCTCCTCGCCCATGTTGCGGCGAAACACAAGGATTGGCTTTGGTTGCAGCATTTAAGAAAGCAATAAAAGACAAGCAACTGCCTGTTCCTATTCGAGCTCAAAAATCCGGCTGTCTCGATTTATGCGAACAAGGACCAACTGTGGTAATCTATCCTGAGGGTGTATTTTATGGAAAGGTTCAACTAAGTGATGTTCAGGAAATTGTTGATTCACATCTTGTTGGCGGAATACCCGTGGAACGTTTAAGGTTAAGACGTCCGTTCAATACACAGTCTTGATTGGAAGCTCTGGAAAATAATCTGTTACCTTTGGCGTTCTGGCGAAGTCTATGAAATTAAAATACATTCTGCAGGTTTTGGTGTTTGTTGTTCTCGCAGGAGGACTTTTCCTGAGCAGTTGCAGAAAAGATGTGCTAGATGTTAGTCCATCATCTAAACTGGGTTTCTCAACTGATACCGTTTACTTCGATACTGTTTTTGTAACAATGGGCTCGGTAACACAACGATTCCGAGTTTACAATTCGAGCGAAGACAAAATTAAAGTTTCGAATATCCGATTAGCTGGAGGAAGCGCATCACCATTCCGTTTAAATATTGATGGAGAAGCTACAATCAATGCGCACGATGTGGAAATCGACGGGAAAGACAGTATTTTCATATTTGTAGAGGTAACAATTGATCCGAATAATGACCAGAATCCTTTTGTGGTGATGGATAGCGTGTTGTTTGAAACCAATGGAAACCTTCAAAATGTGAAATTGATGGCGTATGGCAGAAATGCCGATTTCTTTCGCCCAACAGTTTTCCCCAAAAATGGTTTTCCAGCTTATTCGGTTGTTGGCTGTGATACAACTTGGACAAACAATCGCCCTAAAGTCATAATCGGATATCTAGCAGTTGATTCGGCCTGTTCGCTCACAATAGAAGCCGGAACTCAAGTATACTTGTACAATAACTCTGGAATTTGGGTGTATAAACAAGGTCGTTTGGTTGTGAATGGAACCTTGCAGGATTCGGTTGTTTTTCAGGGCGTTAGGAAGGAGGATTCATATAAAAACACACCCGGTCAGTGGGATCGAATTTGGATTAATCAAGGAAGCACCGGTAATGTGATAAACTATGCGGTGATTAAAAATGGAAACATTGGAATTCAAGCAGAGGATGTTATTTCGTTTGGCGAAGGATTGCCAAGTTTGCTAACACTCTCGAATACTCGAATCAAAAACATGAAGGCCTTTGGTTTATATGGCGTTCATTATTCGATCAATGCTTGGAACAACGTCATTTCTAATTGTGGCTCTTATGCTCTGGCCTTGATAAATGGAGGAACATATCGATTCCGACACAATACCGTGGCCAATTACTGGGGCGAATCAGTTCGCTCTGAAACTGCCGTCTTTTTGAGTAATTATCAGGTAATCCAAAATGTCACTTACGTTGCTAACATGGATTTTCGTTTTACAAATGGGATCGTTTACGGAAATCTACAAGGAGATAACGAATTGGATGTGGACAGTCAGCCTGGAGCTACTTTTAACTGGAAATTTGAAAATACCTGTCTGAAAATCGATAATGAAAACATCGATCCGGGAGACGTGAATCATTTTTCCAATATGGTGTTGAATGAAGATCCTTTGTTTCGAGATGTTCAAAACAGGGACTATCGTTTATCGGAAAGTTCCACATCTCGTGATAAAGGAAGTGTTGCTGTTGTGAATGAGAGTCCTGCAATACCAACAGATTTGCTAGGAAACAACCGTTTAGGAGATACTGCTCCCGATTGTGGGGCGATGGAATTTACTCCTTAAGCATGTTCGGATAAAAGATAAGTTGCTTTATCTTTGTGTCAGATTAACACTTTATTAATGAAACATATTGCAGTATTGACCTCTGGTGGTGATGCACCGGGAATGAACGCCTGTATTCGTGCGGTTGTTCGGACGGCGATGTTCAAAGGCATTGAAGTAACTGGAGTGGTTGCTGGTTACGAAGGCTTGATTCAGGGCGATTTTAGAAAAATGGATTCGACTTCGGTTGGAAACATCATTCAAAAAGGTGGAACAATATTAAAAACTGCCCGAAGCGCTCGGTTTAGAACACCAGAAGGTAGGGCAGAAGCAATGAAAAACATTCGAGCTCAAGGCATCGAAGGTTTGGTGGTGATTGGAGGAGATGGTTCATTTCAAGGAGCAGATATTCTAGCACAGGAATATCCCGAAATTCGTGTGATTGGAATCCCTGGAACAATCGATAACGACTTATACGGCACCGATTTTACCATTGGATACGACACTGCCATTAATACAGTTGTAGAAGCGGTCGATAATATCCGCGATACAGCCAGTTCGCATAATCGTTTGTTTTTTGTGGAAGTGATGGGGCGTGATGCCGGATTGATTGCCTTGCGCAGCGGAATTGCTTGTGGTGCGGAAGCGATTCTGATTCCCGAAACAAAAACGCATATTGATAAATTGATTACCCAACTGGAACGTGGCTGGAAGCGTCAAAAATCGGGACACGTTATTATTGTTGCCGAAGGCGATGATGCTGGTGGAGCATTTAAGATTGCCGACATCGTTCAGAAGAAGTTTGATAAGCTCGAAACCAAAGTTTGTATACTTGGCCATATCCAACGCGGAGGTAATCCAACTTGTATGGATCGCGTGCTTGCAACTCGCCTTGGTTATGAAGCCGTTTGTGGTTTATTAGATGGAAAAAATCGAATGATGGCGGGACAAGTAGCTGGGAAAGTGAATTTCATTCCGCTCGAAAAAGCCGTTAAACATAACATCGATGTGAACGAAACAATCTTGGAAATAGCTGAGATTATGTCACTTTAAACACAAACAATTGTTAGTTCAAAATGGTTAATTGGGGGCTCTTGTCACTTTTTGACTTACCTTTCACGAAAATCAACCCTCTTTGAAAAAAGTAGTATTCAACAACAAGAACAATTCGTTCTCTGAAGCTTTAAATGCTGAAGTAAAAAAGTATTTCGCAGAGAACCATCTAAAACAAACCGGTGATTGGCGTTTGTATTTAAAGTCATTCGTCCTGATTCCAGGAGCATTAGCTATTTATATTTCCCTTTTAACTGTTCAAATGCCCGCTGTTGCTGCACTTGCTTTGTGTGCATTACTCGGTCTTTGTATCGCGTCTATTGGATTTAATGTGATGCATGATTCCTGTCATGGTAGTTATTCCGAAAGCAAACGAATCAATTACATCATGGGATTAACCATGAATGCTCTTGGTGCAAACGCGTTTATTTGGAAAATTAAGCACAACATTGTTCATCATACTTATACCAATATTGATGGTTTGGATGATGATATTGCCAAATCGCCAGTGCTTCGTCATTGCTATTCTCAACCATATAAGCCGCTTCATAAGTATCAGCATATCTACATGTTTTTCTTTTATGGAATTTCATCGATGCTTTGGGCGCTTTATACTGATTTCGATAAATACTTCAAACGTAGCATACACAACACACCAATCAATCATATACCCATGCAAGAACATGTTTTGTTTTGGGTTTCTAAGGTTTTGTACATCGTGTTCTATATGCTCATTCCTATTATGATGGTTGGTTTCTCCAAATTCATCATCGGATATTTATTTGCAAGCGCAGTCTTAGGCTTGACCTTAGCTCTTGTATTCCAATTGGCGCACGTTATTGAACTTACCGAATTTGTTGATGCTACGCATGAGCCGGATGTTCGATTAACTATTGAAGATTCTTGGGCTGTTCATCAAATGAAAACCACTGCCAATTTTGCTACAAAAAACAAAGCTATTTCATGGTTTGTGGGCGGATTGAATTTCCAAGTAGAGCATCACTTGTTCCCAAAAATCAGCCACATTCACTATTCGGCTTTAAGTCCTATTGTGGAAAAGGTTTGCAAAGAATACGGCGTTCCTTATTATAACATGCCAACGATGATTGGTGCGATTGCTAGTCATTACCGCACCATGCGTAAATTCGGACAGGAAGAAAATCCAAGCATGGCTAATCCGACTTTCGCCGCTGCGTAAAAAGTAGGATCAGCATGTTAGCTGCATTTTTTGTCGCAGTAATTTTAATTTATTTTCAAATTCGAGAGCTAAAAACTCCCGATGAGGACAGTCCGATTCCTTTTGACGAGGAAGACTATTCGGATTATGTTCAAATCTCGTACATGCCCAGTGATGCTACTTTGCATGAGTTTCTATTTGGGAATTTTGCCTTTTATCATCTGTTAAATCCGCAGGAAAAAGCACGGTTTAGAACGAGGCTTGTTCGAATCATAAAAACGAAATGGTTTGTTGGTCGTGAAGGCTTACAAGTTACCGACTCAAAAATTTTACTTATTGGAGCAACCATGGCTCAACTCACCATGGGAATCGAGCGTTTTTATTTCCCCCGTTTTGATCGAATCGTATTATTTCCCAATCAGTTTTACTCTCGGTTATTTGAGCAGGATATAAAAGGCTTAACCGTTTATCACAACGGCATCGTGATTCTATCTTGGCCACATTATGAAGATGGATATTCCGATGCAACCGATAAGTTAAATCTTGGCTTACACGAGATGGCTCATGCGCTTTATCTCGATTATTTTGGGCACCGACGAATGCTTTACGGATTCGACGACTGGACACTTGTTGCAATGCCTGTTTTTGAAGAGATGCAACGTAACGAACACCATCCATTTTTACGTGATTATGCTCGTTCTAACATGCATGAATTTTGGGCTGTTTGTGTAGAACACTTTTTTGAAGCACCAATAGAATTCAGACAGAAACTCCCAGAGCTATACAAGGCGATGTGTCAGATTCTGAAGCAAGATCAAGCAAGACGTTTAGAAGCTTTTGCTGAAACCAGAAGTAAACAAGCATCTTAATTAGGACATCAAATCTTGACCAATATCGCGACGATAGTAAATACCGTCGTAACAAATGGTATTGATGTTTTTGTACGAACGCTTTACAGCCGAGTCAATTGAATCGCCCAATGAGGTAAAAGCTAATACGCGCCCTCCTTGTGTTACAATATCACTTCCTTCTTGCTTAGTGCCGGCATGAAATACTAATTCACCGGTTAATTCACCTAGTCCATGAATGATTTTTCCTTTCGAATAATCACCCGGATATCCTCCCGAAACCGTCATAACGGTGACAGCTGTTTCGGGACTAGTTTGAATGGTATGTGTGTTTAAAGTGCCATTGGCAACAGCTTCCAATAAATCGACTAGGTCGTTTTGGATTCGTGGAATGACCACTTCGGTTTCGGGATCGCCCATTCGGCAATTGTATTCCACCACCATCGGGTCGCCCATAACGTTCATGATTCCGATAAAGATGAAGCCTTTGTAAACGATGCCTTCTTGTTTTAATCCTTGGATGGTAGGCTCAATAATTCGAGTTCGGATTTTCTCCATAAACTCAGGAATGCAAAATGGCACAGGCGAAACAGCGCCCATTCCTCCGGTGTTGAGTCCGGTATCACCTTCGCCAATGCGTTTGTAATCCTTGGCTTCAGGTAAAACGAGATAATGTTCCGAATCGCTTAGCACAAACACCGAACACTCGATGCCTTTCATAAACTCTTCAATCACTACAACATTTCCGGCTGCGCCAAACTTTCCACCAAGCATGTCTTCTAATTCGCGTTCCGCTTCTGCTAAAGTTTCCGGAATAACAACACCTTTTCCGGCTGCTAATCCAGACGCTTTCAACACATAAGGTGGCTGAAACGTGTGTAAAAATGCTTTGCCTTCTTCAATAGTTGCTGGGGTAAAACTCTGATAACGAGCTGTTGGAATTCCATGGCGTTGCATAAAAGCTTTCGAGAAATCCTTGCTGCCTTCTAACTGAGCACCAACCGAATCGGGTCCAATAACCGGAACATGATTCACGTTAGGATGTTGTGCAAAGGCTTCTACAATTCCTCGTACCAAAGGTTCTTCTGGACCAACAAGTACAAGATCAATCTGATGTTCTTCAACAAACGAAATAACTGCCGGAATATCGTTCGGATTCAAAGCCACATTAATACCCAAACCTTGAGTGCCGGCATTTCCGGGAGAAATGTAAAGTGTTGTTAATCGCTTACTTTGAGCCAATTTCCAAGCAAACGCATGTTCGCGACCACCTGATCCAAGCAGAAGAATTTTCATGCCTGCAAATTCGGGGTTTTTTTGGAGGAAAGAAGCGTAAATCGAAAAACTTAAACAGGAGAATTCAGAAAGTTCTCGGCTAAAATCAGGTCCGACGGTCGAGTAATTTTGATGTTTTCCTCATTTCCATCCACTAGTTCAATCCGAAATCCAGCCGCTTCCATCACCGAAGCATCATCAGTAAAATCACTGCGATAGGCTTGTTCAAAAGCGCGCTTCAATTTTTCTACCTCGAAACATTGAGGCGTTTGAATGCTTCTCAAAGCAGAACGTTCCAGTGCTTGGTTCGACCCGTCAGCTAAAACGATACGTGTTGAATCATTCACAGGCATCACCGGAACAACAGCTCCCGTTTTTTCGGCAGCAGAAAAACAACGTAAAATAGTTTGCTCACTCACCAGCGGTCTAACACCATCGTGAACACCAACGATTCCTTCATCAACACGTGCTAAACCGTTTTTGACCGAATGAAAACGTGTTTCTCCGCCAGCAACAACTTGATGTGGCACAGAAAAATGATGCTCAACTAGTAATTGCTTCCAAAAAGAAATTTGATCTTCAGGAAGTACAACTATTAGTTGAGCACTAGGTAAGGTTTGATGAAACCGATTAATCGTATGCATCAAAACAGGTAATCCCCTTAACAGTAAAAACTGCTTAGGAACAGCAGCTTGCATGCGCAAACCACTTCCGCCAGCCACGATAATTACGTGGTAACGCACCCTGTTAGATAATTAACATCGCATCGCCATAAGTAAAGAAGCGATACTTCTCTTTTACGGCTTCTTTGTATGCTTCCATTAGAAAATCATGTCCAGCAAAAGCCGAAACCATGATTAACAAGGTGCTCATTGGCATATGAAAATTCGTCACCAAGGCATTCGCTACGCGGAAATCGTATGGAGGAAAAATGAATTTATTCGTCCAGCCGCTGTATTCTTTCAAGAATCCTTCAGTAGATACAGAACTTTCAATCGCACGCATGGTGGTTGTTCCAACCGAAATCACATTCTTTTTCTCCGCTTTCGATTTGTTCACGATATCGGCAGCTTCGGTCGTGATGTACATTTCCTCGCTGTCCATTTTATGCTTGCTCAAATCTTCCACTTCAACTGTGCGGAAGCTTCCCAAACCAACATGTAAGGTGATTTCTGCGAAGTTCACGCCTTTTAACTCCATGCGCTTCATTAGCTCACGGCTAAAGTGAAGTCCAGCAGTTGGAGCCGCTACAGCACCTTCGTTTTTCGCATATACGGTTTGAAAACGCAATTCGTCTTCTTCATCCGGCTTGCGATTGATGTATTTTGGAATAGGAGTTTCTCCTAATGAATACAATACTTTTTTGAATTCTTCGTGCGGACCGTCAAACAAGAAACGTAAGGTACGACCACGAGAAGTCGTGTTATCAATTACTTCAGCAACTAATGAATCATCATCGCCAAAATAAAGTTTGTTACCAATACGGATTTTACGTGCTGGATCTACCAACACATCCCAAAGGCGACTTTCGGCATTGAGTTCACGAAGAAGGAAAACCTCGATTTTAGCTCCGGTTTTTTCTTTGTTCCCGTACATACGAGCAGGAAAAACACGGGTGTTATTGATGATGAAGGTATCGCCGTCGTCAAAATATTCCAGAATATCACGGAACATGCGATGTTCGATAGTTTTTGTTTTACGATTTAGAACCATCAAACGCGACTCATCACGATTATCCGTAGGGCGTTCTGCAATCAGTTCTGGTGGCAGTTTGAATTTAAACTGGGATAACTTCATAGAAGGGGCAAAGTAAAAATAGCGGGCAAAGGTAGAAAAAAAGGGATAGCATGTGCCGAATTGATAAAGCTTCGCTGTAAACGCTCAATCGTTAAAAACTCCATGTCGCACCCAAACGAAAAAACAGAACAAATACGTTCTTTGCCACATGATTAGATTTTTCCTTTTTACGCTGCTCGCTTTGCCCGTTTTAGCCTCTGCACAGCGTAAACAAACAGCTTCCGAATATATTGCAGCTTATAAAGATATCGCCATAACCGAAATGGAACGGTATGGAATTCCTGCATCTATCAAACTCGGACAAGGTCTTTTAGAATCATCTGCCGGGAATAGTGACTTGGCCACTGAAGCAAACAATCACTTTGGAATTAAATGCAAAAAAGATTGGACTGGCCCATCCTTTCACAAAGACGATGATGCAAAAGATGAGTGTTTCCGTAAATACGAAACGGTTCTAGCATCGTATGAGGATCATTCACAATTCCTTAAAAACAGCACGCGTTACGCCGAACTATTCACACTCGAAATAACCGATTACAAAGGCTGGGCACACGGTTTAAAAAAAGCAGGATATGCTACCAATCCACAATATGCGCAATTGTTAATCAAAACGATTGAGGATAATCGCTTGTATGAGTTTGATCAGAAAGGTGGAGCTGTCGTGGAGTCAAAACCAGTTCGAAACCGAGATAAAAAACCAACCCAAATATCCAATCCGCGAACACCAAGAGGAAAATCTAACGAAACCGATTTGCCCGATTTTGAATTGAAAAAACAAGGCGGAAGGCCAATCATGGTGCGTAATCGGGTGCAATATGTGGTAGCTAAGCAAGGCGACACGTTCGAAGCACTCACCACCGAATTGGATATGCTTCGTTGGCAGCTTCCCAAATACAACGATTTGCCTCCTTCGGCTAAACTTGCAGCGGGCGATGTAATTTACATACAACCCAAGCGTCGCAAGGCTTTTACCGATTCACATACCGTTAAATCTGGCGAAACCATGCAATCCATTTCACAGGAACACGCCATAAAGCTGAGTCGTTTATATCACCTAAATCAACTCGAAGAAGGAGCTCAACCGAGCGAAGGACAACAATTAAAACTTCGTTGATTTGGGCGCCTGAACCGCGCTTTACGCCTCTACAGCTTTTTCACCTTCGGTTCAAAACCGGTAATGGCTTCAATCGCTGGCGCGACGTTCTGCTTTACTGATACTTTACATTTACCAATCGAGCCGAAAAACTCTTCAGCGACAGCACATCAACACCCGTGCTCATTAGGAAATCATTTTCCACCGGACTTACAACAATCACCTCTTCCAGATTCAAATCCTTAATCAACTCTTTTGCACCACGACTCAAAGCCGGACTTGTCGAAAATTTACATTCTATTCCTAGCACTTGATTGCCACGAATGGCGATAAAATCAATTTCAGCCTGAGCTGCAGTAGATAAATAATAGATGTTCCAATCGGCAGGTAATTGCGCCCGCATCGTTTGTAAAACCAGTCCTTCCCAGGCAAAACCCGCAATTGGATTCCCTAGTAAATCTGAAAAATTTCGCACCGACAGAAGAGCATTTAATATCCCACAATCGGAAATGTAAAGCTTGGGCGATTTTACCAGTCGTTTCGAAAGATTCGGAAGCCAAGGTTGCAAGACATCAACCATGAAGGTTCCTTTGAGAATTTCCAAATGGTTTCGAATGGTGTTATTGCTTAAGCCCAGCGAATTTCCTATGGAACTATGGTTAAGAATCCGACCATGATAATGCGCGCACATCATCCATAAATTGTACATCCCAGCTGGATTCAAATTAAATCCCAATGTGGCTAAATCACGCTGCAAAAACGTTTGAATAAACTGATTTCTCCAAGTTAAACTAGCGCTATCATTACGTGCTAAATAGCTTTTTGGAAACCCGCCCCGAAGCAACAATTGTTGCCAAGTAAAATCCGGCTCATTCTCCAATTCAGCATACGAAAAGGGATACAAGCGAACATAGGCAATTCGTCCAGCCAAGGTTTCGGAGCTTTGCTTCAACAAATCGGGAGATGCAGAACCTAACACCAAAAACCGTCCGTTCTCCGGATATTTATCTGCCATGCTTCGAATGACAGGAAACAAATCTGGCACAAACTGAATTTCATCCAAAACGACCAACTTATCTCGATTGCTTTCAAAAAACAAAACAGGATCGCCTAATCGAACTCGGTCTGCGGGATTTTCTAAATCAATATAGAGGATTTCGCGATCGCCCTCAAGCGCTTTCGCCAAGGTTGACTTCCCAACTTGTCGAGGACCAATAATCGCAACTACCGGAAAATCTTCCAGCAATTCGTGAATCTCATGAATTGCCCTTCTTATAATCATGCAACAAATATATAAATAACCTTTCAAATTGGAAACGTAAATTCCAAATTGCAAGGTTAATATATATAATAATTTATGATATCTATTTGTTAATCAAGCGAATCAATAATATTATTATCAACTTCGCTTGCAACAGTAATTTTAAGTTTGGGTTCGAGTTCCATCGCTCGTTTTATGGCTGTAACAGCTTCTTTGTTTCGAGCCCAAGCGCGACGAGCAATTCCGTTATTTACATCCCAATGGAGCATCGATTTAATTCGACGAGCACTGTCTTCCGTGCCATCGATCACCATCCCAAATCCACCGTTTATTACTTCGCCCCAACCAACACCGCCGCCATTGTGCAACGAAATCCAGGTGGCACCACGAAAGGCATCACCGGCAAAATTCTGAACAGCCATGTCAGCAGTAAAGCGACTTCCATCATAAATATTAGAGGTTTCGCGGTAAGGAGAATCGGTGCCCGAAACATCGTGATGATCACGACCTAAAACAATCGGTCCGCGAATCGTTCCATCAGCAATAGCTTGGTTAAAACGTAAAGCAATTTGAATTCGACCTTGAGAATCGGCATATAGGATACGTGCTTGAGAGCCAACTACCAATTGATTTTTCTTAGCTGCACGAATCCAGTTGAGGTTATCTTGAATTTGTCCACGAATATCATCGGGAGCATTTTGTAGCAACTCTTCCAATACTTCAGCAGCAAGTTGATCAGTCAAATCGAGATCTTCTGCCTCGCCCGAACAACAAACCCAACGAAACGGACCGAATCCATAATCGAAACACATCGGTCCTAATATATCCTGAACATACGATGGATAGCGGAACTCAGCTGTTGCTCCTTTCACATCAGCACCAGCACGGGAAGATTCCAACAAAAAGGCATTTCCGTAATCGAAAAAGTACATGCCCGTATCCGAAAGCTTATTCACAGCTGCTGCATGACGAACCAAACTCTTATACACCTCATCATGAAAGCGTTTCGGCTCATCAGCCATCATACGATTCGACTCTTCTAAACTAAATCCAGCAGGATAATATCCACCCGCAAAAGGATTGTGCAATGACGTTTGATCCGAACCAATATCCACTCGAATTCCGCGTCGAACCAAAGCTTCCCACAAATCAATCGTGTTTCCTTCGTAAGCTAGCGAAAGAGCTTCTCCTTTTTCACGTGCTTCTTCGCAACGAGAAATCAAAACATCCAAATCGGTATGTAACTCATCAACCCAACCTTGAGCATGTCGTTTTCGGGCAGCTGCAGGATTTATCTCCGCAGTAATACTCACCAATCCAGCAATTTTTGCAGCCTTAGGTTGTGCTCCGCTCATTCCACCCAAACCGGCAGTCACGAATAGTAGTCCTTTTCCTTCAATCACATCCGACTGCAAATCACCACGTTTACGTAAACACATCCGCGCCGCGTTCATCACAGTTATAGTTGTGCCATGAACAATTCCTTGCGGACCAATATACATATATGATCCAGCGGTCATTTGTCCGTATTGCGTAACGCCCAACGCATTGAATTTCTCCCAATCGTCGGGCTTGCTGTAGTTGGGAATCATCATCCCATTTGTTACCACAACACGAGGCGCATCTTTATGAGAAGGAAAAAGCCCCATCGGATGTCCCGAATACATCACCAAAGTCTGATCTTCTTCCATCTGACAGAGGTATTGCATCGTTAAGCGGTACTGTGCCCAGTTTTGAAAAACAGCTCCGTTTCCACCGTAGGTAATGAGTTCTTCGGGATGTTGTGCCACGGCGTGATCCAAGTTATTTTGAATCATGAGCATAATGGCAGCAGCTTGTTTGCATTTTGCCGGATAATGCTTGACTGGTCGCGCATGCATGTGAAAATCGGGAAGGAAACGATACATGTAAATGCGACCGTATTGTTTCAATTCCTCCATGAATTCGGGAGCTAAAACGGCATGATGACGTGGTTCGAAATAACGCAATGCGTTCCGTAATGCTAGTTTTTTCTCGTCGGCAGAAAGAATGTCTTTTCTCCTAGGCGCATGACTGATGGCTGGATTGGGTTTACGAGTAGGAGGAAGTTCGGTAGGAATTCCAGCAAGTAAATCGTGTTGAAATGCTTCTAATTCGGTTGTGCTAAGAGTTGCCATGTGCGTCTTTATCGAATTTTCCTGTGCGGATGTTGTAGTTATAGGGACAATGTCTGCATCCATTTTTGCAGCAGTAGCCGCGTTTGAGCAGATATTTGGCAGTGAAAACGACGTATCCTTCGGGCGAATAATAGTATTCGTCTTTATCGAGATTAGATAGTCTTGAGAATCCTTCGTTTTCCATTGGGCTTCAAAGTTCGCAAAATTTAAAGAAGGCATAGAATGCTCGAACGGCAGAAATTGTTTGCTTAGCAGGATGATTTCATTAGCACCGCTATCACATTACGATCAAGTCACTTGCTTTTCTTTACCAGGTAAGCCAGAAATGGAATTAACAGTGAGGCGATTCGACAAGCTTCACCCTGAAATTAGTGGTAATAAGTGGTTTAAATTGATTCATTGGTTGAAAGATTTACCCGCCTACGAAGCTGTCGTTTCCTTTGGTGGTGCGTATTCAAATCATTTATTGGCATTATCAGCAGCTGGAAGAGAAACGGGAATTCGCACCATTGGAATTGTACGGGGCGACATCGTAGAAAACCCGTGGTTACAAGCTATGAAGCAGAATGGAATGGAAATTCATTTCGTTAGTCGTGAATCCTATCGACAGAAAACCGATCATGGATTTCTGCAAAACTGGACCGATAAATTGGGTTCGTGTCGAATTGTACCAGAAGGTGGAGCTGGATTGCCTGGAATTTTAGGTGCTGCAGAAATGGTTCAGTCGGATGAGCCATTCGATTGGATAGTACTTCCTGGAGGAACAGGAACAAGTGCAGCTGGAATAGCTCAGAAACTTGAAAAAAGTCTCAGTAAAGTGTTGTGTTTCCAGGTGTTGAAAGGAGAACAGATTTTACAACAAGAACTAAGGAAACACGGATTTGATTCAAGTTACTATCCGAATTTGGTGTTTAACGCCGACTTTCATTTTGGTGGATATGCCAAGTCGAAACCTGAATTAATAGCATTTCAGCAACAGTGGATTGAACAAACAGGAATTCCAATAGATCTAGTTTACGGAGCAAAAGCATTGTTTGGATTGTATGCTCTCTTCTTAGAACAGAAGCTCGGGAATAAAAAACGTATCATTTATATCCACACGGGAGGATTGGGTCCCAACTAATTAATCGAAAGCTCTACGATTGAAAATGAGGAATCCAGTAGTAAACAAAATGGATATTGGATTCTTACTTTGATCATAAAAGTTTGCACTAACCGCTATGGGTGCAATTGGTGAATGAAACACTAAAACCGCCGATGCCATAAAGTATCGCTTCGAAAAAGCATCTCCATAACTCGCTGTGAGGTCTGGGTTTTCTAATATAACTCGATGAGGCTGATAAATATATCCTTCGAGCCTTAAGTCGAGTCGAGAGGTGAAACTGAGCACTGTTTTTAATCCTGCCGCTGCATAATTATGTGCACGAAACTGAGATTGGAACAATGTTCTACTTTCCGGAATGGGAGAAAATGCTGCCGATTGCAATAAACTAGCAGTATAATTATTGAACAATGGCTGATTCGAAACGACAGCCTCACCATAAAAACCGATATGTAACCGACCGCGTTTGTTGAAATACACGTCGTAAACAGCTTTCATTCTCCAGAAATCGTGTATCCTTCGGTATTCAATGTTTTGCAATGATGTACTACCCGGATTGTTAAATTCTTGTCCGGCCAAATACCTAAACTTCACAAAAAACTGGGAACCACTGTTAGCGTACATTTTTCGGTTTAGCGTATTACGCTCGAAATTCATCCAAAACGAACCGTGGTTAAAGTTGGTTCGATCAGCTGTGTCGGCAGTCGTGAAAGATTGAGTTTGGTAGTAATCATCAAACAAACGAGCGCCAGTAAGTCCAATCTTGATGCGAGATTTATTTTTCCAAGGGAAAACTAATGCTCCAGTTATGGAACGGTCGTATTGAATAAGGTAGGACGGTTTTACATCCTCGAAAAATGTACTCGAACTGTAGAAATAATCAAAGTTGTTTAAGGTAAAATCGGTTTCAACTTGAAAGGGAAGTTTAAACGGATAGTCGAGCGTTGCTTTAACCTGTAATGAACCGTAAAATTTTCCAAAGTAGGAATTGGCATCTAAGGCTAAACCAATCCGATTGATTCGTTTTAAATGCAAGGCTACAAACCCAGTATTAATCGGACGAGAAGAAATCAAGCCCCCAAATTGTGCTTGTAAATCTTTGTCAACCTTCATTTTTAGATTCAACAGAAAATGTCCGTCTTTTGAATCATAACGGGCTGTTGGATATATTTTTTTAATGCGTTCATCGTATGCAACTCGGTAGAAATAAGGACGAATATTTTCAATTGGTAAAGGGAATGCCTTCTCTCCAAAAGCTCGTTTTATATAGTTAACCTGATTTTTACTCAAGCCTTCGATGTTAATATCGTCAATCACAACAGGCTTTTGTTTTTCCTTGAAAGCAATTCTTCGATTAGCCAATTCGAGCGAATCTTGCCTGCGGTAAATCATTGTTTTCACTTGGGGTAAACGAGCAAGCGTACTTTGATAACCACCTTCTATCATGGCATCGGTTTGATTAAAATCTAAAATCGCAACCTTAGGAATGAGTGGTTTTATGATGATCATGTGATCGGTTTCACACACCTCGCCATAGCTGGTTTTATCCATCAACATATTCTTTATTTGAGAAAGAATATCATCTTCTTGAGGAGGTCTAATTTCAGATGCAACCGTGCTTCCAATAATAACATCCGGCAAGAAATCACGATACATCACATCAGCCGGAAAATTGTTGTACAAACCTCCGTCGAACAATAGTTTATCATCAACTACAATGGGTTTATAGAAAAACGGATAAGTGGATGAAGCGCGCATCGCTTGTCCAATATCTCCATCCTTAAATACGACTTCAGCCTTATTATAAATGTCGGCAGCTACGCAACGATAGGGAACAAACAAACTATCGAAATTATATCCTGCTGCGGCGCTAATGGCGGACGTTCGCTCAAGAAAAGCAAAATCCATATTCGCTGGAGAAATGATATTGGTTGGAAAGCGCGTTTGAATTACCGAATCAATCCGGAATTTGATGCCTACCCAGTTAGCGTCGGGTTCTCGTTCTCTGAAAAAATAAACATAGCGATCGACGGGTTTACCAAACACCCAACCTTCAAACTCCTCGCTCTTAACTAAAAGTTCAATTTGAGCAGGAGAATATCCCATGGCATACATTCCACCAACAAGAGCTCCCATTGAAGTACCAGCAATAAAATCAATAGGAATATGAGCTTCTTCAAGTGCTTTAAGTACACCCACGTGCGCTAATCCGCTCGACCCGCCACCACTCAACACTACGCCCACTTTTTGTCCGAAAACACAAGTAGAAACGAGAAGCAGAAAACTGGAAAAAAGTATACGAAGTATCAGCACAACTATCGAAAACGGAAAAATGCGAGTTCTTATTCTTCAAACCTACATTATTTCAGAGAAACGGAAAATAAGCACCTAATAAAGAAATACAGAATTTATTTGTCCCAAAATCGAATGAGTTGTTTGAAATAGGGCGCCGATTGGGTAAGTCGACTACCATACCAAGAAAATGCTTCCCCATCAACCAATCCAATTCGTGCTTTCGGTAGTAGTCGTTGTATTTCGGCTATGTGTTTTTCTGAAAATGGAAATGGTTCCGATGACAGCAAAACATATTCGGGATTTAGCGCATGAACTTGTTCCGGACTTAACTGGGGATAGCGTGTTTGTGCTTCCGACGACACATTAATCAATCCGCAACGCATCATCATATCATGTATAAATGTATCGGAATTTATAGCCATAAAAGGTTCTCGCCAAATGAGGTACAAGGCTTTCCGAGGTTTTGATATCGGCTTTAATAAATCAAAGTCGCTTCGAATTTTGAGGATGATTTTTTCCGCCTCTTCGCTTTTGTCTACCAAATCACCTAAAAGTTCAATCATCCGTAACGCATCATTCAAATTACGCACATCCGAAATCCATACGGGAACATGTTTAGCCAGTTCTTCCAGTTCCGATTGCGTATTTTCTTCCATGTTTGCAATCACGATATCAGGCTTGAGGCTTAAGATGATTTCCTGATTGATTTTTTTCGTTCCGCCCACGCGTGTTTTGGAATGAAACCAATCATCAGGATGAATGCAGTATTTGGTAATTCCCACAACTTCCTCAGCTAACCCTAAATCATACAGCAACTCTGTTTGAGAAGGAACAACCGAAACTATCCGGGTAGGAGTTTTCGACAGGGTAATGGTTCGACCGAGCATGTCGGTAATCATGGTGTTTTCAGGTTGAATCATTCAGGATGAAATTAATTCAGAGAATATGGGGTAGGATAGTTCCGCAATTTCCGTAATTTCTACCTTTGCCGCATGTATTACAAAAACATCCTCGAAACTATCGGCAATACGCCTTTGGTAAAGATTAATCGAATTACTAAAGATATTCCGGCTACCGTTCTCGCTAAAATCGAAACAACCAATCCGGGCAATTCCATCAAGGATCGTATGGCCTTGAAGATGATTGAGGATGCCGAAAAAGATGGCCGACTTCAACCTGGCGGAACCATAATCGAAGGCACAAGCGGAAACACCGGAATGGGTCTCGCCATTGCTGCTGTTATCAAAGGATACAAATGCATCTTCACCACTACCGACAAACAATCCAAAGAAAAAGTGGATGCTTTACGCGCTTTTGGAGCGGAAGTAATTGTTTGTCCAACCAACGTAGAACCGGAAGATCCAAGTTCATACTATTCTGTTTCTAGTCGACTTATTGCAGAAGTTCCAAATTCTTGGAAGCCTAATCAGTACGACAACCTTAGTAATTCTCAAGCACATTACGAGCAAACCGGTCCCGAAATCTGGGAGCAAACCGAAGGAAAAATCACGCATTTAGTTGTTGGTGTTGGAACTGGCGGAACTATTTGTGGAACAGGTCGCTACCTGAAAGAGAAAAACCCGAACATCAAAATTCTGGGTATCGATACGTATGGTTCGGTTTTCAAGAAATATAAAGAAACCGGCATTTTTGATAAAAACGAGATCTATCCATACATCACCGAAGGAATTGGGGAAGATTTTCTACCACAGAATGTCGATTTTAATGTGATCGACCATTTTGAAAAAGTAACCGATAAAGATGCAGCGGTGATGACTCGTCGTATTCCGCGTGAAGAAGGAATTTTCGCAGGAAACTCGGCTGGTTCAGCTATGGCAGGATTACTTCAGATGAAAGATATGTTTAAGGAAGGCGATGTGGTTGTGGTTATTTTCCACGATCATGGTACACGCTACTTAGGCAAAATGTTCAACGACGATTGGATGCGTGATCGCGGTTTCTTGGAGGAGAAATCTCCGAAAGCAATCGACCTGATTGAACGCCATAAACATTTGAAATTAGTCACAGTTGATGCTGAAGATTCAGTAGGTGAAGCCTTTGCTATCATGCGCAAATTTGACGTGTCTCAAATTCCTGTGAAATCGGGAGCCGAATTCGTAGGTTCTTTAAGCGACAGTCACTTATATGCAAGTATTTGCGATAATCCCGAATTGAAGCAAGCGCGTGTAAGTGATTTAATGCAGAAATCATTTCCATTCGTAAATCCTCAATCTAAACTGGAGGAAGTATCGAAGCAAATTAACCGCGAAAACGAAGCTGTTTTAGTGCGTGATATGCTCGGCGCAGTTCATATTATTACCAAGTACGATATCATCGAAGCACTAGGTTAATCCTCGGCTTGAGGTTCAGTTGTTGAACCACCAAATTTTTTACTTACCCATTGTAGGAGCTTCTGGAGATTCTTTTCCAGGAGCTCTTTTCCTGATTCGGCAATTCGTCCCATCAACAAGCTCGCTGCAAGTCCCAACCCGCTTATAATTAGGTCTTTTTTTCTGTCCTCAAATGGCAAGACTTGCATGAGCAAAATGGAAGGATAGTTTCGTCTTAAATACTCCATCCGATCGCCAATTGCTTTTTCGGAATTACGCACTTCCATTCGTAAACGTGATTGCTCCAAATGCAAATCGTTGAGGTTTTCGATTTTACGCTTCTTCA
>Ga0209097_10001330_pt1 | contig 21339 bp, 15 predicted proteins | sample AD_UKC052_MetaG_FD_184419 | JGI IMG/M metagenome (GOLD analysis project Ga0209097, IMG submission 184419) | Active sludge microbial communities of municipal wastewater-treating anaerobic digesters from USA - AD_UKC052_MetaG (SPAdes) (version 2) | ecosystem: Engineered > Bioreactor > Anaerobic >... | reverse complement strand
AGAAGAAGGAAGTAGCGGAAGCGCTTACAAATATTAACCTTGAATTTGTTTTTAATTCCTCCGCGCAGCGTACAGAAATGTTTCTCAACGGGGAGAATGTGGAGTTTGTCATCCGTGACCTGCTCATCGCTGAGAAAGTCAGTGATGTGGCTGCCATCCGTGAAGTGCGTGAGTTTGCCGTGGCCCAGCAGCAGAAGATGGGGGCAAAGAAAGGCATTGTAATGGATGGCCGGGATATCGGCACGGTGGTTTTTCCAAAAGCCGAACTGAAAATATTTATGACTGCGGATAATGCAGTACGGGTCGAACGCCGGTTCAAAGAGTTATATGCCAAGAACCCCAATGTAACCATTGAGGAAGTGAAAAATAATTTGGAGATGCGGGATTATATTGATTCGCACCGGGAAGTGAGTCCGTTGCGGAAAGCGGAAGATGCCCTGGAACTGGATAATACCAGCCTCACCGAAGACCAGCAGTTTAAAAAAGCCCTGGACTGGGCATTGGCCCGTAAAGCCGGCCGGAAGATCAGCAGTACCCATTAATTTCAGTATCTTGGCTGATATCGGTCAGCTGTTCAACCCCTGAACCCTTTTATATTTGATGCAAAGCATACGATTGAAGAGTTCCACGTACAAACTGCTACAGCCATTTATTGTCCTTCATATTATTGCGGTGACCGGTATCCTGGGCTACATGATTATTGAAGGGGCCTCTTTCTTCGATTCGGTCTATATGACCACTATCACCATTACCACTGTCGGGTATGGCGAAACCATTCCTCTGTCAACAGCCGGCCGTGCCTTTACCATGTTCCTGCTGATCGCCAGCTGGCTCACCTATGCATTTGTGATTACCCGGATCACCCAGTTTGTCGTGAGCGGGGAATTAAATCAGTATTTTAAAACAAGGAAACTTATGAAAGATATTTCCAGGTTAAATCAACATGTGATTGTCTGTGGATATGGCCGGAATGGAAACCAGGCGGCCAATATTCTCAAAGCACATCACATTCCCTTTATTGTGGTGGAAAAAGATGAACACCTGGTACAACGGGTGGATGAAGAAGATACCGGAATCATCCGGCTGGCAGGTGACGCAACCGATGACGATGTACTGAAAGCTGCGGGGGTCGACAGGGCCCGGGCACTGATTACGACTTTACCCATTGATGCACAGAATGTATTTATTGTATTGTCGGCTCGTTCACTAAATCCCCATTTGAAAATTATCAGCCGGGCTTCTGAATCTACCTCGGTTGCCAAATTAAAAAAAGCCGGGGCAGACAATGTGATCATGCCTGACTTTATCGGCGGTACGCATATGGCCACCCTGATCTCAAAACCGGATGTGGTCGAGTTTATTGATTTTCTTTCGGGCGAACAGGGCCATTCCATTCATATGGAATCGGTAAGTTTTGATGACCTGCCGGTCAATCTTAAAGACAAATCACTGCATGATGTGATGGGATGGAAAAAGACCGGAGTCAATTGTATCGGGATCAAAGATTGTGATGGTAATTTCCTGATTAATCCACCAGAAGATACGTATATCACACCGGGTATGCGGGTAATTGTGTTGGGTACGATTGAGCAGATCAGGGAGATGAAGGGGAACCTCGGAGAAAAGCGAGAAGCAAGAAGCGAGAAGCAAGAAGGGAACAGCCGCATTTCGTAAAGCGAGAAGTATTCACTTTATGCAGCTTTTTGTATTTCTCCGCGTTCTCTGTGGTTATAACAAAAAAGCGGGTATTGATTTTGTCAATACCCGCTTTTTATTATTTATAGTTCTTAGTTTTTCTTCACAGCAAGCAGTTCCACTTCAAAGATGAGCATGGAGCCACCAGGAATGGACATATAGTCAAATGCTCCGTAGCCCAGTGTATACGGTACATAAAATTTGTATTTGGAACCAACGGACATTAACTGCAATCCTTCGGTCCAGCCGGGGATTACCCCACGAAGATTGAATGTGATGGGTTGTCCACGGTCATAAGAGTTGTCAAATCCGGAACCATCTATAAATGTGCCCCTGTAATGTACGGTCACATCATCAGCGGCGACTGGTTTAATGCCTGCACTGTCTCTCAGTATTTCATATTGCAGTCCGCTGGCTGTAACCATTACCCCTGGTTTATTTTTATTTGCTGCCAGAAAATCCTCACCCGCTTTTATATTGCCTTTTGATTTTTCCTGTTGCAACAGGGTCAGGTAGTTATTCATGACTGTGTTAATGGAAGCCGAATCAACCAGGGATTTCTTTTTTCCAAATAAGTCGGTAATTCCACGGGAAACCAGGGTGGTGTTTAATTTTTTCACCCCCATTTCTTTATAAAAATTAGCCACATTAATACCAACGGAATAACAGGCAGAGTCATCAAAGTTTTTTAGCAGGGCTTTTGTTGGTTTTACAACAGTCTTTACGGGTGTTTTGGGAACTGCCTGTTGTAAGAGGGTAAGGTAATTATTCATGACCGTATTGCTGGTAATGGAATCAATCAGCAGTTGTTTATTGCCCAGGCGGTCATTGATGCCACGGGATACAAGCAGGGTGTTTAATTTTTTGGCCCCCATTTGCCGGTAAAAATTAGCTACACTGATGCCGACACAGTAGCCAACGGAATCATCCAGGTTTTTTAAAACAGGCTGCACTGGTTTGGGGACGGCTTTGGTGCTGGGTTTCGGAGCGGGTTTTGCTGCCGGCTTGGTCGTACCCGGCTGAGCGAAGAGCGTAATGGAAAAAAGTAGGGCAAAGACTACGGAAAAGCTGTTTTTCATGTACATTTTATTAGGGGCCAAAAATACAGTTTGGCCGGGGAAAACGGGAATCCGGGCTTATTTAATTTCAACGGGCTGGCTAAGCCAGATCAGTTTTTCCGGGAAACGGGCGGCATATCCATGCACCAGGTTACGGATAAAGCTGTTTTCGCGGTATTGTGTCAGTTGTTCCCGTAGTAAGGTAACCTCGGAAGCCGGGAATCCAGCTGGAAGATAGCCCATGCCATAAAAACTGCCTTCCAGCACCAGGATGCAGGAACGGTCTTCCGCTCCTAATCCCTGGTCAATGATGGCAAAGGATGGCCGGGACATTAATGAACGGATGGCATGTTGCACCCGCAGGTTATAATCAGCTGTACTTTCTTTTTGTTCACAGGCGCCCCCGCATCCTTTTTCTTCCGGGCCGGCACATGGGCCATTATCTTTCTGCAGGAAACAAAGCTTAGGACAAAGGGTAAATTCCCGGATCAGTTTACGAAGCAAGGCATGTCCATCTACCAGGTAATGGAAGGTGATGACCGGGTTTAACCGTTTCCTGTTTTTATCAATGGCCAGCCGTAAGTAACCGTTCTGGTCTTCATAGGTATAAATGCCATACACATCTTCCCATCTTTTTTGTGAAGCGTTGAAAACGGGCCATCTTTTTTTGATCTCGGCCGATTCGAGAATACAGGCCATCAGCTCGGTGCCGCAGCATTGGTAACTGATCCGGTGTACATGCTGCATGAAATGTTGTTTCTGGCGGCTCTGTGAGTTATTACTGAAATGACTGTTGACCCGGTAACGGATATTATTCGCCTTGCCCACATAGACCACTTTCCCTTTTTCATTATGGAAATAGTATACCCCGGGAGTATAGGGCAATTGTTCAAAGTCGGTTTTAGGAACATTCGGCGGAAGAATTGATTCCTTTGAATTCCGTTGCAGGCTTTTGGCAATATGCTGATCCTTGTCGTTTTGCAACAACAACTGAAAGACTTTAACGGTGGCTGCACTATCGCCCGTTGCCCGGTGCCGGTCATTAATGGTTATTCCGAGTGCGGTACAAAGTTTGCCCAGGCTGTAGGAAATGAGGCCGGGAAAAATTTTCCGGCTCAATCGTACTGTACAAAGCTTCTTTGTATTCAGGTCAAAACCGGCTTGTTGCAGATGCGATTTGACAAAAGAGTAATCAAAGTTTACATTATGTGCTATGAAAATACGGTCTTTAAGCAGGCTATGGATTTTTTCAGCGACCTCCTCAAATCGGGGTGCATCAGCCACCATTTTATCCGTAATGCCGGTCATTGTCTGGATAAAATAAGGAATAGGTTGTCCCGGATTGATCAATGTGGTATAATGATCCGTCACCTGCTCCCCGTCAAAGAGATGGATCGAGATCTCGGTGATCCCGTTGGCGGCCGCATAACTGCCGGTGGTTTCTATGTCGACGATGCTATACAAGGGAGTTGATAAGTTTACAGGTTGACGGGTTGATAGGGTAAAAAGTTGACAGGGTTACAAACAGGTTGACGGGTTGATAAGTTGAAAGGTTGACAAGGTAAACCCCGGCCTTGTTAACTTGTAAACCTTTCAACTTATCAACTATAAAAACGATCTTTGAAGCATAAATTTCGTGAAAATAAGTATGACTACCGCAGAAGAAGAAAAGTTTATAATGTTCCGGAACCGGCTGACCAAGGTTTACCGGCATCTGGGCAAACAGGCCAGGAGGCAGGGAGTATCCTGTTACCGGATCTATGATCATGATCTTCCGGAATTTCCTCTTTGTATTGAGATGTATGGTGAAAAATTATATGTGGCCGAGTACAAACGCTATCATGGGATGACGGAAGAGGAGCATGACAGCTGGATGGAACAGACAATGGGTGTGGCCGGGGAGTTACTGGGGGTGGAAAAAGCCAATATTTTTCTTAAACTGCGTCAGCGCAAACCCGGCCGGTTAGGGCAATACCAGAAGTATGATGCGGTGCAACATGAATTTCAGGTGGAGGAGAACGGATTGAAATTTATTGTGAACCTGAGTGACTATCTGGATACCGGATTATTCCTCGATCACCGCCTCACCCGGCAACAGGTAAGGGGATTGTGTGAAGGGAAGAAGGTACTGAACCTCTTTGCCTATACTGGTTCTTTCTCCGTTTATGCGGCTGCTGGCGGGGCCAGTGAGGTGGTGACTGTTGATTTATCCAAAACATACCTCAACTGGTCCGAGCGCAACCTGGCACTGAATGGGTTTACGGATCCGGCAATATACAAAACGGTACATGCGGATGTGATGCAGTACCTGAAGACATTACCGGCTGGATATTTTGACCTGGTTGTTATGGACCCGCCTACTTTCAGTAACAGCAAACGGATGGAGGATATTCTCGATATCCAGCGGGATCATGCGGAGTTGATCAATGATTGCCTGGCGGCGATGAATTCCGGAGGGCAGTTATTTTTCAGTACTAATTTCCGGAAGTTTCTTCTGGAAAAAGAGAAAATCCATACGGACCATGTAAAAGATATTACAAAAGCCACGACACCCTTTGATTTTGAAGGGAGGTTGTTTCGGTATTGTTATCATATCCGAAAGCCGTAACTCACCTGATCAGGGTATAGTATTCCAGCATTTTTTTTCTACTTTGTGCTATAAATACTTTAACCTGAGGCGGACATTATTTTCTTCCCTGATCACGATTGTTTTTTGTTTTCCTTTATTTCCAGTTGAAATGAAGGCGCAGCTTTATTTCAAAGGGCGTACGGTTAATGCCGAAGACGGCTTATCTGACGACCGGGTTACTTGTTTTTATAAGGATAAAACCGGATATCTCTGGATAGGCACCCGTAATGGGCTTAACCGCTATGATGGAAGCCGGTTCAAAATTTTCAGACCTGGAAAAAGTAACTCCATAGCCTCGGAAGTGATTCAGGGAATAACGGGTGACAAGGAGGGGAAAATCTGGGTGGCAACACCCTCAGGTATCTGTATTTATGATCCTGAGGCTGACAGTTGGGAATTGATTCAAACGCCACTCAAAAAAAACAAGAACAGCCTCCCCAATAACATGGTTTGGGATATCTGGTTTGACGCAAATGGACTTTTATGGATAGCGGTGGATGTTTTTGAATTTGTTTCTTACGATCCCCTAAAGAAGTCATATACATATTATAACTGGCCGGCGTTTGCCCGGACATCACCAGAACTGGCCGGAGCCGGAAATTATAATTCAATTCAACGTTTTAAGGCAAAGGATGATCATACATTTTATCTTGGAACGAGTAAAGGGCTTGTTGAACTGGATACACGGACCGGGCAGTTTCGGTTTCTGGGCGGGGGATATAATGCGGATGTGCACGCAATACATTATGACAAGGAGCGGGGTTTAGTTTATGTATCAGTTCAGTCTGGCCGTTTATTTTGTTACCGGGAAAATGACAATCAATTCAGTGAAGTTCAGATTGAACCGCTTTCCTATCCATCCCGGCAATTGATTATCCCTGATACCGCTGAAATCTGGCTGCCTGCAGAGACCGGTTTGCTCAGAATTTTTCCAGGTGCGGCAAAAGCAATTTGTGAGATGGGGAAACTCCCGCTTGATGGGACACTCCCAGAGGGTGGGGTGAACCGGGTATTTATTGATGATAGCGGGATTCGCTGGGTGGCAACAGTGAATGGCATTTTTTTGTTTGACTTCCGTATTCTGAACGCCGCATTTCTTCCGTTAGAGGAGGTTTCTCCCCGCCAGGGTATAAATAAAATGACGGGTCTGCTTTATGAAGCGGATCAGGACCAGTATTTTGTTTGTCTACGTGAGCCTGCAACTGTATTTCTGGTCAATCGCAAAAAAAAGGGGATACAGAAATTTACAAAATCAGCAGATGGTCAGCTTCTGGGACCATGCAACCGTATCAGGAAAGATGGAGCCGGGGATATCTGGCTGATGACAGATTTACACATCTATCGGTTTGACCGGGAAAAAGAAGAATTTATTCTTTTCCCCAGCCCTTATAAGGGGGAATGGGTTGGCTACAAAGATATGGCCAGAGATTCCCGTGGTAATTACTGGTTTGCCTCCTTTCGGTTTGGTTTGTTATTTTACGACATCAGGTTAAAGGCTTATACTGAGGTGCCGGGATTTAATCAACCTTACCGGCGGCGGGTGGCTACTGTATTGTTTTCTGATACAATACATAACGATCTATGGATAGGTACATCTGGTCATGATCTGCACCGCTATTCACTGAAAGACCAAAAGCTATACAGTTATGGTGAAAATAGTGGTCTTTCTGAGTTGTCCTCGTTGAATATGATTAATGATATCCGTGCGGATGCCGAGGGCAGAATATGGGTAGCCACTCATGCCGGAGGCGTTTTCAGGTATTTAGGAGAAAGTAAAACAGGTGCAGCATTTACCCGGTATTCCATGCAGGAAGGATTGCCGGCCAATGCTGTATTATCCTTGCAACCTGTAAAAAATGGTATTTGGTTTTTGACCGGAAGTGCGATTTCATTTATGTCATTCAGGGATCAGTCTGAAAAAATCACAACAACGGGTCAGTTTTTTTCGTTCAGTTCTTATGATTCTGAGGTAGGTATACCCCATACCCTTACAACAGGCAGCGGAGAAGAGGAACTGAATACAGCAGTTTCGGGGGGGCTTTTGTTTTATTATCCGCAGGCAGCGTATACAGGTCCAGGATTCCCGTTATTCGTAAACCAGATTCTGATAAACGGGAAAGAGCAGAATATACAACCAAGTGATATGTTGAAATTGCCTTCTGGTATCAGATCGCTGAAGTTATTTTTTGCCGCTTTATATTATGGAGGCCGTGATCAGCTGCAGTTTCAATACAGGCTCGAGGGGTATGACAGCAGCTGGATAAATGGTTCAGATCGTATGTTGGCAGAGTATCAGAACCTGCCTCCTGGTAATTACCGGTTCAGCCTTCGGGTATTGAATAAAGAAAGCAAGCAACTGACGGCTCCGGCCATATTGAAAATCAGGGTGCAACCCCGGTTCTGGCAGACCATGTATTTTATTATACCTGTTATTCTGCTTACAGGATACATAATTTTCCGGATTATTCGTTCACTGCAGCAAAAAGTAAAGGAACAGGAGCAACTGAATGCATTTGCCACTTCATTGTATGGACTTGCGGGTGCAGATGATATTTTCTGGGTGACTACCAGAAATTGCATAGATATTCTCGGCTTTGAAGATTGTGTAATGTACCAGATCGATGAAGAAAGGAACTGTTTGGTACAGAAAGCGGCTGCAGGTCCCAAAAACCCCGGCAGCGGGAGGGACGTGCTGAATCCGATTGAAATTCCCATAGGAAAGGGGATTGTAGGCGCTGTAGCGGCAACAGGTATTGCGGAAAAAATCAGGGACACCAGACGTGATAGCAGGTATATTGTGGACGATGAGTCCAGGTTATCTGAGATCACCGTACCCGTTAAAATTGAAGGTAAAGTGTATGCCATTATTGATGCAGAACATGGCAGTAGAAATTTTTTCAGGAAAAGACATTTAAGAATGCTGGAAAAAATCGCGGCGATATGCGCGGAACGGATCAGTAAATACCTGACTGAAGAAAAATTACGGGCAAAAATTGCCCGTGATCTGCATGATGAAATGGGCTCAACCCTTACGAGTATTAATATCCTCAGTAAAGTGGGAATGGAGACCGGGGAGGCCGGCAGTACTGTGAGTGGTTACCTTGAAAAAATTAAAGACAATTCAGCAAAAATGATGGAAAGCATGAGTGATATCGTCTGGGCCATCAATCCGGTGAATGACAACCTGGAACAATTACTTATCCGGATGAAGGAATTTGCGGCGGAAATGCTTGAACCAGCCAGGATTCAGTATTATTTTGAAACGGATGGGGAGCTGGAAAAATCATTCCTGAATCCGGAACAGCGGAAAGATGTATACCTGGTCTATAAAGAAGCCGTGACAAATGCGGTGAAGTACAGTGCTGCTACGGAAATGACGATTTGTTTAATGTACAGACAGGATAGTCTGCTCTTGCAGGTAATTGACAATGGGAAGGGGTTTGATGCCAGTCTTGAATTCAGTGGAAATGGTCTGAAAAATATGCAAAGCCGGGCAGCCGGTATAAAGGCTGTATTATCAATCCAGTCCATTCCCGGTACAGGTACGGTGATTTCGTTGAAAAAAAATATCACCTGATTAGGGTATAGATTAATTTAGGGAACTGCATTAAGTTGCAGCCCATAGTTTTATTTAACATGCCGGTCAGAATCCTTATATACGAAGACAATATTAATCTGCGGGAGAGCCTGAGTAATCTGCTTTCTTTAACAGGGGATTATCAGGTATGTGCCAGTTTCCCGGACTGTTCCGGGGTTATTCTGCAGGTAAAGGAGCTGATGCCGGATGTGATCCTGATGGATATCGATATGCCCCTCGTAAACGGGATTGAAGCAGTCAGGAGAATCCGTACATTTAACCAGGCTGTTCAGATTATCATGCTGACGGTTTTCGATGATAATACCCATGTTTTTGATGCCATGTATGCCGGCGCCAATGGATATTTACTGAAAAAATATATATCAGATAAGCTCATGCATTCCATACGTGAAGTACTGGATGGAGGTGCTCCAATGAGTCCGAGCATTGCCCGTATGGTAATCACCAGCATGCAAAAAGCGGAACCGGCCAGGGATTATCAGCTTACACCAAGAGAGAAGGAAATTCTGCAGTTTCTCTCAAGAGGGAACAGCTTTAAAATGATTGCCATCGAACTGAATATCAGCCTCGATACAGTCCGGACGCATATTAAACGCATTTACGACAAACTTCATGTCTGCTCGCAAATTGAAGCGGTGAGCAAAGCCATCAACGAAAAACTCGTTTGATTACGTTTCTGCCTTCCTGTACCCTGATCAGGTGACACATCATTGCGGTATTGTCTTGTATTCCTTTCCGCTCCATTTTTACAGTAAATAAAAATGCCGGAAAAATGAAAAAGACATTCCTCCTTTTTGCCCTTTTTTTACCGATTGTGACGATAGTTGCCCAAAGTGTTGCCATCAATACGGATGGAGCTGCTGCACACACGAGTGCCGCATTGGATATCAAATCAACTGATAAGGGGATGCTGGTGCCCAGAATGACTACCGCCCAGCGGACTGCTATTTCCAACCCGGCCACCGGGTTGTTGATATTTGATACTACTACAGGCAGTTTCTGGTTTTATAATGGCAGTTCCTGGGCCAACCTGGTGGATAGTAATACCGGAACCTCTGTATGGGCGGCCAATGGCAGTGATATTTATAATACCAATGCCGCTAATGTGGGCATTGGGACTACAACTCCGAATGCCAATGCCTTATTACATCTTAACTCAACTTCAAAAGGAATGTTATTGCCAACACTTACCAACGATCAGATGACTTCAATCAGTAGTCCCCCGGTTGGTTTAATGGTATTTAACGCTAATACGAAGAGTCCCATGATTTATACGCAACGTGGATATCAGAGCATTCTTCCGGGAATATTTGGAACGCAGAATGCCTGGACCCCAATTTCACCCGGGCCAAGAATTATTGCCTGGGGAGTTGTTGATTCACTTCTTGCCGGAGGTGGAGCGACTCCACCAGATAATACCACACACGCAATTGGAGTCAAATCGGGCAGTAATAATTTTTCTGTAATATGGAATGGCCCTAGCAGGTGGGTTGAAATCACGTTGACTAACATGGACTATAAAACAGACAGTATGATTCTCTTAGTGACCCCGATTGGTAATGAAACATGGGATCAGGCTGTGTCTACAAGTCATACTAGCTCAGGTGTAGGGACACAAAGTCGTGCAACCATCAAGTTTACAGATGTTTCCAGATATATAAATGGTTATACCGGGAACTCGATTCGCCGGAGGAGTAAGTTTTCATTCATTCTCTATTCCTTAACAAGAGATTCTTATTAAATAAAGTGAAACAACTTTTAATGAAAAAATTGCTTTTATCTGTTTTCTGGATCTCAATAACGGGGATTTTGCAGGCTCAGTTGAGGATTGGGACCGGTACCCGGATCCGGTCTGCCGGGGGTACTTACCTGGTATTGGATAGTGTGGGTATACATAATGAAAGTGTGGCAATCCAACTGGAACCTGTTGTGAAATTTACCGGAGCCGGAACCGCTGCTATCAGCGGTTCTCAGGGCATAACATTCAATTCAATCCAGGTTGATAAAACTGCTGGTGGACAGGTCCGGTTATTTCAACACATGAATGTGTCACAGAGCGTCAGTTTTAATAATGGCTATATTGACCTGAATGGATTTGAAACAACGTTGGATGCTGCCGCTACGATCAGTGGCGAAAATGTGAGTGCAGGTTTTACCGGATCCGGGGGAGGATTTGTTTCAATCACCACTAATTTAATTTTCCCGGCGGGGGCGAATCCCGGAAACCTGGGGGCCATTATCAATGCGCCGGCTAACCTGGGAAGCACCATTATCCGAAGAGGACACCGATCACAGACAAACGGTGGCGGCGGAGGTAATTCAGTTTATCGTTATTATGATATAATACCGGCGAATAATACAGGGCTCAATGCTACGCTTCGTTTTTTTTACCGGGATGAGGAACTGAACGGCCTTTCTGAAAGTAACCTGCAATTATGGAAGAGTACAGACAATGTAAACTGGTTCTTGCAGGGATTCAGTGCACGTGATATTGTGGCCAACTATGTAACGCTCACCGGTATAAACAGTTTCTCCCGCTGGACACTTTCCACTCCTGGCAATACCCTGCCTGTAAGTTGGGGAAGTATCCGGCTGGACTGTGCCCTGTTGGCACCAGTACTTTGGTGGGAGACTTTATATGAACAGAATAGTATGCATTTTGAGATTGAGACGAGCGGGAATGGGAATGACTGGGTGAAGGCCGGTGTTATCAATGCGTCTGGAAATAGTCAGGATAAAAAAAGTTATCATTTTACAGATCTGCCTGGGAGAAAAGCGGCCTTTTACCGGATTATTCAGGTAGATGCTGACGGCCGGCGAAACAGCTCATCTGTTATCCGGAATACCTGTGTCAGTAATACGGCTTTACAGGTCTGGCCAAACCCAGTTAAAAAAACGCTTACGGTATCCGTGCATAGTGCTGTAAACGGAATAATCCGGCTACGGTTGTCAGATATTCAGGGTGCAACCATTCTGGTTTCTCAACGAACAGTAACTGCAGGCCCCAATCTGCTTACAGTGGAAATGGAACAACTACCACCTGCCATTTATCACCTGCAGGTATTTTCAGCAGGTGAAGAGCGGCCCGTAGTGATTCCGGTTGTAAAGGAATAGAAATAATTTAACGGGTGTTTTTAAAAAACCTATTTTATGAAATACAGCTATTTTTTACTGATTCTTTTTTTAAGTAATTCGGCTTTGCTCTCTGCCCAGTTGCAGGTTCGGCATATTGCCAAAAACAGGTCGATAGTAAAAAAGATAAAAGAGTCGATGGGGAAGGTTCGTTTTGAGTCAACGAATGGTTCTGTAACGGTTCAGTATGGTGTAAACCAGGGTACCTCTGATCAGCTAACCAGCACATCAAAATTGTTAAATAAAGCCATGTGTCTGACAAGGGAAGAAGTAAGGGGTCAGAAAAGTGAGTCTGAAATGTTAATTGCGGACGCTTCACGTGCCGGCCAGATACTACCGGGTGTGGTAATAGATGGAAGCAGCCTGTTGCTGAGTGGGGAATTCCTTTATCAGAAAATGGATAAACGAAAACCGGTTGTTTTCAGTACTGCAACAAATATGGCCAAGCAAACCAGTGTAACCGTTTCGCCGGCTACGGGTGAAAACTGTGAGGCAAAGCTGCGGACAGCAGTACAGCAACTGACACGCCCTTCGAATATGACCGGCATGCCCAATAAGGCGTCTGAAGCGGAAATTTCCTTATCCACCCTGGAAGAAAGTACCGGCCTGAGTATCGGGGCCTCTTTTTTTTACCTGGGTGTATCCGGTCAGAATAATTTTTCCTTTTCATCTGAGAAGTACCGTTATATGTACTTGTTTCGTTTTGAACAGGCCTGTTTGTCTGTGATGGCCAACTCCATCAGCAATGCAACGGATGTATTTACCGATGACACAAAACAAGGAGAAGACTGGTACTATATCCGTGAAGTGAAATATGGAAGAAGGCTCTATGTATTGCTGGAGAGTGAGTCGGAACTGGAAAAATTTTCCAACGAATTTTCGGCTGGTTTGAACTGGGGTTTAGTAGCAGCTGCCTATCAGCAACAGCATACCGGAAGCAAACTTCGCAGCATTACTAATGTCAGGGTATTGACGCAAGGGGGGCAGCCACTGGCTGTGACGGATCCTGCAAAAACCGACGCTGCCATTAAGAAATATTTTGAAGCTGGTTATGGAGAAATGGATATTGTACCGCTGTCTTTTAAACTGACCTCACTGAAAGGTGAGCCTGTAAGCATGATAACCCGGGCTTTTCTGGACGGCGAAAATTGTTTAAGTACCCAAAAGCTCCGTATCCGAATAAGTGCAATAGATTGTCTGCAAGCAGATGACGGGGCATCCGATATGAGTGAACAGCTATACGGGAAAATGGCGGTGCTGCTTTATCATAAAGGAAAGAAAGTGATGGTGGATGGGAAAACGCCGATACCGGATGCCGGAACCGCGGTCATCCCTTCCGGGTTTATCGGGTATGGTTCAGTGCAGGCTCCCTTCCGGGTAATTCAGGGCAAACCCAGACTATTTAGTGCTACTGAACAAGGCAAATATATCGATGTACAGTTGCCGGATCTTGATATGTTAATTGAGCTTAAGCCTTCAATGAAGGAGGAAGATGACCTGGGAGATGATGATCTGATTACAGAAAACAAGTTTAAAAAATCTGTCAGGCAAATGCTTTTGGAAGGTGATACAGACATGACTTTTGAATTTCGCCATGACAAAACACGGGTTTTGTTACTGGTAGAGATCCGTCCCCTTTATTAATATAAAAAGGCTGTTCCGATACTGGCCCTTTTACCGTGAACGGTTTCAGCATTACCAGCGGAACAGCCTCTTCGTTATCAATAAGATCAGAGTGTCTTCAGCACATCATTCATACTTCTCACAGCATCCGCGCTTTTATTAAAAGCGGCCTGCTCTGCTTCATTCAGTTTGAAGTCGATGATCTTTTCCCAGCCGTTTTTACCAATGGTAACGGGAACACCCAGACAGATATCTTTCTGTCCGTATTCGCCATCGAGGGCCACGCAGCAGGTAAAGAGTTTTTTCTCATCACGCAGGATGGACTCAACCAGGGCGGCTCCGGCAGCTCCGGGAGCATACCAGGCAGAAGTACCGATCAGGGCCGTCAGGGTGGCTCCCCCTACCATCGTGTCTTTCACGATTTTTTCCTGTTGCTCAGCACTCAGGAAATCAGTTACAGGGGCACTGTTCCAGGTTGCCAGGCGGATCAGGGGAATCATGGTCGTATCACCGTGACCACCTACCACTACGGCATTCAGGTCAGCAGGACTGCAGCCCAGGTGCTGACTTAATTGATATTTGAAACGGCTGCTGTCGAGTGTACCACCCATACCGATGATCCTGTTTTTGGGAAGTCCGGTAGACTGCAGGGCCAGGTAGGTCATGGTATCCATCGGGTTACTGATCACGATAATGATCGCATTGGGAGAATGTTTCAGGATGTTTTCACAAACTCCTTTCACGATACCGGCATTTACACCGATCAGTTCTTCCCGGGTCATTCCGGGTTTACGGGGAAGACCAGACGTAATCACTACCACATCACTGCCGGCTGTTTTTGAATAGTCATTGGTACTGCCGCTGATCTTGGTATCAAAACCAAGCAAGGTGGCAGTCTGCATCATATCCTGTGCCTTACCTTCGGCAACTCCTTCTTTAATATCCAGTAATACAAGTTCCTGGCAAAGCTCTTTACGGGCAATATTATCAGCACAGGTTGCACCTACCGCACCAGCGCCTACAACAGTTACTTTCATGTGTAAAAACGTTTATTTGAATGAATAATTATTTACTTGTCTGATACCGGCTTTTGCAGCCGGCGCAAAGGTAGCGGATGACCGTTATTTTTAACCTGACTGTTATCAGTTTTTGAAGGTCGCCAGCAGTTTTTCGATTGTCATAGACCCTTCATGGGTGCCGATCAGTTCCTTTTTCCGGTTATAAAAAGCCAGGAAGGGCAGGTTATTGATCATAAAATAAGTAGGCATCATGGTTTTATTGTCCTGGGTTATCGTGATGTTCTTAAAATTTGCCAGTTTGTATTTTTCCCGGAAAGCCAGCATGGAATCCAGGGGCATTGGCGTGGCCATCACAATATGAATATTGCTGAATTTGTCAATGTGTTGGGTGATCTGTTTGGTTTCTTCCTGGCAATGGGAACAGGAGGGGTTGAAGAGCATCAGCAATACGGCTTTATCCTTGGGCAGATCTGCTTTGGTAAAATAGCTTTTTCCATCGGGCAGCAAGAGACTGATCGGGGGGAATCCCGGAAACCGTTTATAGGGGGCCAGCGTGCTGTCTTTTTGAGAAAAGGAGGGCAAGGCCAGCAGGGCCAGTACCAGAATCAGTAACATTTTTTTCATGCATCAAAGATAAAAGGATTCGGTCAACGGATTATCGCAGGATTGTCACGGTTCCCTTCCGGAACAGGAGCTTACCCTGGTAGTCAACCGCCTCGGCCATCCAGATAAAACTCCCGATAGGCTGGGGCCGGCCATTGATCGTGCCATCCCATCCCTGTCCCGGGTTTTTTGTCTGGAAGACCAGCTGCCCCCATCGGTTGAAAACCCTGAAATAACGGAATTCTTTTATACCTACCGGGAAGGCTCTGAGCACATCGTTCAGCCCGTTACCGTCCGGCGAAAAACCGGTCGGGACATAAATCTCCGGTCCTTTATACACTTTGATCAGAATTTCATCCAGTCCTTCACAGCCATCAGCTGTAGTCCCCGTTACGGTATACCGGAAATCATAAGGAAGGGTGGCAACCGGGGTGGCAATATCAGGATTGTCCAGGAATTGCGGGCTCGTCCAGTTATACCTGATTACTCCGGCCGTACTGAGTTCGATAGCCTGCAATTGAACCGGCTGGTTCATAGCGGCCACCGTATCGCGGCCGGCATCGATCCGGACAGCAGGAGTTACCGTCACGCGTACCTCATCATCCTGGAGGGATTGACAGCCACGGGCATCTGTAACCGATAAATAATAACTAATAGTTGCTGTAGCTTTTAAAGCCGGATTGGATACATTGGATGGACCGGTAAAATAGGTGGTGGGGCTCCATTGATAAGCCACTCCACCCGATCCGTTTAGCCGGACGATTTTGCCGAAGCAATCCGAGAAATCAGTTCCTGCATCCGGCACCGGCGCCGGCCAAACATTGATTGTAATTGAATCAGTAAGGCTGCATATACCGGTAGTAGCCGTAACATAATATTTGGTGGTCGTGGACGGATTGGCAGTCGGATTCAGGATGCCTGCATTGGAAAGTGAAATGGCCGGCGTCCATGCAAATTGGGTGGCATTGGAACTCGCGTTGAGCTGAAAAGATTTGCCCTCACAGATAAAGGGATCCGCTCCTGCATCAATGGTTACGGTATTGATCAGGGGAATCGTTGCCGGACTGGTTTGCAGACACCCGTTTTCATCTTTCACCGTTATCGTATAATTCCCCTGGTTGAGATTGAATAAAGGAGAAGATTGAAAACTGATCCCGTCAGCTGACCAGGTATAGGGTGCTTTTCCTCCCTGGGCAGTGGCTGTGAACTGGCCATCCGGATTTCCTGAACAGGTAGCCGCCGTAATTGCGGGACTGCTGATGGTCAGATCCGGGAAAGCCTGGCTGATCGTTATGGCCACACTGTCCGTGCAATCGGCATCGCGGACTTTCACCATATAGTTACCAACGGCCAGGTTAGTAAAACTGTTACTGCTTTGCCAGTTAATTCCATCCAGTGAGTACTGAACCGGGGACAACCAGCCAACACCGGCGGATACCTGGAGACTGCCGGTGACTCCAGCCCGGCAATTCACATCTGTTTTTGAAAGGAAGCTGGCTTTTTTCACTTCCACATAAACGGAGTCCTTTGCCTGGCAGGTGCCCACTGTAGCGGTGCAGATATAGGTGGTTGAAGGATTAACCGGTGTGGCAAGTGGGGCCGGGATACTTGTACTGCTCAAAGTTGGGTCAGCATTCCATTGATACACTGTATAACCAGGTGAAGCGATTAATTGCACAGAGTTGCCCTGGCAAACCCTCGCGGTATCCGGGGTGAGATTTAATATATCATAATCCCGGATCTGAATGAATGTGCTGTCCGTGGGTGTACCAGCTGCACAACCGGCGAGTGCATAAATTTTGATGGTTTCGATACCTTCTGCCATTCCGTCCATCAGCGGAATTACATTTACCGTTACAAAACTATCATTGGCAGGTATCACTACATTCAGTGGCATCGCCTGCATATCAATTCCATTTGTAGCCTGACCACCATAGGAGAGGCTGATACTAAGCGGGAACGGGTCTCTGCGCGGACGGGTGATATTAAAGGCACCGGTTGCACAACCTTCCACGAGGTAACTGTTCCCTGTAGCATCGGTTTGGGTGAGATTCGTCAGTCCGAATGTATTTGAACTCAGGCTTTTTGCCTGGAGGAAAACACCGGTATCCACCATATCATCTCCTGAATCTGCCAGCACCAGTTTCAAATGATAGGTCTGACAGGGTTGTACTCTTTCGCGGGCAGTCAGTACGGTGGTATGACCATCATGTGTAAAGAATACATTTGAACTGTTATCGATATAATATTGCGGATTATTCGGGCAGGCACCCCCGGGTACATTATTCACATTAAAAATGGAAACTGGGGTGTTGGTATTGGGAATCAGGGCAATATTTTTAAGACCGGTAATTCCGGGACCCGAGATAAAAAAAGCGAAGACATCGTTGAATGAACATACATAATCAGGGACGTATTCTTCTGAACTGAATACATAATTAAACCGGATACTGTCACCAAGGGGTACAAAATCAAACTCCAGTACACAGGCATCTTCCAGGTTGAAATTTCCGACTGCTGTACTCAGGTCATTATCGCCGGGTAATCCCCAGTTACCGCTGGCTTCCAATGTTGAAGCAAGTCCGGTTCCATTACCGTCTGTTCCCCAGTCAGCCCCGTTTGATTTGGCCTGACCGGTGGTTAATACAATGCCACTGTCAATGCCGATATTAGTGCGGTTGGCGCGATTTAAAAAAAATGAAGCCATCAGGGGATTGCCGGTAAAACTCACATTGCTGATTGTGACCCCTTCGCCCACCAGCCGCTGTGCCAGGGACTGGGCATTCGGATGCGGGGTAATGATCAGTTGTGCATCAACCCCGATTGTGGTTAGCACCAGAAATACTGATAAAAAGTAATGGTAAAATCCGGATCTCATAACAGGGTAGCGAATATACTTAAAACCGCAGTAGCCGGGAATTTTAGCCTGGTCAAGCTTCCTTTTGCTTTGCGGTATTCCTCCCTTATCTTTGCCGCCTCTAAAAAGATAACAAATGGCATCAACAGCAGACATCAGCAGGGGACTCATCATCAAACTGGATGGGAGTTTATACACTGTGGTAGAATTCGGAGAAAACAAAACCGCCAGGGCCGCCGCCAAAGTGTGGGCCAAACTAAAAGGGGTGGATAATAACCGAAGCATTGAAAAGACCTGGAACTCAGGCGATAACATCTTCCCGGTTCGGGTTGAACGGAAAAGTTATCAGTTTTTGTATAAAGACGATACCGGTTATAATTTCATGGATACTGAAACATTTGAACAGGTGGCTATCCAGGAAAGTCTGGTCGATGCCCCTCAGTTCCTGAAAGACGGACAGGAAGTAAGCGTATTGTTCAATACAGAAACGGAACTTCCGATGAGTGTGGAGCTGCCTGATAAGATCGTGTTGCTGGTAACCTATACCGAGCCCGGACTAAGAGGTGATACCGCAACCCGTACACTGAAGCCAGCTACAGTGGAAACAGGTGGTACTGTAAACGTACCGCTGTTTGTGAATGAAGGCGAGCTGATCCGGGTAAATACCAAGACGGGTGAGTATGTAGAAAGAGTAAAAGAATAGTTTATCAGTTTTATATGAAAATGGCCTAAAATCGACCGGTTTTGGGCCATTTTTGTTTGATTTCGGGTCATTTTGGGTCAAAATCAGTAAAAATTCATTGATTTTGTCCTTTTGATTTCCTTACCTTAGCTTCCCTTTTGGGCGGGAAAGCAGGCGGGTATAGTTACTGATCATCAAAATCAGTGAGCCCCGAATGACCAGCCGGATTTGCTGCCGGAAAGCAAGGCTTTGTAAACCAAAACATCTACAAAATTGAAAAACATGGACTTTAAGCAAATTCAGGAGTTGATCAAGATGGTCAACAAATCGAATATTGGCGAATTAACGATTGAGCAAAAGGATTTCCGTGTCACCATCAAGCAGAAGGAAGAACATGTGACCCAGGTGATGTCGGCACCTGTTCAGGCGGCCCCAGTTGCCATTGCCGCCCCCCAACCAGTGGCCGCCGCTGCAGCCTCATCCTCGGCCGATAAGCCCAAGGCTGCCGAGCCAGTTGCGACCAATCTGATTACTATTAAAAGCCCGATGATTGGTACATTCTACCGCAAAGCCTCTCCGGATAAACCCAATTTTGTGGAAGTAGGTTCTGATGTTACCTCCGGATCGGTGGTCTGCATTATCGAAGCCATGAAACTGTTCAATGAAATTGAAAGCGAAGTAAGTGGTAAGATTGTAAAAGTGCTGGTGGACGATGCTTCACCAGTGGAATATGATCAGCCGTTGTTCCTGGTGGAACCAGCTTAGGAATTCAAAAGTTAAAATTCAAAAGTCAAAAATCTTCTGTTCGAAAATGCTGAAAGGACAGTAGATGCTTTTGTTTTTTACTTTTTACTTTTTACTTTTTACTTTTTAATTCTACATCGTGTTTAAAAAAATACTTATAGCAAACCGCGGGGAGATTGCCTTACGTGTGATCCGCACAGCCCGGGAAATGGGGATAAAGACCGTTGCGGTCTACTCTACCGCCGACCGGGACAGTCTGCACGTAAAATTTGCCGATGAGGCCGTTTGTATCGGCCGACCGCAAAGCGGGGACTCCTATCTGAATATTCCTCACCTGATGGCGGCGGCAGAGATCACCAATGCGGATGCCATTCATCCCGGTTATGGCTTCCTGGCGGAGAATGCCAAGTTTGCCCAGATCTGTAATGATCATGGGATCAAGTTTATCGGTCCCACACCGGATATGATCAATGCCATGGGTGATAAGATTACGGCTAAAGAAACCATGATTAAAGCCGGCGTGCCTGTGGTTCCAGGGGGAGAAGGCTTGTTACAAAGTGTGGATGAAGCAAAAGGGCTGGCTAAAAACATGGGTTATCCGGTGATTCTTAAAGCGACTGCCGGAGGTGGTGGCAAGGGGATGCGGATTGTTTGGGAAGAATCTGAAATTGAAAAAGCATACGATACTGCCAAAGCAGAGGCCGCCGCAGCTTTTAAGAATGACGGCATCTACATGGAGAAATTTGTGGAAGAGCCCCGTCATATCGAGATCCAGGTTGCCGGTGACCAATATGGTACGGTTTGTCACCTGAGTGAAAGGGATTGTTCTATCCAGCGCCGTCACCAGAAGCTGGTGGAAGAATCACCTTCGCCTTTTATGACGGACGAACTCCGTTACAAAATGGGAGAGGCCGCCAAGAAAGCCGCCGGCGCCATCAATTATGAAAGTGTAGGAACGATTGAGTTCCTCGTGGATAAGCACCGCAATTTTTATTTCATGGAAATGAATACGCGGATCCAGGTGGAGCATTGTGTAACGGAAGAAGTGATCAACTTCGACCTGATCAAAGAACAAATTCTGATCGCGGCTGGTCATCGTATTTCCGGTAAAGATTATATCCCTCAGATGCACTCTATTGAGTGTCGCATCAATGCCGAGGATCCGTATAATGATTTCCGTCCATCACCCGGTAAGATCACCGTGCTGCATCAGCCGGGTGGTCATGGGGTACGGGTGGACAGTCATGCGTATGCGGGCTATGTGATACCACCGTATTATGATTCCATGATCGGTAAACTGATCACGGTGGCGCAGACCCGCCAGGAAGCCATTCAGACCATGTACCGCGCTTTGAGTGAGTATGTGATTGAAGGGGTGAAGACCACGATTCCGTTTCACCTGCAGCTGATGCAGGATGAGCGTTTCCGGAGCGGGGATTTCAATACGAAGTTTTTAGAAGGGTTTACGCTGAGGTGAGCGTTGTTGGTGTTATCACCAACAACGAGCTGTTCATGTTGGTGATATCACCAACAACGAGCTGTTCATGTTGGTGATAACACCAACAACGAGCTGTTCATGTTGGTGATAACACCAACAACGAGCTGTTCATGTTGGTGATAACACCAACATGACTCAGTCCCACCAAAGGAAAATGCTCCCTGTTTTCTTAAGCTCTTCTTCAAGCGCATCCACTGTTTC
>Ga0209097_10001327_pt1 | contig 21355 bp, 26 predicted proteins | sample AD_UKC052_MetaG_FD_184419 | JGI IMG/M metagenome (GOLD analysis project Ga0209097, IMG submission 184419) | Active sludge microbial communities of municipal wastewater-treating anaerobic digesters from USA - AD_UKC052_MetaG (SPAdes) (version 2) | ecosystem: Engineered > Bioreactor > Anaerobic >... | reverse complement strand
TGACGCCGCAAAACACGCGCAAAAACACGAACAGGAAAGCCAATTCAATCAAACACTTAGTCGACCAACCCCACGCCAGTGCTTGTTCTCCTACCGCTAGTTATTGCACCGAAAACAAGTGGACGCCATTGACAGCCGTCACCACCGACGCAGCGGGCGGAAGCGGTAGTGGTGTTGCAGCGGCTGCGGCCAATCGTTCAGCAAGATTCTGATTTTGCAACTTCATAAAGTTATAAACGCCTAAATTTACAATTGCATGCGTGCGTGTATACAACCATACATTAACACATGCAACCATGACTTTATAACTTCACAAAGTCACTCTAGCGGCAAAGTCGCGGCCACTCGTCGGATTTTTTCGACTTCGGCCACCAGCTCCGCCGCAGAAATCTTCATGGCCCTGGCCAGGTTGAGCACGGTCCCGATCTTTGGTTCCTGAACAGCCGTCTCGATGCGCGCGAGCGAGGTCAGACTCAACCCCGCCTCGTGTGCCAACGCCTCCTGCGTCAAACCGTGACTGGTTCGCAGGCGTTTCAGCGCGGTGGCAAAGGCTTGGGCAGGGCTCATCGGGCGTCTTGGGTAGACGCGCAGAATCGCCGGTCACTAACGTAAACGCCATAACGTGTGCGTTATAAAATGATCCCTCGAAAGCACGGCCCTTCGCCCGTCGCTGAATCGGGAGCTCGTTCGTGCCGCAGAGTCTTGAGAAACGTGGGATGCGTCGATGGGGCGCGCTGGCTTGGTCAGCGGCGCTGGTGGCTGGGTTGCTGCTGCAGGGTGCCGCCCTGGCTCAGGAGACCCGCTCTGGCCAGACGGTGGCGCTCAAGATCCCCAAATGCGCCTCTCCCGCCAAAAGGATCATGATCGGCACTGTGAGCTGCCGCGCCGCAGCCTGCAATGCCCCCGATCCCTCAAAACTGACCGGGCTGGCGGCGATGGTGGCCCTGGCGCAGGCGCAGGAGAGTGGTGGCGGAGCAGGGGGGATCGCCATCAACGGTGACGGCGTGTCGTCTTCGCTGGCGGCGATGCTCAGCTCGAGCCTCAAGCAGTCGGGTTGCTTTGAGGTGTTCGACCGGGACGGGCTGGATGAAGTCAAAAGGGCGATGGAGCAACTCGGCCGCAAGTTCGAGATGCCGGAAGTAGATCTGCTGATCTCCGGGGCCATCACCTCGGTGAGCATCACCCGTCGCGCCACCCAGGTGCTGCTGGTGAAGTCGGTGACGCAGAGCGCGGAGCTGTCCTTTGACAGCAAGGCGATCGATGCCAGAACCGGCGCCATCCTGAGCAGCGGCACGTTTTCTGGTCAGTCGGACAAGTCGGCCACCGGGGTTGAGCTCTTTGTGGCGCGCACGGCAGCCACCATCAGTGGCACGCCACTGGAGGAGGTGGCACGGGAGGCGATCATGAAGGCGACGGCCGCCCTGGCCGAGCAGTTCGCCCGGGAGCGCATCGTGTCGACCGTGGATGTGGCGCTGCCACGCTGAGGGGATCCATGTTCACGCAGACGGAGGATCCGCTGCGCTCGCCAATCCTGCTGGCGATGGCGGCGCTGTACCTGCTGGGTGGGGTGGTAGGCCTGGTTGAGCTGCTGCCGCTGCTCAATGGGGCGAGCATGTCACTGCTGGAGGCGCTGGTGAACCTCTTTCATCTGGCGCTGCTGCTGGCGGCCATTCTGGGGAGTGTGCAGCTGTTGCGCCGGCTGGACTTGGACCAGATCCAACTTGAACCGCACCACTACCCAGTTCACTGACCAGATCACTTGCAACCGATTCGGACCAGTTGGTCGTTGCTCCCTACGGCGTGAGCGAGACGCCGCACTCGTTGATCAGGTAGTTCGCGAGGCTCGTCCAGTTCGTTCGCATCGCATCCGAGCCCAATGCGTTCGAAAGTACTGGAGCGTAACGAAGTCCGAGGGCCAAGCGAACAAGCATCAATCCATCGGTTAGCGCATTTGTTGCCCCGTCCGAGTCAATGTCGTAATGCTGTGCGGCAACCTGTGCTGCAATGAACGCGTGCAATGCGTCGGCATCACGTCCGTTGCTGGGCTGGCCGGCGGCGAGGAGGGCCGCGCCACGCATCCCGAAAAGCCAGGCCGCGATAGTGCGTGCGTCAGCCTGATCGAACTGGCCGTTGCCGTTGACATCGAGGGAGCAGGCAGGCCAGTTTGGTGGATTGCTGCAATCGACCTGGAATGCCAGATTGTGCCGTGGCGCGGTTCCACTTTGTGGTGGATTACCCAGAATACGGCAAGCGAGTCCAGCGGTAGGCGTGACCACCAGTGAGTAAGGAGTACCAAAACTCAATTTCGACGAAAAATTCACTGATCCGCCGATTTGTGTGAAGATGCTTTCACCGCCGCTGATCGCTGGCGATTGCAACTCAAGGCTAACGCCGTACGGGGGCGTCACACCCGTAACCAATGCACTGAACCCGATAGCAGTGGGGTAGAACGAGACGGTACAGTTGCGTGGCGCGCTCATAGTGATGCCCGTGGTAGCAGCAGTGCCGGCCGCTACGCAGTCACCGCCCCACTGTGGATAGTGGCCTGCTGCGGGCGTTGCAGTTAGCGCGAAGGTAACAGGCGGAACCGTGTCACCGTCGTGGATGTCGCTGCAAGTGCCACTGCTGGTGGTACACATCGAGATCGCACCAGGAAACGAGGCCGAGACGCTGCCGTTACCGGTCACCGTGACGTTCAGGAAAAACGAGCGTCGCTCGACCGCACCGAGGTCGCAGCTCCCAGCCTGTGGCCGCATGTACCCGCGCTGGTCGGTGGAGGTGCACCAGGAATTGGCGGCCCGATTGATCGCTGAACTGTTTGGGCCGACCATCATCGTTTGAGTGGCACCACCATTCCAATCGAGCGGTTGCAGGGCCATAACCAAATCAATCGGGTTGACGCAACTTGCAGCTGCAGGGCAGCCGCCGGTGACGTTGCTTGTGTCCAGCATCACTGCGCCGGCGTTGACCAATACATTGGCGTCGGCCGTAGTGCTTCCTGTGTTCATCGTCAGAATCGAGTTGCGCACGCTGACTAGGGCGGTACCCGCCGAACCATAGACCGCAAGCGCCCCGCCCCCGAGTCCGGGCGCTTGGTTGCCGGCAAACGTGACATGCGTGAACACAGGGCTTGCGGTTCCGCCGCTGGAGCCCTGAACGTATACCGCCCCGCCGCTTTGAAATGCGGAATTATTGGTGAAAGTTGTGTTGTCAACGGTTACGCTGGCCGACAAGCCGCCGCCATCCGCAGCACTCATCAATGCGCCACCGTAGTTGGCGAAATTGTCGTGAAATGTGCTGTTTCGAATATTGGGCCGCGACGTATGGGCGGGAGTGACGCTGCTGTGGAAAAGCGCGCCGCCGCGGATCGCTGCGTTGTTACGAAAGGTCACATTGTTGAAGGTCGGACTGCAGTGATAGCGGCACAAGACGCCGCCGCCCTGATCGTCCAGGGAAAGCGCGCTGCCATCTGCGTTACCGTTGGCAATGGTCAGGTTGTCCAAGATCGTTGCAGCGCCTGTGAGGGCTTGTGTGTCGCCGCGCATGGTGACGACGTGATAGGCGTTATCACTAAATACTCCAGCCGAGCCGATGTCTCCTGAAAGCACGGTAGCAGTGCTGTTGGGGGTGCGACCGTCGCGGGAGCTCTCTCCGCCGGCGAAACCGCCGTAGATGGCAAGCGGTCGCGTGACGAGAAAGGTCGCAGATCGGGAGCTACCCGATGGCAGATAGGTTCCTTGCTTGAGCCAAAGCTCGGTGCAACCAGCAAGGCTGGGCACTGCGCCTTCAAGTGCCGAACTCAGGCTGGCGGCGTTGCTCCAGTCAGCGCCGTTGCCGCTGCCGGTGCTGCTGGGGGCGACACGGCACACCGTGGCGTGAGTGACTGCCGTCAGTGTGCATCCGAGCAAGCCAATGAAGAGCCCGACGATCCCACGCCGATAGTTGGTAGCAATAGTCATATTTGGAGTCGCCTGGGGCGGGTGGGGAGTTGTTGGTGGAGTTCGGCGCGTGGTGTGGTGAAGCGCACGGGATCAGGGCGTCGCAGTCATACCGCATTGCAACACCAGGTAGTCACGAACGGCCGACCAGCTGTTGCGAGGTCCGCTCAAGGTGATGCCTTGCAGGACCGAAGGTCCAGACATGCCGAGCGCCACACGGGCGATGATGAGCGCGTCCGTGGTCGCGCCCACACGTCCATCGCCGTCCACATCCATGCTGCACATGCGTGCGCCGAATGGGCCACCATTGAGTCGCGCAATACAGGCCATGTTGATGCCACCGGCCCCCTCGCAGGCGCCTGCAACCAGCAGTTTTCCGTCTGGCTGCAGTGCCAGCGCGCGGGCTGCGTCATTTCTCTGCCCTACCGTACTCATCTCCACATTGACACGGCCATTACCATAGCCGGTCGATCCGTCGAAAGACGCATCGAGCGCACCGTCTGGTGCGAGCCGTGCGACGCAAAAGTTGTTCTCGTTGAGCAAACTGCACAGCCCGATCAGAACGATGCGCCCGTCGGGCTGGACGGCGATTGCGGTGACCTGATCGTACGTTTGCCCCATCGGGAAGACCGCGACACCGCCACCGCCGCCAGCGGGCCCCTCGAAACGGTCATCCAGAGTGCCGTCGCCGTTCAGTCGCACCACCGCGAAATGACTGGCGCTATTGGAGACGACCGAACGACCCGCAATGAGCACGCGGCCATCGGGTTGCAGCGCTGCGGCGCTGACGTTTGCCTCGATCGCACCGACGGCGTAGGCGACGCGTCCAGTCCCGATGCTGCCACTGTTGTTTGAAAACGTGGCATCAAAGCTGCCGCTGCCGGTGAGGCGTGCAGCGCAAAAATGCGTTTGACGTTGGGATCCGTGTTCGGCCAGCAACTGCCAGTGACTACCAACCTTCCGTCTGCCTGTTGCAGCAACCCCGCAGCGTCAAAATCATAGGCACCGACCGGGAAGCGCACCAGGCCATTGCCGTTGGCCGGTGGCGGACCTGAGAACGTAGCATCCAGCGTCCCGTCACTGTTGAGCCGGATCACACAAGCTTCGCTGTACACGCCAGCGTTCATCGACACACGGCAGTCACCGGATAGCACAATTTTCCCGTCTGACTGAACCAGTACATTTCGTGCCCGTGCCATGCTCAGATTGGTGAGAAGGGCGCGACCAGCGCCGTTCTGGTTCGGCCCGACAAACGTCGCGTCGAGCGTTCCGTTGGTGTTCAGGCGCGCGACGCAAAACTGGTAGCCCACCACGCCATCCCAACACTCACCGGCAAGAACGATCTTGCCATCCGCTTGCATGGCGATGGCGTTGGCTCGGTCATCGGTGGCATGTTGCGTCAGTGCGAAGCCTCCATTGCCGTTGCCCGTGGCGCCAACGGGTCCGGCGAACGTTGTGTCGAGGCCGCCATTGGTGGTGAGACGCTGTACGCACATCGCGGGGTTGCCGTTCGTGGCAGGGTTCGAGCAGTAACCAGCCAGCACAATGCTGCCGTTCGGCTGCGTTGCAACGGCCAGGACATAGGCGTTGCCACCGGGAACGACCGCGAGATTGGCAATCCTCCCGGTACCGCTCGCAAAACCTGCGGGGGCAGGGGCGTCGTCAAGCGTACCGGGCACGGGTTCGACACCATGCGCCGGGTTGAAAACGAATGCGGTCAGCGCTGCGGCTATGGTCAGCGCGGTCGGGTAGTTGCAGCGCACGCTAACCGGTACGAAGCGGGATGAAAGACGACGGGCAATCGGGGGACGGGACAGTGTCATGTTGGGGGAAGGTGGATGTTGGCGGAGAAAATGTAGATGCGACCCGGCGCAGCACGGTAGTCAAAAAGCGAAAACAGTAGGCGAAAAGCGCAAGCATCCGACCAGGTGTCGCAAAATGCGCGCAAGCAGATTCCACTGTGTCGCCAGACGGCCAAATGTTCCCGAGAATGGTTGACGATGTAATGTCCGACGCTGCCGCGCTCGCCCGTGCTGCCGAGTTCGCCGCGTTCAACGGACAGCTCGACGACGCCCAGCAACTGCTTGAGCGTTGCACGGACAGCTTGCCGCAGGAGCCCGCAGCGGAGGGTGCGGTGGCGCTGGCGCGCGCCGAACTTGCCTTTCAGCGGTCAAACTATGCCGAGGCTGCTGCACTTGCCGACCGCGCAGCCACGCGACTCCTGCTCGTTGGCGATGCCGAGGGCGAACTGCGGGCGCTGGAGCTGCACCCGCGCGTCTGGGCACGGCATGGTGAGGAAGAGCGTGTGCAGCGTCGCTGCGAGCAACTGCTCGAGCGCTGGCGCGCGAGGACCGGGAACGAGGCTGTCGAAGGTCAGGTTCGATGTCTCACCCTCATTACCTTCATGCACGCACGCCGGTTTCGATACGAGGATGGTATTGCAACCGGTAGTCTCGCGGTGCGTCTTGCCCGCGACACTGCGCGCATGCATTCCCTGCTTCCGCGCGCGGCCAACGCACTTGCGGGGTTGCATTTCGCCAAAGCCTGCGCCCTGCATCCGGCGACCGGATGGGCTTCGCACATTACGTCCCTGGCACCGACGGACCACCCCGATGTGTTGGAACACTGCAGAGTCGCGATGGCGCTGCTCGGCGAGGTGCGACCGTACTCGAAAGCCGGCGGCAACCAGTATCAGGATGCGCTGATCGGATCGAACATGGGGCAATTGCAGGTACTGATGGGAGCCCCTGACGCCGCGCTTCCCGACATGCAGCGTTTTCTAGACGTCAGTCGGCAACGCCAAAACCGTTACATGGAGGCCGATGCGCTGCAGGCCATCGGCTGGGCGCATCTGGTGGGTGGACGATTGCCCGACGCGCAGGCAGCGCTGATGCATGCACTCGGTATTGCTGCATCGCTGCAGGCCGCACCGCTGCTGATCACCATTCACTACGACCTGTCGACGATTCTGGAGCGGGCGGGCGAGGTTGCGCGGGCGTTGCACCACTATCGCGAGTACGCACGACTCTGGCGACGGGCGCACCAGCAACTGGCGGCTCAGCCGTCACCGCATGCGCGACGCCGGCTCGAGCCCTTCTACCTTAAGCGCGCGGAGGCACTGATCCGCGCATCGCTGCCTCATTCGCCGTCAGCTGAAGAGATCGCCCAGCACTCTGGCGCGTCCATTCGAGCGGTACAACTGGCGTTTCGCGAGTATCGTGGAATGACACCGCACAAGTATTCGCTCGCGTTGCGCTATCAGGCTGCGCACGACGCGCTGGCATCAAGGCAGGCGGCACGCGGCATTGGTCAGATTTGCAGCGAACTCGGATTTGATGACCCCTCACGATTTGCGCGTGAGTTTCGCAAGCGCTTTGGCCTGCTTCCGTCCGCGTTCAGTCGTGATGCAGAGCCAGGCCGGAATCGGGCTTCGGCCGCAGGTGGCGTGTGAGCCTGACTCCGACTTGCGATTCCTGCCTGACGCGGCATCATCCCTTGCGTAGAGCGGAACATTGCAGCCGTGCGACGCACGTGTACGCCGCAACAGGCAAAAAGCGCAAGTCGCGTGACTGGCCGCCAAAAAGGCATGTGGGCGAGTGCGTGGCCACAGCCCTGACGATGCAGATCATTCATACTCTACCGGAGGGGACAGTCACATGGTTAACAAACATGGAGCTACGGTCGCGCGCCTGGCGTGGCTCGTCGGCGCGATGCTGGGCGCGACGATTGCTGCGGCTGCGGACGACCGTATCGAGGCGGTGACGCTGATGCGCGACGACGGCGGCAAACCGGGCGCCATTGTTGCCCAGTTCACACCACAAGATCGCAAGCAGCACTTCGCCGTCAAGTTGCGCAAGCTGGAACTCGGCAAGAACCGCTTCCAGGCCCGTTTTGTTGGAGTCGAAACGGCCGCGGGCAACAACGTTGAAGTGTTCAGGACCGGCGACATCGGCAACTCACTGATTGCCAACACCATTACCGCGCAATTGTCCCTGCCCCGCGACTGGCCGCTCGGACGCTACGTTATCGAAGTGGTGATGAATGACCAGCCCATTGGGAGGCGCGAATACATTGTGTCGCCGGAGTGGTCGAAGCAGGCTGTCGAACGATGGATCCTGTACGCCGACGACGGCAAAGGCAATCCGACAGAACGCAAGCTCAGTGCGTTCAGCACGAAACAGCGCACACTGCATTTCGAAGCCCAGACGTCCGGCTATGTGCCACGCGGCGCGCGCGTGACTTGGGTGTTGCGCACTCAGGCGGGGCAGGAGGTCATGCGTGGAGACAACACCGTTGGCAAAGACTCCCAGGTATTCAATCGACTTACTTCGTTTGTCACATTGCCGCGGGACTGGCCAATCGGTGGCTACACCATGCAACTTCTGGACGGAACGCGGGTTGTCGGCGAACACAAATTCAACGTGACGCAATGACAAGCACACGACGCAAGGCAGGGGCGGTCACGGCGGCTTTGCTGCCGCTGTTGTCGGCGGCGGCAGGCATACTGCACGCCGCAGAACCCCCCGTTTTCCCCCAGAGCACGACTGGAGCAACGATCGCCACGCGCGTTGCGCCAATGGCGCATGGGCGCGTTGTGCGCTTTGCCCTCACGCCAGACCGGACCCATGCCGTGCTGTTCGAGCGCATCGCGCCGCCCGGTGCCAACGCCGTGTGGCAACTCCGGGTGCTTGATGACAGGGGGGCCACGTTGCGTGAGCGCAGGCTGCGTCCTGGCTACGACCCCACGCAACCCGACATGTACTTCACGGATCGCGGTGAACTATTGATTGACGACGGCAGCTACTTCTATGTTGTGGATCTCCACACGTTGCGTACTGAGCAGACGCCACAATGCCGCAAGCACGCTTATCCCGGTCGCGATGCGCATGCTGCGGAGATTGAAACGCAGCTCCGCAGCGATCGCACGGCGGAGCTTGCCCGTCTTGCCCGGGCGCATGGTGTGCGCGAGGCGGATGTGGAAGGCGAGGATCTTCGCACGTTGCCGGTACCGATCGTCGAGGCGCGACGGCGCTGGGCACAGACACTGGGCGAGCAAAAGAGCCGACTGATAGAAGCGCGTTACATGGCGCTGATTGAGCGATTTGCAGCGGCTACGCCAGAACTGGTGGGTATTCAGGTGGAACGGCCACAGCTCACGTCCTACTACGTTCGTGTGAACGCTGACGGCAAGTACTGGTACTGCGATCTCGAAGGCCGTGCGCAGAAGTACGCCGTGCGCTGGGCGCGGCGCGCAGGGGCCAAGGGTGTGACGCCGCTCTCCCTGACGCGCGGCGAACTCACCCGCGAAGGCGACGTTGTCCATGACGGCCCGGCGTCGATTCAGGTGCTCAAGGCCTCCCGTACGACGCCGTGGACGTGCTCGTGGCAGGTGGGGTGCGTGGACCGCTCTGACTATCGCCTGCGGCTGGCTGGATTGCCAGGGCAGGCCGCGCCTGTCGAGGTGGCGACGAAAGATGGCAGCCTATCGCGCGGACTAGCAGGCGGTGGCGCGTTCCGGTTCGCCAATGGGCACTGGTTGCTGGAGCACGACGGGCTGTACCTTTTCACCGCGGCATCCGCAATTCCCAGTGGCAAATCGACGCCATGACCCCGCATCATGAAAATCCCCACTCTACAGGCGTTCACGGCGATCTGCGGATCGCTCGCCGTCGCAGCACATGATTGGGCGACCGGGGTACGCACACCACGGCAGGTCGGCAGGTCTGCGCTGTCCCATGTCAAGCAGCGGCGCGGGCGCGACAGTGCTGCGCCCCGGCGCGTCTTGCCGCACGACGTCGCCGCAGCCATGACGTTGGTGCGCATCGCGCTCATCGAATTTGCCTGGCGTGACGAAAGCGCCGCAGCGATTGCCCACGTCCGGCGCCATACGAGCACTGGCAGGACTGTTGATCGCACGCCGGCGATGCGACCACACGTTCAACGTCGACCGCGACAGAAACACTGTGGCGCGGTTGTCGCACTGGTCTTGAGCGTATGGCTCGTGCTGTTGTTGATGCCCGCGACGGTCTCTGCCCAGCAAATGACTGCCCAGCCCACAAGCGCTGCTTGGTCCGGGGCATCGGTCATTCATCGCGCCGATCATCCGCGCGTGGTCAGCACCGACCGTGATCGCATGGTACTTCTCGTGGCACCATTTCTGCGTGGAGTGCAGGACGGTACGAGTGGATTGCTTTCGCTGCATCTTGCGATGCCCGCCATTGCGCCTGAAATACTGTTCCGCAGTACCACCGACTTGCTGCCGAACCACCTCGCGCCCGTTCTGGATGATGGCACCCATGTCTACTGGCTGAGTGGCCTACGCATCATGCAGACCAGCAAGACCACCCGACAGTCTCGACAGTTGAGCGACAAAGGTGCGCTGGCGATGGCCGTGCACGGAAACGCGATTTACACCTTCAATCACAACAATGAGCGCAAGTTGTTGCGCATTGACTCCAAGACCGGAGAGGTGCGTGACGTTGCAACACTGCCCTTCGTGGCAAGCTCGCTGCACGTTGATGCCAGTGGGGCGTGGTTGCTGACGACGCCATCGCCGCTTCGACAGGTCACTGCGATTGTGCGCTTCGACTTCGGCAATCGCCGATGGTCGGACGTGTACGCGTCTGCGGATGCGCAGACGCAGATACGAGCTCTGGTACCGGTAGGCGAAGCGAACACCATAAAGTCCGACGCGACGTTCTACGGCCTGTATTTCGTCGAACGCAACCTCCGGAAAAATCGCGCGGTAGTCAGACATATCAACCTGCTCACGGGCAGCATCACTGCGCTGAACATTGATGCGATTGATGAGCTTTCACCCATCAGGGCGGATGAATCGGCGCTTTACTACTTTGCCCCGGAGAGTCGCCAGTTCAATTCGCCGATGGCGCTCTATCAGTACACGAATGGCGGTGGCAAGCAGATGTTGAGTCGAGGCACCACGGGGCCAACCAGCATGACCATACAGAGGTTTGATGGCAAAAGCCGCGCTCTCGTCTGGACTGACATCAATCGCGTGTATTCGCTCGGTTGGTAGAGGCGCAGCGAGCAGCTGAAATACTCCACTTGCCGGTCCGCCGCTGTGGTGTAGCCCCCGCTATGGGTAAGGTACTTTCGGAAGTCCGGCATCAAGACATGTATGCGACCGACACCCACATCGAGAGAGGCAAAGAAATACTGCGCCAGTTGCGCCTTCGGCGGTCCACTTATAGCCCGCATCGTCGTATGCGCATGCGGGTCCGCACTGTACTCCGATGGGCGGTAGACAGCTTGACGCCGACATAACATTCATACGCGTACGATTAACGGGGCAGTACGCGGACGAGGGCTTAAGACAATCGCAAGGAAAAAGAGAACGTCCTTAATCGGAGTCCCTATGCGTTTGGTGCAAAAGCGAGCGATCAGAGATCAAGCACTGGGTAACCGTCCGAGGGTCGCCGTTCTGGATTCATTGAATTTGGAGTAAGACACTGGGTGTCCACATGTCTGGGAGGTGGACACCTCAATGAAGGATTACGGGATTGTTTCGCGGGAGCGCTTGCTGGTGAAGCACACGCGCGATGGGCGTTGTGTTTATAGCCGGTCGGGTAAGCAGGCGCTGATTGAGGCTTGTCGGGTGGAAGGGGCGTCGATTGCCGCGATTGCGCTGTCGCACGGGGTGAACGCGAACTTGCTGCACAAATGGCTGCGCCTGGACGCCCAGAGGCCTACCTGCGCTACGCGCTCACCCACATCAACGAGCAGCCGATCACCCGTGTGGCCGAGCTGCTGCCCTGGAATGTGGCCGCCGAATTGCCGCGCATGAATCACAACACGACCGAGATTCACGCCGAAGCTGTCACCGCGTGACAAATCTCTCGCCTCATCGTCAAGACGGTGCGAACCGGACGCTTACAGCACTGGCGTGAGGCGGTCAGTTTCATGTGGTTCGTGCGTGGATCCGCTTCGTGTGCGAAGGGATAAGTTTATCGGCGTCGCGTTCGACGGGGAGTCGAAACACACCTCACAGGTTGATCACTCGGATGGGGTGGAGCGATCTTGCCAATGACCTCGGGTACAACGCGCTGGCGTTGGTTTGCCTAGCCCTGCACCCCAGCTGCGCTCCTGTGCGGCTGATGCGGACTAATCGCGCAGGGTATCGCTGACAATCCGAAGGACGCCGGTCATTGCGAGGGCTATGGTGCAGCTCGGGCAAACGCTCGATCTCACGGCAACCGCCGAGCGCGTGGAGACGCCGGACCAACTTCGTGCGCTACTGCGGATGGGGCGTGACCGCGCACAGGGGTTCTGGATCGGGTATCCCTCTTCGTTCAACTAGGCCTTTGCCTAGTATACGATGCACGACAGATCGTGACGTGCCACAGTCTGCGCTACCCGGAGTGCTACTTCACTAGCGAATCCGATTCACCAGGTCGAGTTCAAGGGCCTCGAGGAACGCCTCCTGTGCTGCCGACTGCACAAAGCCACGGTTAATCATACGAACACGGGCGATCGCGGTTGCCGAACTCAACCCTCCTTCCCGAATCAACCAGGCGGCCACAATGGTGCCGGTGCGGCCGAGCCCCGCTTTGCAGTGGACCGCAAGCACCTGCCCCTGTTCAACCAGTTTTTGCATGCGTATGAGCAACATGTACGCCTGGTTGATGGTTGGTGCCTCCCGGTCGAAAATCGGCAAGTGCAGATTGGATAGGCCATGGCGCTGCAATGCCGTCTGATTGAGGTCGTACTCGGTGAGAGTAATCAAGCAGGTCACCCCGGTCTTTCGGAGTAGGCCGAGGTCATAGTCCAGCGGCGCGGTGATACCGGGCTCTGGGCAACCGGCCAGTTTGCCGGGAATTATCCAACTGAAACCTCGGGGTCCAGAATGATCCGTTAGCGTAACCAAGCCGACGGTTGACGCTTCCTCGACCCCAAAGCGGGAGGGTGCCGGAAGTGCGGCCGGATGGCCGGGATTCGACACTACGGTGGCCAGGGGCACAGGCCGGGCAGGCCGGGGACTTATCGCTGCCGGACGTGACTCAGGACGATTCGCAACCGCAGGCTCCTTCGGAATCGAGGCCAAAGCGTCCAACGCCGCCGGGAGCAGAGGTCGGGGGGGTGAAACGTCGCTGGCCAGATCCTCAACCACTGCGTCCGGGGCGGGCAAGGACAGCGAACCAGTGCGGATAAACTGCCGCACGAGTTCATCCGAGCGGCTGGAGAAGAAATCCGCTGTCGTGGCATGGGACACCACATAGCCACCGCCGATCAGTATGATTCGGTCAGCGAGATATCGAGCCTGCCCCTGGTGGTGCAATGAGACAACCAGTTTGAGCCGTGCACCCAGTTCGCGAAGCCAATGAATCAGGTAGTCTGAACTGCGTTCATTCAATCCAAATGTCGGTTCATCAATCAGCAATAGCTTGGGAGAGGCAACCGCGAATCGCAGGATGTTGACTGCACGCTGCAAATGAGGCGCAAGCGCAAATACAGGTTCATCGAGTTGACTGGTGAGCTCGGTCAAATGAAAGCTCTTCAACGTCTCTGCGGCGAACGCGTCCCATGATCGAACGCTGCGCACCTGCTCGTTGCGCACGCGAGTGACAATTGCATCGCGGACCGAGCCCATGAGCACTGTTGAGTGCTGCTGCACAAGCAGCGGCAGGTTGTCGGGCACTATCGGTCTGCCATCGAGTTCGGCGCTACCCCAACGGCGAAATAGTGGATTTGCGTCATTGGCGCCAGCGAGTGACCGAAAGAGGGTTGACTTCCCGGCCCTGACCGGCCCCATGAGGACATCAATTCCAGTCGCGGGAAAGTCGCAAGTCACGTCCGCCAGAACCACGCGGCGACCAAACAGCGCGCCGTACTGACGCAGACGCAGCAACAACTTGCTCCCTGACAGATTCAACGTGCGCCTATACTGCCGATTCTAGGTCGGGAAGTCCTAGACGCGCCTTGGTTAGCGCCATACCGAGGTTGGCAGATTTCCTGCACACCAAAACCACCACATAGTCAGGATATTTTTTTCCTCGCAGAAATAGGTGAATCAGGTTGTCGCTGTTCACGATGATTTCCTGAAAGTAGTGGTGCCCCGTTTCCGGAAGGCCACGGGACTTGTTAAACAATGTCTCGATGAGAGAAACATTTTGTCCGGCAAACAAGTCAGCGGTAGCAGCGGCGACCAGCGTCAACACCTCAGATGGATGCGAGTCGACGGTCTTGACCGCGAGAAGCATGCCGGACCCAATATCGACGTAGCCGCCGGCTACGCACTCAGGCACAGTATTGATGTAGTTCCCCAACTGAGTTTCGACAGACACAGTACGCTCCTGTTGATGCCGCCGGGTTGGTGGTACCAACTCCCAAGCGGCGGATGAAAGAAAAAGCGCCACGAAAAAAGAGGATTCGATGTCTCGTGCTGGCGCGATCTCGTTTGGACCTCGGACCATTCTGCCATAATGCTATTGACATGTTTGCATGCCTCCCGCGTCAATAGGACATACGCGCGGTGACGGCGATCTGGTTGTGGCGGCTCGCCCGAATTGGCGATGAGGTGCGGCAGCTCTGTTGACAACACTCCCGCACGGCATATAACTTGGTGATCGATGGCTCGTATCGTCGAGGTACTACTGCTATTGACGACGCCAACTGAGCGCGACTATTTTCAATGCATTGAGCGGGGTCGGTCGGCGGCGAGAGCGCCACCAAGACCGGTCGCGAATCCAGGCAAACAGCGAGGCGACCGACCCCGCTGATCGCGCGCCGCGCTTGGTGAGGTTTGGAATAGATGTTTGCCAAAAGCAACCGGCTTCTCGTTTCAGGTTACTTTGGACTTGGACGCGATTGATCGCAGCGATCTGGCTGCAGCGTTTCTGCTGATTAGCGACGAAGCGATTTGTCCATTTCCCGTCTCGATACCGCTCGAAAACGTCCAAACGAAACCTCAATACCTTGAGGTACACAGGTCGTTAACGAGCCTATCCGCGCGCTCTGACGCGACACATTGACGCGCGGATCGCCGACGGTGATCGTGTTACAGCCGAAGTTGAAGTCCGTGGCATTCACGCAACCGGTCACGCGTACTGCGCGATACGCATTGCGCGCACGCTTGGAGAAGGTGCCATCCAGCAGATGCACGCATACTTTGACACGCTCGGTTTGCTCTGCCGCTGGTCGCCCCTAAACAAAGGTTGGCGATAGCTTGTCCTGGTCGTAGCGTCAGCGCCACTGATCAAACATCTCAGCTGGCATTGGGGGCGCCCAGAAGAATCCTTGGCCGACGTCGCATCCCATCCCCAACAACGCCTGAAATTGAGACTCTGTCTCGATTCCTTCGGCTACGCTCACGCGACCGAAAGCTTTTGTCATGGCGACAACGCCCTGGATGATCGCTCGATCGTGAGGCTCCTCCGACATGCCACGAACGAAAGACGAGTCAATTTTTACTGCGTCAATGTCGAGACTACGCAAATGTGTCAACGACGAGTATCCAGTGCCGAAATCGTCCAGAGCAAACCGAACTCCCAGCACCCGGCATTCCCGAATGATCTGCCCTATGCGAGCGACGTCAGTCATGATTGCTGTTTCTGTAATCTCAATCTCGATATGATGTCGACGAGAGTCCAAGTCAGTCTCAACTAGCAATCGCCGCAGGCGATCAACGAACCCCGCAGAAAGCAATTGATGCGCCGACGCGTTGATGCACATCGCGAAGCTCCGTTCCGTTACGCTCCACGTTTTTAGCTGCCGCAAAGAAGTCGCCAGCACCCAATCCCCCACGTCAATTTCGAGCTCGGAGTTGGCGATAGTTGGCAAGAACTCCGATGGCAACAGAAGTCCCCGCGAGGGATGCAGCCATCGTATCAATGCTTCAACGCCTATCGCGTCCTGCGTTCTCAGATCGATTTTTGGCTGGTAGTACAACACCAATTGTCCGAGTGCCAAGCCGTGCCTGATTTCCGCTATCGTCTCTTCGCGAGCGCGCGCGAAACGATCACCCTCTGCGTCAAACATGTGAAATCGATTTCGGCCGGATTGTTTGGCGGCGTACATTGCCTGATCAGCATGGCGCAGCAGCATGTCGGCTTCGCAATCATCATTTGGGTAAAGCGCGACACCTACGCTCACTGAGACTTGCAACGAAGTCGCATCGATCAAGATGGGCAATCTGACGGCGTTCAGCAATCGCTCGATCACGATGCTGCAGACTTCCGTCGACTCTAAACCAGTGAGTAACACCACGAATTCGTCCCCGCCCATGCGGGCCAGGGTGTCGCCTTCACGGATCTCGTTCTGCAGTCGGCGCGCAACTTCGACAAGCACACGGTCACCGACCGAGTGCCCCCACGTATCGTTCACAATCTTAAATCCATCAAGGTCCAGGTAGCACACGGCAAGGGGCGCCCGTTCCCGTCGTGCTTGCGCCAGCGCGATCATCATTCGGTCAGCGAGCAAAGCCCGATTGGGCGCCCCAGTCAATGGATCGAAGTGCGCAATGTGCTCCAACTTGCTGGCGTAATCTCTTTGCTCGGTTACATCCACCGCCAATCCAATGAGACCTTGAATCTTGCCGCCAGCGTCAACGACGCACACCTTGGTAATCTCAAGCACGTGTTCGCGGCCGTCAACGAACGGGATTTTCTCAGTTGATCGGTGCAAATCCCTTTGGGCAAAGCACTCTTGGTCTGAGCGTTTGCAGTTGCTTGCCACGTTCGACGGTAGTACGTCGGCGTAATGCGCTGCCGCGACGAACTGCGACTCGGTCACGCCGACTGCGACGCAGAAAGCCCGATTGACAAACGACAAGCGACCGTCGAGTCCCAGCATCCATATCCCGAATGGCGCGTTGTCAAGAATGGTCTGGAACAATACGCGCTGGTCATCGCGGATGCGTTGGAAACGTACGAGTTCCTCTTGGGCAAGCCTACGTTCAGTCACGTCGCGGGCAACGCCGACAATCCGCGCCGGCGTACCATCGGGGTCACACTCCACTTCACCATAGTCTTCGACCCAACGCTGAGATGTACCGACCCCAAGTCGGAACTCTGTGTGAAACGACGCCCTATTGGCGACCGCCGTATCAACAGCTTCCTGAAGCGAGACCGCGTCCCTGGAATCCAGGAGGCTCATCAACTTCTCCACACTCGGTTCGAACTGCGGCAACCCGAAGAAACGAAAAATCTCGGGTGACCAGTACAACTTATTTCTACGCAGGTCAAACTCCCAGACCCCCATTTGTGCCGCGTTCAGAGCAAGTCGAAGGCGCTGTTCGTTGGCTTCGTAAGATTCGAGACGTAACAGTGCTCGCGCTTGATGGTCGCTCAATTTTTCATGCGACCACAGTGCAACGAAGACGATTGCAACAAGGATGATGATCGGCAGCAGTGTCATTAAGAGGCAAATGCGCACAGAATAGACACTTATAGCCAGATAGCCGTACACTGCCATGCAGGAGACGTTGATCAGCGTGAAGGTGCTCAGGTACGCGTGCCAGTGCGGCCTACGCCAAAGAACAAGCACCGATGTAAAGCAGGCTGCGGCAAACAGGAAGTTCATCGATCCGAGGGCATCCCGTGCATACGTGAAATAGGCACCAAAGGACAAACCCAGTCCTCCCAACGCGACTAGGAGGATCGAGAGCAAATTGAACCGCAAGCGGTCTTGTTGGGCCGACACACTGATGCTCAAGGAAAACGCCTGTGGTCCGCGTGAATCTGCTGGGCAATCATACGTCTCAACGGGTGGTTCTACTAACAGCCACGAAAACCGATGGTGGAAAGTTTCGAGTGTCTCTGAGTTTTTTGGTTTGAGCAAGGCTCTGCGGGAAGTTGGTCCAGATCCCGTTGAAGTCGCGCCTCCAAACTCCATTGGTTTCGTTTTTGATCGTTCGTTGCCGAGCGTAGAGTTTCCGAAGCACCAACCGTCCCCGAACGTTCTAGCAACGGGAAACTGTATCTCCGTCGGCACGCTTGCCGAAATTGATGGAACAACAGCCATAGAGATTGGTAGCGGTGGCAAACAGATCAGCGTCCTTCTGACCCTACACCAATTCCCGGACCAGTCACTGATGGCAGATCTCAGGCGTACGGCGACTTGGCCGTAACCAGCAATCCCGTCGTTGCCTTGCCGCGCGTAAGCACCCGTTGCACGGTAGCAGTGCTGATCTTGAGCTCATCGGCGATCACGCGAATGCTCTTGCCCTGGTTTCTCATTGAGATGATCAGCGCCCCCTTGCGCCGTTGCGTCGGCGCAAAGCCCTTTTGACGTCCGAGCACCACACCGCGTGCTCTCGCGGCCTGCAGGCCCGATTTCACCCGCTCCCGGAGCAATCCACGCTCGAATTCGGCGAGCACGCTCATGAGCTGGGCGAACATCTTCCCCTGCGCCGTTGACAGATCGAACTGCGGACCATCGAGGGGAAGCAAGCTGACGCCCCACGCCTGCAGGTCATCCAGTGTGGCCACCAGGTCCTGCATGCTGCGCCCCCAGCGCGACAGCTCCGTCACAAGGACGGCATCGATCTCACGGCGTTGCGCCAGCGCCAGCACCTTTGCGCGCTCAGGGCGTTCTTTCGCCGTCGTTTTTGCGCCCGACACTACTTCTTCAAAGATGCCCACCACCTGATAGCCGGCTCGATCAGCGAACCGGAGCAACTCGACCGACTGCCGGTCGGTGCCTTGCGTGATCGTGCTCACGCGGCAGTAAATTGCCACGCGTTTGGTTGTTGCCTTCATTTTTTGACTCATGTCACTTGGACTTGTGCACGCACATCCGGAAGACTGGCGTCATGCACCGTGCAGCGCGCCGTCGAGCAACTTTTAATCCAGATTAAAAGCCTGCCGGCGGACGCCGCGTCACACTCGGTGCGACACCTGAACCTTGAGGAGCTGCTGATGAAGAAACCCAAACGTCCCCCGCCCCGCATCGTGCAATTGACCGCGGCCTTGCCTGTCGCCGCTGCATTCCTGCAGTTGCTCATCGAGCTGGTGAAGCGCTGGCCAGGATGATCACCGTGGTGGCTAACGCGGCGCGTAGCCCGCATCCGCCAGCGCATGCTGCAGCTGATCCACGGCGCTGCGGATTTCGCGCGCCTCGACATCGTCAACGGCGTTGCTCCGGAATTCACTCCAGCCCACCCGTTTCACGAACTGCGCCAGTGCGAGCGCCTGACTGTCACTCAGCTCGAGCGTGACCGTCACCGGTGTGTTCATTAAACCCCCTGCGGAAATTGGCCTAGAAGGCTGATTCTGCCGTGAGGGTTAAACGTGGTCAATAGACTATAGTCTGTTTGTGACAGTATAGACGTTTATCCGTTTATACATTTAAACGTTTAAACGTAAAATTGTTGTGCAATGAGCTAGCACGCAACAACATGCAACCACAATCACCTCCCCCTGTCCGCTGGTCCCTCAAAGTGTCGGCCGAGACCGATGTCGATCTGCGCACCTACCTGGCACAGCATGGCATGCGCAAAGGCGATCTGTCGAAGTTTGTGGAAGAGGCGGTGCGCCGTGACATTCTGCTGCGTACCTTGAGTGACGTTGCCACACAGAACGCATCGGTGAGCCCGACCCAGATTGAAGCCGACATTGCTGCAGCACTGCGCGAGAGCCGCTCCGAACGGCTCGCCGCATTGAAAGCGCAGGCGGCATGACCGTCGCGGTCATTGACACCAATCTGTTGCTGTCGGCCTTGATGAACCCGAGCGGTTTGCCTCAACGGGTGTTGCTGGCCTGGGCGGATCAACGTCGATACACCCTGGCCACCTGCGCGTTTCAGCTCGCCGAGCTGCGCGACGTGACGCGTCGACCGAGCGTGGCGCGTTACTTCCGACCGGCACAAGCGGGACGCATGATCAATCAGCTTCGGGCTCTGGCACTGATGGCACCAGAACCCTTGCCACGCGTCGATATTTCCTCCGATCCATTCGACAATTTCCTGCTGGGCTGTGCCGCAGCCACCGCCGCGCAGTATGTCGTCTCCGGCGACAAGGCAGACGTGCTGTCCATCAAGCGATACGGCACCGCGCGCATTGTGAGCGTGCACACCTTCGCCGACATCATCGGCTGCGAGTAGGGCTCGCCACAGAGTCTACGACCAACACCCGGATGAACTACGAAAGGACGGGCTACTCGATGGCTAAGAAATTCAGCACACTACGCGCACGGATGAGCCCCGACGCGCAGGCCCGTGCCGCCGCGCACACCGAAGCAATGCTCGTGGAAATGGGCCTCCAGGAGTTGCGCAAGAGCCGCCAGATGACGCAGGTCGAACTGGCCCATGTGCTCAACATTGAACAGGCGGCCGTCTCAAAGACGGAGAGTCGCCCGGACATGTACGTGAGCACCCTGCGCGAATACATCCGGGCGATGGGCGGCGATCTGCAGCTCGTGGCCAAGTTCCCGGACGCCGAGATCAAGCTCAACGGGCTTGAGGCGGCTCGCTGATCAGAACCCAGGGGACGGTGAGTCGGGTACCTGCAGCATGACAACTTGTATTTGTTGTACAAGTTGTAACGGTAAATGGCTATAATGGCCTCTGCATCAGGAGAAACCCATGAGTTCCCCCGCCACTCGCATACCAACCTCCGTGGTTCGACAACGATTCTCGGACGCCCTGGAACAAGCGCAGGACAGCGAAGTACACATCGTGCGCGGATCTGCAGAAAAGGGCAAGCCGGTCGCCGTGCTGGTCAGCCACGACCGCTTCAATGCACTCACCCGACGCGCTGAAGTCGGTGAAGCGGCGTTGCGGCAACTCGACCAGGAGACCGAACTGCAGATGAAGGCGCATCGCAATGACCCCGCGCTGCTCGCCATGCAAGGCAAGATTCGCGCGGCATTGGCCAGCCTTCGACCCACGCCGCGCTACAGTCTCAAGGAGCTGCTGGCACGAGTGCCTGCGGAGGGGCTACCGATTGATCGCGAGTTCGACGCCGCCCGTCCGGTGGGCGGCGAGGTGCTATGACGGGGTCGTCTCAGAATTCGGAAAATAAAGCACGGTAAGCAGTTTGCAGCGCCCGTGCGCGTCGTTACCAGCACCTCAACTGCCCGCTCAATCCTTGGCCAGCACGTCGATGATCGGACAAGTCGTATGGCCGTCCCTCGCGTCGCACTGCTGTACCAGTTCCTCCAGCACCCGCTGCATGGCCACGAGGTCAGCCATCTTCTGCTCGATCAGACCCAGCTTGCGCACGGCCAATTCCTGAGTCTCGCCGCAGGCGCACGCCGCATCCAAGGTCAGCAGTGCGGCCACCTCATCGAGTGTGAAGCCGAGCGCCTGTCCCCGCTTGATGAATCGCACACGCTTGGCCTGCTCGGGGTCTCCTCGTTTTCAGTGCAATAAGTGACGGTACGCAAAGCTAGCACTGGCGCGGGGGTGGTCTGGGTAGACCGTTGATTTCATTGACTTTCCTGTTCGCTTTGTAAACGGGTATG
>Ga0209097_10001326_pt1 | contig 21376 bp, 12 predicted proteins | sample AD_UKC052_MetaG_FD_184419 | JGI IMG/M metagenome (GOLD analysis project Ga0209097, IMG submission 184419) | Active sludge microbial communities of municipal wastewater-treating anaerobic digesters from USA - AD_UKC052_MetaG (SPAdes) (version 2) | ecosystem: Engineered > Bioreactor > Anaerobic >... | reverse complement strand
CCCTTCGCTCCACATGTACAGATTATTGAGCGAAGGGGTGGAATCGAAGTCGGCTCTCACTCTCTCACATCTCTCACTCTCTCACATCTCTCACTTCTCTCACTTCTCACTCTCTCACCCTCTTCTAGTGTTGAACCACCACTTTTCTGCTCAAAACTCCTTTTTGCGTTTGCGCCGTTATCGAATAAACGCCATTTGGTAAATGGCTGACATCCAGCGAAATACGATCATTTGAAATGCCTTCATCGTACTGCACGATCCGGCCGCTCATATCGGTCAGCGTGACGGATTGCAGAAGATCGCCACTGCGCAGGGCTACCTGAATGGATTGGCTGGCGGGAGAAGGCCAGGCGAGCAGGTCCGCTTCCGGAGCTGCCGTTTCTTCGCTGCGGGGCCGGCTGAGTCCGCCTGCCAGCGCAAATTTCATGTCGTAATTGGACCCGTTGGTCAGCACCCCGTCGCCCCATTGTACCGAGGAGTTGGACATTGTGAGGGAGTAAAACGAAAAGTCGTCGGGGCGGCCCACGTCGATGATGTCGATGATGATAAAACTGAATTTGCCGATCACGCCGTAGCCGCTCACGGGCTGGCCGTTGGTGCGGGTAAATGCGGTTTCCAGTCGTCCGCGCTTCGGCGATACGCCCAGCGATAGGAAGGTGGAGTTCCGGTTGATCCAGGAGTTGTCGTAGTATTCCATCTGGAACGCCGAATCGACGATATTGGAACTGAGCAGCGCCTCGAAGGTCATGCCGTACAGGTTCAGGACGGGCTCCGAAGCGTTTCCGAGTAAAACCTCCACCTCTACACGGTCGCCGATGGTAGCATTGGGCGTCAGCAGGTTAAAAAACAGCGGCAATCCTTTTTTTGTCAGCGGCGAGCCGGGCACGATATTGTCGGTGCGCCCGTAATGTTGTACGATGGCATCCGCATCGGCCTGGTCGATGTGGCCGTTTCCGTCAGAGTCGGCGAATTTAAGATCTGCCGGAAGCGGTACGAAAGGGTTGGCCCAGTTGCTGGCTTTCTGGCCGAACCAGCCGGCAGTGCCTTGTGCCCGCGGGGCGCCTTCCTGCCCCATACAAAAGCCGAGCGTAAGCAGATCTTTGTTGTTGACGATGCCGTCGACATTGGCATCGCCCGGCCACACACAACCCTGACTACACGGCGCGCCGCCGGCGGGATTGTTGGCTACTTCCATGTTCACTACCGTACCGGCGCACATGCCGTTGGCCGCGAGGCAATAGTTTACGGCAAATACGTCGTTGCCCGTGTAGTATGGAGTGGGTTTGTAAATCAGGAGATTAAACCCTTCAATATGTTGACCGTTAATGGTTTGTGAGGTAAATCCGGGATAAAACTGGCAGGTGCCGTGCGCCGGCGCCTGGGTGATCTGGAAATTAAAAACGTCGTAAGGAATTGGATAATCCACCACAAAAGCCGTGGACGTGCGGGCTTTCAGCCGGAACGTATCCATAGCGGGTTCCATATTGCTCACGACCACCGTAACCGTACCAGTTTCCAGGTCTTCGGCGATGCCATTGCCGATGGTGTAGGGAAAAACAACCGAACCGGAAAACCCGGGCTCGGGTGTAAAAGTGGCGAACCCGTGCGCATTCGTACTGCTGAGCATTCCACCTGTACCGGGACTGCCCCATTGCGTGACGGGGAGATTGCCCAGGTCGTTGTGCCGGACGTTAAATGTTACCGGTACGCCGACGGGTGTAAAAACATAGTCGTTCACGGCCATGCTATTGCGATGCGGCGCGGGCAACACCTTCATATCGACCGTTACGGTGGAAATACTGCCGTTCACATTACGGCGCAGCACGAACGGGTCGGCGCCTGTATAATCAGTTGTGGGCGTGTACTGGAACGCGCGGTTGCTGATGATTTGAACCGTCCCGTGTGCCGGAGCCTGCCACAAGGAATACCCGCCGTATTGTAACGAGGTCTGCGTAGCCGTATTCACCGCAGTGGCGATCTGGAGCGTGCTGCTGGCCGGCTGACCGACCGGCCGCACACCGATGTTAACTTGTCCGGTCTTGCAATTGCCCATTTGATCGCAAACGGTGTAACTTACGAGTGCCACGCCGTTGAAACCCGGTTTCGGTGTAAAAACGACCTGGTTCTGGGAATTGATCGACGCGGTTCCGTGGTTGGTGACGGCTACTTCCGTCAGCATCAGCGGACCCGCGCTGCCATTGTCATTGCCCAGTACGTTTACAACAACAGGCACTCCCGTGTAGGTAGTCGTATATTCATCTTTTACAGTCAGCAGCGAAGGATACACGGAAATCCGGTAAGCGAGGTAATGCAGGTAAGGATACGTAAGAAACTGGTTCAGTTCGAGCGTAAACGTATCGACGCCCTCGAAGGTGCTGTGCGGCGTATAACGCACTTCGAAACGATTGGGTGCACCCGGCCCGCCGGCAGATATCAGATGAATGTAAACATCTCCGTGATGTGCGGCCGGTGATATGGTAATGGCCTGTAAATCAATACCTTTTATGGTATCATTCACCGCAATTCCACTGGCCGTACCGAGTTCCTTGTAAGCGCCGGTTGGGCCCTGTGCAGACAGGGATACGGGAATTCCACAACAAACAGCCAGCAAAAAAACGAGGTTTATGTAATGAGATTTATTTACATTCATGATTCGATTATTAAAAAACAGATCAAAAATAGCGTTTTTTTACATATTAGTAACGGCTGCCGCATAAAAGATCGGCGCGTGCATATATTTGTGATTATGGCAGCAACAAAGAAACTACGCGCGGCAGAACAGCACCGGAATAAAATCTACCAGGTACTGGAATGTCTGGATGAAATGGAACACAAGCGGCTTTCCAGGTTTCTTCATTCACCGTATTTTATTAAAACCAAAACGCTGGTAAGCCTGTATGATGCATTGTTGGCGCACGTACAAAACGGAGACACGGGGTTCGACCGGCAAACTGTGTGGAGAGAGGTACAGCCGGAATCGCCTTTCGACCCGATTGTGTTCCGCAAATATTGTTCCGATCTTTTAAAATGGACGGAAGTTTTTATGGCCCAGGAATCCCAGTTGCAAAATGACAACCGTACGACCGCAGGGTTGCTTGATTTTCTGGTGCAGCGTAAGGTGAAACCCTTGTACGACCGGAGCATCCGGGAGGCAAGAAAAAAGATTGCCGAAAAACCGTTTAAGGCACTCGATGATTTTTATACGGCTTATGTAGTCGAACGCCATTATTACGCCATGATGGACTTCGACATGTCGGTAAATAAGCGCGCCAATCTGGAAGAAATATCCCGATACCTGGATGTGTTTTACTGGATCGAAAAATTGCGCCTCTTCAGCGCCCAACTGAGCCAGCAACGCACCAGCCTTCAGCAGTACGAACTGAAAGGATTACCCGAAATGCTGGCCGTATTGGCTGCATATCCGCTGGAAGACACGCCGGAACTGGCCATTTACTATTACTCTTTCCTGACGCTGTACGAAGAGGAAGATGTGCAGCATTATTACCGGTTGCGCCAGATACTCGACCTGCATATCGCCAAAATGCCGCAGCAGGAAGCCATGGAAATTGTCGACTCGGCCCTGCATTACTGCACGGGTAAAATCAACAGAGGCAAAAGCGAGTTTTTCCAGCAATACTTCGATTTGTTCAATTTCGCCCTTGAAAACGGGATTTTTTCCAATACAAGTGAATTCGCTCCCTGGCGCTATAACAATATTGTGGCCGCCGCCCTGCGCCTCGACAAACTGGACTGGGCCGAAACATTCGTGGAAAATTTCAAACACCTGCTGCCACCCGACACCCGCGAAAATACCTACACGTTCAACCTGGCCAGGGTGTATCGGTTTCAAAAACAATATCCCAAGGTAATCGACCTGCTGAAAAACGTCGACTACGAAGACATCGGTTACAGCCTCATCAGCAAAATGATGCTGTTGATCACCTATTACGAACTCGACGAATTCGATGCGCTGAACGCATTCATCGATTCCTTCCGCATTTACCTCAAACGGAACGAAAAGAAAATCCCGGCGCCCCGGCGCATCTCCTACCTCAACCTGCTCAAATACATGCGGTTGCTGCTGCGGCTGATTCCCGGAGATAAAGCCGCCCTTCGCAAACTGCAACTGGCTATTGAAAAGGATAAATCACTGATTGTCAATCATGAATGGCTGCTGGAAAAACTCGAGCAAATGGCGTGATTACACGTTGCAATTTTCGGACGTGAATGACGTTCTTTCAACGCTGCATCCTCAACCGTTCCACTGCTCAATGTTTTTGCTATTATGTCATTTAAAAACGCCGGCCTGATTCTCCTTTGCATCGTCATTTTTTCCCTCCAGGCCCGCGCACAAACCGGCCCTAAACCGGCCGGTAAACTTTCTCAGGAAGGCCGGGAAATGATCCGGCTCGGGGAAGATACGCTGGCAGTACTGGCCTATGCAGTAGTGAACGATTCCGTGGAACAGGAGCGTTTTGCTGCCTGCCGGGCACTGATCACCAGTCTGGTGCGCACGCTCAAGGTGGAAAATTCTTTCAAATACCAGTTTGAACGGCTTCGCAGCATTTCCATCCTGGCGCCGCCCGACAGCAGTTTCCGCATCTTTACCTGGCAGTTGTTCGTCAACGATTCCACGTACCGCTATTTCGGCGCTATTCAATTGAATAACAAAGAATTAAAACTGTTTCCCCTCATCGACAGAAGCGATGAAATGGAAACTTTCCCTGCCCGTGAACAACTCACGCCCGAACGCTGGTACGGCGTTATTTACTACAACCTGCGGCAATTCGATACGAAACAAGGACGGAAATACCTCCTGCTCGGCTACGATGCGTTCGATTTTTATACTCGCCGCAAAGTGGTGGAAGTGCTGGGGTTCGATGCCTCCGGAAAACCTTCTTTCGGCGCACCCGTATTCGACCGGGAGGGGCAGGTGGGGCCACCTCCTCAACGCATCTTCACCGAATATGCCGCCGAAGCCTCTTTCCGTATGAACTGGGACGAGCAATACCAGATGATCCTGATCGATCATGCCGTGCCGATGCCAAGCCCCTATGGCTCCGGTGTGGTACAGGTGCCCGATGGCAGTTACGATGCCCTGAAACTGGAAAAAGGCCGCTGGAAATACGTCAGCAAGGTGTTTAATGACGTGATGACCGAAACGCCCCGCCCCGAACCGGTGCTGGATGACAGAAAGAGTAAGGATATTATGGGGAAGGAAAAGGTGAAGAAGGTGAAAAATTGAATAAAGGTTCTTAGTTATTGGTTATTGGTTATTAGTGGTGGTAACGCCTGGCTTTTGAGATAAAGCCAGGCGTTACCACCACTAATAACCAATAACCAATAACCAATAACCAATAACCAATAACCAATAACCAATAACCAATAACTAAGAACCAAGTTCCGTCGCCCGCTTCAACGCAGCATTCGCGCCCGCTACAATATCCTCATGCAGGGCCGTTTCGCGGAAAACCCGCAGTGCCGCTTCCGTAGTGCCGCCTTTCGAGGCCACTTTCCCGATCCAGTTTTCGCAACTGAGTCCGGCCTGATTGTAGAGATCCAGCGCGCCGGTGAACGTCTGGCTAACCAGTAATTCTGCTTCCGATTCGGAGAAACCCATTTGCTGGGCGGCCTCCATCATGGCATTCATAAAAAAGTATACATACGCGGGTCCCGAGCCGGAAATGGCCGTGGATGCGTCGATCATTTGTTCCCGCTCCACATACAGGGTTTTGCCGGTCGTATTCAGCAGGTTTTGAACCATCACCAGTTCGATACGCGTCACCTGATCCGTAGAGGTAAATGCCGTCACGCCGGCGCCAATCTGGGCGGGCAGGTTGGGCATGGCACGGATGACCTTGTCTACCTTCAGCGCTTTTGAAATCGTCTCCATACGAACACCCGCCATAATGCTGATAAATACCTGTCCGGGCTGCACGAAATCGCGAATTTGTTCGAATAACCTGCCCGAATCCTGCGGTTTTACAGACAAAATCAACAGGTCCGCCTGCGGGACGCAATGCTGCGGGTCGCTGAAAAACCGGCCCTCGTGCGTTTGGCTCAGGAGGTTGGCTTTTTCGTAGGTGCGGCAAAGCACCGACAGGTTTGCGGGTGGAACTATGCGGCTGCGCAAAAAACTCTGCGCATAAGTGAGGCCCATATTGCCACCGCCGAGAATGAGTATATTCATGAATTTGGGTATTTTTCGCAAAATTTTACTTTTTCCTGTTCAATTGATAATGATGAAAGAAATAAACTTTTTCCTTGCCGCATTGCTGTGTGCAGTTTTTGGCTTCACCGCTTGCCAGCAAACACCACAACACGCTGATAATAAACCGGATATGCAACAACGTCCAGCTTATGCCATCGCCATTCACGGCGGCGCGGGTACCCTCAGCCGCGCCATTATGACACCCGAAAAAGAGGCTGCTTACCGCACAGCGCTCGATTCCGCGCTGTTGATCGGCGAAACCGTTTTGAAAAATGGCGGCACGTCCCTCGACGCCGTCGAAAAAACGATCGTCTTCCTGGAAGACTGCCCGCTGTTCAATGCCGGCCGCGGCGCCGTATTCACCCATGAAGGCAAAAACGAACTCGACGCCAGCATCATGGACGGCTCCAACCAGAAGGCCGGGGCTGTTGGCGGCGTCAGTATTATAAAAAATCCGATCCGGCTGGCTCGTGCCGTCATGGACAAGTCGCCGCACGTCATGCTGGTAGGGCGCGGCGCGGAACAGTTTGCCCTTGAAAATCAGATAGATACCATCGATCCCAAATGGTTTTTTACCGAAGAACGCTGGCAAACGCTCCAGGAAATGCTGGCAGAAGAGAAAAAGAACGGCAAAACCGGCAGCCTCGACCCTGCCTTGCGGGATTACAAATTCGGCACCGTGGGTTGTGTCGCACTCGACAACCAGGGCCACCTGGCTGCGGGCACCAGTACCGGCGGCATGACCAACAAACGATGGAACCGATTGGGCGATTCACCGGTTATCGGAGCAGGCACCTACGCTTCCGACGACGCCTGCGCTGTGTCGTGTACCGGCCACGGAGAGTTTTTTATCCGGTATGCCGTGGCACATGATGTTTGGGCCCTGATGTCGTACAAAGGGCTGTCGCTGGCCGAAGCCGCCGAATTTGTCGTCAATAAAAAACTCGTGGAAAAAGGCGCCGAAGGCGGCCTTATCGCCGTCGACAAAGCCGGAAACATCTCCCTGCCTTTCAACTCGGAAGGTATGTACCGGGGTTATGCGAAGCCGGGAGAACGGAAGGTGCTGATTTATAAGGAATGATAGTTATTAGTTATCGGTTATTGGTTATTAGGGGTGTTTCAGGCTGGAATTCGAAGTGGATGGGGGTGTTTTCCCTCACTATTTACTTCGAATTCCAGCCTGAAACACCCCTAATAACCAATAACCAATAACTAATAACCAATAACCAATAACGAACAATGCAACAACCCGCTCCCCAAATCCCTGTCAACCAATCAATCATACTCGCCCCTTTCCAGCCGGAAGACAAGGCAGCCCTGATTCGTTATCTGAACGATCCGGTGCTGTATGCCAATACCCTGAAAGTACCCAGCCCGTACACCGCGATCGATGCCGACGAATGGCTGGTGCGGGTGGAAGCGGAAAAAGATGCGCCCGGCGGTATCGCCAACTGGAGCATCCGCCACCATGAACACGGATTGATCGGCGGTATCGGGTGTTTTTTGAAAACGGGGCTGGAAGGCCACCTCGACGAAATCGGTTACTGGCTCGCGGAACCGTTTCGTGGAAAAGGAATTATGACGGAAGTGGTACAGCGCTACACACAATGGCTGTTCGAGCACAGGCCTCACCTGGTGCGCATCGAGGCGGGTGTTTTTGCGCACAATCCTGCCTCGGAGCGCGTACTGGAAAAAGCGGGATTCCAGCGCGAAGGCTATCTGCGTAAGATACACCTTAAGAACGGCGTGTATCTGGATGGGGTTATGATGGCCTGTATTCGTTGTTAGTTATAGGTTATTAGTTATTAGGGGTGTTTCAGGCTGGAATTCGAAGTAGATAGCGAGGGAAAACACCCCCATCCACTTCGAATTCCAGCCTGAAACACCCCTAATAACTAATAACCTATAACTAATAACCTCACTGAACTACAACTCTCCGCTGCACAGCCCCTTTTTCCGTAGCCAGATCCAGCCAGTAAATACCTTTCGGGTACTGGGCCAGGTCCGTCTGGAAGGTAGCGGCGCCGGCCGGGAGTTCGAGGCGGCGGGTTTGCAGGGTGCTACCCTGGGCGTTTTTCACCGTTACGGTCATTTTACCGCCCGAATAACCGTCCATTTCGGTTGTAATATTACCGGAAGTCGGGTTCGGATATATGCGCAGGTCGCTGGCCCAAACGGGAGCAGGTGCGCTTACGATGGTAGAATCCACGAATGCCGTCACCGGAATACGTTCGCTGGTGCACTCGTAACCGTTAAAGTCAATTTCCCAGTTAAAGAAATAGTAGTAGCGCTCGAGGCCGAAACTGGAGTTTTTAATGCTGACAACTTCGTCGATCACGTACGGGAAAGTAATCCCCTGGTTGCTACGGTACAGTTGCGGGCCGGAGGTGCCGAGGAACGTCTGATTGACGGTCGGATCGGTTGTCAGGATGTAGTCTGTACCGACGGAAATATCGAAATCGAGGTCGATCACCGAAGTGCCCACCGGAATGTCGACGAGCGTAGACTGCAAAATCTGGCCTGCGCTGTTCTGCAGATCCACTTTTCTGGTGCCGGCTTTGGTCGTGTATACTTTTACCTTGCTCAGTTTGAACGGTGCAAAGCAGTCGAAAATAAGCGTGCCGTTATAACTATTGTCGCTTGAGGTCGCACCCTGGTGATCTACCATGCCGACAAATTCATTCGGTGTGTCGAACGTCGTTGTGCTGGAAACCCAGTACACCGTGGTAGCGCCGAGCCCGGGAGTTTCGAAAACATCGCCCGAGAAGACCGGCGTTACATCCGTCTGGTTTTCATACCACTGTAGGTTGGTGCCGCTGGCGCTCAGCGTAGCACTGCTGTCGATTGCGATGGTATCGCCGGTCACGACAGGTATTTCAGAATTGAGCACATTCACCGATACCGAGGTGGAGGAGAAAGTGTTGCACAGGCCCTGGGTGGTTACGAAGTACGTACCCGGTTCCGATACTGAAATGCTTTGTGTTGTAGCGCCATTGCTCCAGGTGTAGCCGCTGGCAGTGGAAGACGACAGTTGTACCGCGCCGCCTGCACAGAAAACAGTGTCGCCCTGAACGGTCAGGGTGGGTGTTTCCACCGGATCAACGGTTATACGGATCACATTGGATACAGTGGAACAACCTTCGGCATTCGTGGCCGTTACCTTGTAATTTCCTTCGGCAGTCACAGTGATGGATTGCGTCGTTTCGCCGGAACTCCATTCATAGGTGTATTCTGCCGGCGCATCGAGTTGTACGCTTTGGCCGGTACAGAAAGTGGTACTTCCTGCCGCAGTGATTTCAATGGGCGGCGCCTGGCAGCCACCTTCGTACAACGTAATGTATTCATTTACAGCAGGTAATGGCAGTACGTCGTGTGTGCCGGAAGGCCAGTATACCACAACCGAGTCGATCTGCGTTTCCTGGCCCATACCGAAATGTACCTGCATGGAGTTCATGATGCCGTAGCTCTGGCCAGAATGCACCTCCCGCACCTGAATGCCCAGTGCGCTGTACAGGTAAATTTTAGAACCGATACCATTGCGATTGGCTTGTACGCCGCGCAGGTTGAGGCCGAAATAGTTGTTGCTGTTGCGGTTGTTGAGCCACAGCGCATCCGGAATATTGCTCGGCGTCGTGTAGATCTGTCCGTATCCTGCATAGATATCCTGGAAACCGTCGTTGTTCAGGTCGCCGATAGCGAACGACTCCATGTCGTTGTTATCGAACAGGTTGGCCGTTACCGTAAAGGTTTTGTTCCCGTTGTTTTTGATCAGGTAGTGGCTCGAACCGGATACCAGGATGTCGACATAACCATCGTTGTCGAAATCGCGGAACACGCCTTGCATGTGTGTGCCGGGAATCGCGTTTAATATGCCGGCAGCAGCGGAAATGTCGGTAAAATGGCCGGCGCCGTCATTCTCCAGCAACTGGCTCGACACGTCGTGGTTGGTAATAAAGCAGTCGAAGTCGCCGTCGTTGTCGATATCGCCGAAATCGGCTGTCCAGCTTTGTGCGCCGATGCGCAGCCCGGAAGCATTGGTAATATCCTGAGAGTAAGTGCCGTCACCATTGTTGAGGAACAACTGATTGATGCGGCGCGGATCGGTCGGGCTATTCACACCCTGTCGGCATTTGGCGATGTAAAGGTCCTGGAGGCCGTCGTTGTTCACGTCCGACCAGATAGAACCGTAGTTGCCCGAGTTGTCGGAAGCGGGTACGGTAGTCAGATCGATCCAGTTTTGCTGGTAGGTAAAAGTACCGTCGCCGTTATTGCCGAAAATACGCGCCACACCGTCGTCGTGGCATACGAAAGCGTCGAGCCAGCCGTCATTGTTCACGTCGGCAAAATTTACGTTTTGCACGAATGTTTGCGGCGCGGTCATGTTCACCATGTTGTACACCGAACCGTCTTCATTGGCTGTAATGAATTTGATGCCGTCATAACTGCCACCCGACATAAAATCGGTGTATCCGTTGTTGTCCACGTCGGCGGCGCACATGCCCCACTGGCTTTCATTGGAAACGGATTCCAGTTCCTGTAATGTAAAAGGCTGGTTTGGAGCAGTTTGATAGGACACCGACAGTTCTTTGCCCTGGTTCAGGCGAATAATGTCGTCCAGTCCGTCGCCATTGACGTCCGTTACGCCGATGGCGATACCACTGTAATGGTTCGCGGGGGTAAGCAAATCTGTGCGTTTGGTAAAACCGATCTGGGCAACCAGACTTCCGCTGAGCAGCGAGGCCAGCGTCACAAGCAGGGATGGTAGAAATTTCATTACGGGTCGTTAGATTGATGCTGAAAAAGTCCGGAAAGGTAACCAGATTCAGTTGAAGTCGCGAGCCAATCATTCGAAGGAGGGGAGGTCAGTTGCTTTTTGCTAATAGATGACAGAAATAAAAAAGCCGTACCATCCATTGCAGATGATACGGCCCTGAAAATTTTATTTCAAATCCTATCGGATAATAGTCACGTCGCCACGGTACAGCAGCACGCGGTCGTCGAGGAATTCTACTTCAATGGTGTATACATAAACACCCGGGTTCACAAAATCGCCCTTGTAACGGCCGTCCCAGCCTTCTGCCAGGTTGTCGTTGTCGGGGTAGAAACTCTCGCGTTCGTACATCAGTTCACCCCAGCGGTTGAATACCCGCATGAAATTTACCTGTTTCACGCCCGCTCCGGCATACACGTTGAAATAGTCGTTGTTGCCGCTCGGGTTGCCCGGAATGAAGATGTTGGGAATAAACACGTTGCGGTTCGGATCGATGTTGATCAGGATGGAGCCTGTGCCTGCACAACCGTTTTCATCCTGTACGACCAGGGTGTAGGTCTGCGATTCGAAGGTGTATGCCGTCGGATTCAGTACAAACGGATTGGTCAGCAATTCAGCAGGCGTCCAGATAAACGTATCCACTACCGCTCCGGTGATTACCGGCTGGAGTACGATCGAGTCGCCGAGTTCGATCTCGATTTCAGCGGGGTTGAACGTAACCACAATCGGTTCCGGTTCGTCGATGGTGATTGTTTCTGTAAACTCGCAGTTGCGTACGTCGAAGTAGGTGATGCTGTGTTCGCCGCCGCCGACTGTGATCGGGAAGTCCTGCGAAAGTTGCACCCCGAAGTCGAGGCTGAACTGGAACGGTCCGCCCGCGCCGCCGAAAATCGTATCGATCACCAGGGTCGTTTCGTCACCGTTGCACAACAGCGGGTCGTAAGGCAGGTAAGAACCCTGTACGGGAGGAGGATCCGCCAGTACGAGGTTAGCCAGCGCGCCGGTACAGCCCGCCGCATCGGTTGCAGTCACGGCATAGGTACCCGCAGGAAGATTGGTGGCATTGGCTGTGGTGCTGACCACATTGGTGCCGTCCGACCAACTATAGGTGAACGTACCGGTGTTACCTCCCGTGATCACTACGCTCAGCACACCCGTGCTGTCGCCGAAACACTGGATGTCGGTTCCCGCACCTTCCGACAATACGATCGGATCAGGCTCGGTTACTTCCGTACTGTAAACGCCCGTGCAGCCGTCTTTATCCGTAATGGTGACGGAGTAAACGCCCGCAGCCAGATTGGTTACGCAGGATGTGGCATCGCTGGTGCTCCACAGGTAAGTGAACGGTCCGCCGTTGCCGCCGCTGCCGGTGACACAAACGCCGCCGTCGGCAGATGCGTTACAGGAGGTTGCAGTGCTGTCGAGGGTAGTATAGGAAACGGCCGTTGGACCATCGATGAATACCTGATCCACCAGGAAGCAGTTGCCGCCGTCCGTAATGGTCACCACATTGATACCGGCACACAGGTCGGTACGCAGCGAATCGGTGCTGCCGTTGTCCCATACGAAACTGAAATTACCGGAAGTGGCCGGCGTAGTAGCATACTGCACGATCGGAGAAGCGACACCGTCGCAAACACCAAAGCACGAAACGCCCTGAATAGGGGAGCCCAGGAATGTATTGACAATTGCCGGTGGCTCGTCGAGTACAAAATCACCGGTCAACGTACAACCCTGTGCATCGGTTACCACCACCGTATAGGGTCCGGCAGCCACGTCGATGAGCGTTGCAGTGCCCTGACCGGAAGGGGTCCACTGGAAAGAATAATTCGGATTTCCACCAGTCACACCGACACTAATCCGGCCGTCGTCGTAGCCGAAGCAGGAAGGCAGCAGGTAGGTGGTATCGGAAAAAGCAAGGAGTTCTACGGTTCCCAGCGACAAAGTATCCTGTGTCGCACAGCCTTGCGCATCCCGGATCGTAACGATGTAGACGCCGCCATTCAGGCCGCAGGCTTCATTGGTAATACTTGGAAGGAAGTTGCCGGAAGTGTCCTGCCATACAAAATCAACACCCGTACTGGTTAAAACCGTCAGACAGCCGTCGTTTCCGCAACGCACCGACACTGAATCCACACCATCGATGGTTGGAGGCGCAGGCAGGGCCAGGTCGAAGGAAAGGGAGTCTTTACAACCGTTTGCGTCTGTTACACTAATCGTATAGGTGCCGGGCGTCAGGCCATTGATGGAGGAAGTCATGGCGTTGTTGGCATTCGGACTCCACTGGAAAGTGTAGTTCGGTCCGCCCGTACCGCCTGTGGTGAAGGTGCTGATCGCACCGTCATTCTGGAACGTACAAGTCGGTTGCTGCAGGTTAATCGTATCGATAACGAGCTCCGATGGCGAGGTGATAACTACCGTCAGCGTATCCGCACAACCCACAGCATCGGTAGCCAGTACATTGTAGGAGCCTGCTGCCAGACCGTCGTAGCAGGATGTTGTAGCCGTCGGATTGGTTTGGGTAAAACCTACCGGCGCCCAGAAGAACTGGTACGTGCCGCCGGAAGCGGGGGCTTCCTGTACTTCCACGCAGGCAGAACCGTCGTCTACTTTCGCACAGGAAGTGTTTGTCTGGGTGGTAAGCACCAGGTCTACCACGCGCAGGTCGGTCACCTCGACTTCATCTGTTGAGGTGCAACCGTTGGCATCCGTGATCGTCACGAAGTACGAACCGGCGCACAAATCGGCAATCACGAAAGGATTTCCGTTGCCCGTACCGTTCGCCAGCGGTGCTGGTGGCGTGGCTACGTCGGGGGTGTATTCCCAAACGAAATCATAGGTATTGGAACCGGTATTCGTATAAGGCGTGCCGCCCGTTGCCGTATAGGAAATGGAGCCGTTGCAAACGCCCGTGCAAGATGCCGCGTTGACACTAATGTTCTGGTTGTTGATGATCGCAGGTTGTCCAAGCGCGCCGGAAGCGGCTGCCGTACAACCCGTAGCCGTAGAAGTGACGGTTACGGAGTAGTTGCCTGCCGTAACACCCGCTTGTACCGCACCGGTCGGATTCGGAACGGTTCCAGGCGACCAGGCGAACGTGAACTGCGGCGGAGCCGGGTTGGTCACGGGGGTCGAGCCCAGCAAAACGCTGGCGGTTACCGTGCCGTCGGAACTGCCGTTGCAGGTAGGCAACTGGCTGGTTACGTCGAGCGCTACGCCGAGCGTCGGTACGTCGATGGTGAGGGTATCTTCTACGGAATTACCGAAGCCGTTGTTATCTGTCACGCGGATGATGTAATCGCCGCTGGTAAGACCGGTGTATACGACCGTTCCACCCGCTGTCGCGATGTTCATCAGGCTGACGGGGCCGTTCGGGATTCTTTGGCGGATAACCTCATAAGGCCCTTGTCCGCCGGTGGCCGAAACCTGAATGCTGGCAGTGCCGTTACAAGTCGGGTTGATCACCGTAGCCGAAAATGACAGGGGAACAAAATCCACGCACACCTGTCCGTCGATAGCCGTCAGGGCCACCGCGGCGCCAAACTCGTTTTCCATATTAATGGCGGAAGGCGCGTTGGTGATGGTAAGCGGCGTACAATCGCCCAATTGCCCCACAACAGTAAAACAGACCTCAAAAAGTGTGGCGCTGTCCGGTATACTGATCACGTTACCGAGGTTCACCTGGTCGTAAATGATTGCGCCCAGTTGGCCGATATTCGTTCCCTGTGTGTTCAGGTTGCTCGCGTTGAATGTACCGATCGCCGGGTTGGGGTTCTGTACGTCGATGTATTGCAGAATGGTGGGGTCCCAGTTCAATGAAAAAGAAGAACCTACGAGATCGAAGTTTTCCACACGGATTGGTACACAGATGGTAGAGCCGGGAGGCGACACCGTGTCAGGCATCGCAAAAACGATGTTGTCGGTTGCATCGCAGGACGCCATGTTGATCTGGAACGTGTGGCCGCAGCTCTTGCCGTCTTCCACAACTACGTCGTAGAGGCCGGATTGTGGTACGGAAAATATAACATCCGCGCCATGAAACAGCTGTGTGGCAGCAGTTTGAATGACGGCGTGAATATTAGGGTCGGCAGCATTCGTGATAGTAATGGTGTATACCGCCTGGTTGTTCCACTGCGGGTAACCACCTTCAATACGGAATTTGCCGAGGCAGTCATTTCCGAAATTGGCGGAAACGCCGCTTTCGGTGATGGCATTAAGGTACACGACTTTAAATTCTACACTGGTGTTCACATTCACGCAGGTGCCCGGAGGTGTACCTTCGAAACCCTGTGTGGCAAATGCGTCGAGCGTGATCGGTGCGAAGTGTACCAGGATGGGCTGGCCGCCGTTAAATGCCGTTTGCAGACCGCCGTTGTTGTTGAAAAGAATATCGCCATTCGCCTGGTCGGTCGCCACCCATATGCCGTTGGTGGCGCCGGGCAGAATACACGGGTCGGTCAGAATGGTGGGCAGATTGTCGCCCATGATCGTCGGAGCGCAGGTGTAAAACGCCCAGCCGATACCGGGAGCGGTGGCGGGCTGCGGGTCGCCGGAAAGGTCGAAGTCGCCGTTGTGGTCGATTTGAATCTGGTCGTTCCGGCAAAGGAAAATGGTATCCTGCGGACCCGCCAGATTGGTATCGTTGCTTTGCCCGTTGAAAGCGCCGAGGGTGAATGTGCCGGCATTGTTGCACATCATTTCGGGGCTGTCACCGGAAGGTTGATAAGCAGGCGTTACGCGGGTCGGAACTGAGATGTTCTTAGGAACCTGGGCATGAAGGATCGTTGTCGCGCCGAACAGGCAGACGAACAACGGGATTAGCAATTTGTACATGCGTGATGTGTAAGAATTTGACAAAGAATTGGTGGATGTGTTAACAAAAGCGGGGAATTGCGCTATTCAGATACTGTGCGTGGATAAAACGTTGTTCGTAACGGACAACTTTAACGTATCGGCGGGACACATGACTTTACAATAAAGGTGCCATGCGCGCGCAGAATGGCCGCAAAAGTAGACATTTGACCGCTATCTAACATATCAAAGTCAGAACAAATATTTAATTAATATGTGTACAGCCTGTTTCGAACGACGCGAGAGAACGCGGTCTTAACTTTATTTATTGCTGTCCGAAGCGCTCCAAACCTGCCCGTTCAGAACAATTGTTTCCACCAGGTCGGTTCCGAAGGCATAAGGCAGGTAAGCCAGCGAGAGCATAGGCTGTGTAATGAAAAAACTGGCGGCTTTTCCCGGTGCTATGCTGCCGTGCGTATCCTCCATTTCCATGGCCCGCGCGCCGTTCAGGGTGGCCGCCTGGATCGCTTCTTCTGGCAACATTTTCATTTTTATACAAGCCAGGGCTACTACGAGCGACATGCGCCCGGAAGGGGAGGAGCCCGGATTGAAGTCGGTAGCCAGTACCACAGGCAATCCTGCATCGATCATGCGGCGGGCCGGCGCGTACGGAATGCCGAGGAAAAATGCGCAGGAAGGAAGCAGGGTTGGCAGGGTGTCGCTTTGGAGCAATGCCTCTATTTCGGCGTCGCCGGTATATTCCAGGTGGTCTACGGAAATAGCGCCTGCGGCGATGCCTGCCTGGACGCCGCCGGTATAACCCAGTTCGTTGGCGTGAATTTTGGCTTTCAGGCCGTGTTGTGCGGCGGCATCGAGGATACGTCCGGTTTCTTCCACGGTAAAAAAGCCCTGGTCGCAGAACACGTCGCAGTAATCCGCCAGGTTTTCTGCTACAACTGCCGGCAACATCTCCTTGATAATCAGCGAAATATAGTCTTCTCTTCGCTCTTTGTATTCCGCCGGTACAGCATGCGCACCCAAAAAGGTGGCTTTAATAGGAATCGGGCTGACGGCTTTGAGCCGCCGGATGACGCGCAGCATTTTGAGTTCGCTTTCCAGGCTCAAGCCGTATCCGCTTTTGATTTCGATGGCGCCGGTGCCGTAGCCGATCACTTCCTGTAGGCGTTGCCAGGCGCCTTCGAACAGCTCATCTTCCGAAGCAGCCTGCAGGCGCCGGGCCGAATTCAGGATGCCGCCGCCCTGCTGCGCGATCTCTTCATAACTCAATCCGCGGATTCGGCTCACAAACTCCTCTTCCCGGCTCGCCGCAAACACGATGTGCGTATGCGAGTCGCACCAACTCGGAAAAACCATCCGCCCGCTTGCGTCGATCACGGTATCCGCCGTTTCCGGGCATTCCGGCATGGGGCCGAAAGAATGGATCCGTCCGTCTTTTGCCAGCAGATACGCGTCGTGCAGCACCGGCAAGGCTGCCATTTCAGCGCCTTTTACCAGAGAACGGGGAGCTGTTTCTGCCTGTACGAGGGTTTTGATGTTTTTGATCAGCAGGGTAGGCATGTTTATGTAAATAAAAGGCAATGGACAATGGAAGTACGACAGGTTCGTTTGGAACGGCAAAACTATTTACTTTTGGCCGGTCATTTTGGAACTGCTTCCAATACATTTTTTAAGGTAATGAAAATCAATCGTTTATCCGAAAATTTCCGGCTTTTTTTTCCGGTGCTACCGGGTGCGGCTGCGTTTGCCGTCTCTATTCTCCTGCAAACGGGCTGCCAGACACAGGTCACCTGCAAATACAAGCCGGCACCGGTGTTCGAAGCCGGACTGCCGCACGTTACGGACTATCATTTTGAAAAACAGGGCAACCAGTCGCTCGAAAGCCTGATGCTCGACACGGGCGTTTTGTTGGAACTCAACCAGGATATCTGCAACGAATCGCGGCAGGAATACCGGTTTAATGTAAAAGGCGACTTTTCGAAATTTCCCGATTCCCTGTGGCTGAAGGAAGCGTCGCGGCAACTGGTTTTCCTAAGCACCTTTTCCGCCAAACAATCGGCCCTGAAAGCCTGGGCCGACGTGATCGAACAGCGCCGCAGCGAAATGCGCCTTGGCGAAGACCGCGAAATGCAGCCGGGTATTTTTGTGCGTGTGGACCGGGTGGTAAGCCCGGAAGAGAGCACGCTGGTGCTGGTCTTTACGCAGAAGTAGAGATTCCCGGTCGCTGGCCCTCTGGGCAAAAGCATCAAAATAGTATTTAACTCAAGTTGTGATCTATGGCCCGGAGGGCCAATATCTTTGTAGAAAATCGAATATGCGGATGGTAAGCGGCCCAGCGGGCCGCTATCTAATTTCCTTTTCCGACAAGATGCCGGCCCGCTGGGCCGGAACGAGACGGTGGCACATCATTCTACAAAGATATTGGCCCTCCGGGCCATAGGTCACAACTTGAGTTAAATACTATTTTGATGCATTTGCCTGGCTATAGGCTCCCTGATCTCAGACTTTTTTGCGCGGTTTCAGGTTTTTCTGAATCCATTTCACCTCTTCTTCCGGCGTTATTTCGTCCAGTTTGTTTAACCTGCTGAAGGTTCCTGTGGCGACGTCGTAGGGCTTGCTGTCTTCAAAATAGGGCCCGGCCGCGCCGATCATCCAGCCTTTTTTGGCTGCCTTGTGCGGCTCGTTTACACGGAATTTGTACACGTGGTAATAACCTTTTTCCCCGAAAACATCGATATCGACCCGTTTCAGGTGCTCCATTTCATCCGGAACCGCATCGAGTTCGGTTGGGAATTCCAGCCAGTTGGCAAGCGTGCTTTCGGCGCCTTTTTCGATGGTCAGAAATGCTGCGGGAAACAAACCCGTCTTATCGAATTTCTTTAAAAGCCGGTAAGTGGACTCGCGCGTCCGACGGTCTGCCGCATATTTTTCTATTTCTGCGGCACGGATCGTCTTCTTCTTTTCCAGCCGCATGATCAGGTCCTTCAACCGTTCAAACCTGCGATTCCGAATACTCCGTTTTTCTTTTTGAAATGCAAATGCGCGGTAGGCGGCGAAAAACAAAACGGGTATAACAACGATGGAGACAAGTGCGAGGAGCAATTTCATAGAATACGGGCGCGGTTTTACGAACGCTTTATTTTTCCTGCCAGCATTTTCACCATATCGTTCAGATCCTGTGAAAACCTGAAATAATAGGCTATTCCGCCGAAAATCAGCACGAACAACCCCGAACGAATGGCAATATCGAGCAGGTGAACGTCCGTTTTAGGGAAATAAAACACCAGCGCATAGGCCATTAGTCCGGCTGCAAGTACAAGCAAGGTGTTTTTGGAAAACGGCTGCAATTTGAATTTGTACCACACCAGGCCCACACTGATCATATTGTACGAAGCCACGGAAATAAGGGTGGCAACGGCCGCCCCGTCGATACCCCATTTCGGTACCAGCCACAGGTTCAGGGAAATGTTGGCGACGGCCAGTATGCTCAGCGAAACGAGGGCATACAGGTAGTATTTGGAATAATACATCAGGTAGTTGTTCAGCCCGGTGCCCATTTCCACCAGCCTGGACAGGCCGATGTAAAGCAGCACGAATTTTCCGGCCGACACTTCCGCACCGTTCGGCATCACCTTGAATAACTCGTCGATGGACGTCCAGGCCGCTCCGAATAACAGCACGCCAATCACTAACAGGTTGATAGACACCTTTTTATAAAGACTTTCCAAAGCCGGCCGGTCGTCTTTGGCCAGGTATTGCGCCACGGAAGATGCGCTGGCAGCATACAGACCTTTGGTCGGAATATCGATGGCGGCGGCGATGTACCCGGCAATGGAATAAATGCCGGCGGCTTTTAATGTCTGCATGGAGCCGACCATAAAAACATCCACCTTCGAAGCGAGTTGCAGCGCGAAACCGCCGACCGCTCCGAACAGGATAAACTGCCATAATTCTTTGCGAAGTGCCGGCGTCAGAAATGCCGGCTGCGGTTTCCAGTGCCATTCCTTCAGCCAGCGCAGGTAAAAAATCAGCGAGATCATCACCAGTGCCGAATGCGCCACCAAACCGTACAAAGCCGTTTCCAGGGTGATCCATCGCTGCCACACGGCGATCAGGAGAAACGGCGCCACCACTTTTTGAGAAAAATCCAGCAGCAGGGTCGGAACGACAATACGTTTGAAATTGGAGGAGTATATACTCAATACCACGCCGATTGCATAAAAAAACGCCAGCGGCAGCGCTATCCAGAAATAAGTTGGAAGCAGGTTGGCGCTTTCCTCAGACTTGGCACGCGACTGCATGAAATGAATGATCTCATCCCAGAAAACACCTATCAATGTGCCGCTGATGAGAAAACCGATGCAACAAAGTGTTACCAGCAGCGCCACAAATCCGTGGTGGCCTGCCTGCTTGTTCTGAAAACGGGGAAAAAAACGAATGGCGACAGTATTGGCGCCGAATGTGAGCAGCGGCACCCCGATCATCCCGACCGATTGTAATACCTGAAACAGGCCGTAGGCTATCAGTGCATGGGGATATACAAAAAACGTACTGACCGCTCCGATCATCAACCCGACCAGGTTGACGATGGAATATTTCATCGTTTGCCGCCGTATAACACCCATACTACAAATTTGATCCGCTACTTATCGGTAGCACGGCCTTCAGGCCGTCGGGAAAAGGGCCTTTTAAGGCCCTTTAATTAATTTTTTATGCCAGGACGGCCATGAATGGCCTTGTCCCGACGGCCTGAAGGCCATGCTACCTGTTCGCCGCCGACTTCGCACTTCGCACTACCGACTTCGCACTTACTCAGTAACAGCCAGCCTTTTCAGCAGCATTCCTTTTTCATTTTGAAGGGAAATAATGTAAATACCTGCTTCCAGCGAAGCGGTTTCGATATCCAGCCGGTTGTCGCCGGGGTAAATACGAACTTCCTGCTGTCTGCAAATCCGGCCTGCGGCATCTGTAACGACCAGTTTGGCATCCATGGATTCATCCGAACTGACGCTCAGCATAGCAGGCTGGCCGCCGGCTACCGGGTTGGGCGACAGGTCGGCGGTTACAGATCGTTCCAGTTCGTTGGTCGCGGAGATGTTGCGCGTTTTCAGAAGGCCTACCTGGGCATTATCGTTCGGGTTGCAAACATCCCATTCGTTGTAGGCACGTACGCGCCAGTAGAGGGTGCGGTTGTTAGGCATGGGCTGATCCACCGTGATGCTCGTTTCGTTGTACAATGTTTTGTAAAACAAGCGGTTGGTAAGGCCCATATTCGGATACAGGAATACTTCCACGACGTAGATGGTAGCGTTGGGAAGTGCATTCCAGATAAGTTCGAAGTTGTTGTATTGCACAATATGCGAGTCGATCGGGCTGACCAGTTGCACAGCCATTTCATCGTCGATCATGAGGCCTGGCTCAGAAACCTGCAGGTAGCCGGAATGCTCCGTTTCCAGGTTGCTGCGCATGGCGTTGATCTGTTCCGGTGTAAAGCGGGAAGTGCAGGCATCCGAAGCGTAACCCATGATCAGGGTGGCATCCGAGCGGAAAGCGACGTTGTTCGGGTCGTGTTGTATCTGTTCGCT
>Ga0209097_10001325_pt1 | contig 21390 bp, 16 predicted proteins | sample AD_UKC052_MetaG_FD_184419 | JGI IMG/M metagenome (GOLD analysis project Ga0209097, IMG submission 184419) | Active sludge microbial communities of municipal wastewater-treating anaerobic digesters from USA - AD_UKC052_MetaG (SPAdes) (version 2) | ecosystem: Engineered > Bioreactor > Anaerobic >... | reverse complement strand
TCAGATCACAAAACTGAGTTACCACGCTTATGCTCATGTAGCGCGGAATTACAGTCTGTTTCAAGCCGGCAGCGCCCTGGGGAGGAAAAACGGGCCTCTCGTGATTGGCAGGCCACCGCTTCCCGCTTCCCTGTCAGGCACTTCATCCATTGCGATCCCGGGAAGGTATACAACGGCTAACCTGCTCTTTTCGATTTTTTTCCCGGAAGCCGTTTCAAAACAGATGTACCTCTTTTCAGACATAGAAGATGCTGTGCTTCGGGGGGAAGCCGATGCCGGCGTCATTATCCATGAAAACCGGTTTACATATCAGCAAAAAGGGTTGGAACAGATTGCCGATCTGGGGGCTCTTTGGGAAGCGAAGACGGGACTGCCCATCCCGCTCGGGGGAATTGCAGCCGACCGCAGTCTGGCACTTCCCCTCAGGAAGAAAATCGACCGGGTGATAAAACGAAGTGTTGTGTATGCATTGGCACATCCTGAGTCATCGGCATTCTTCGTAAAGAAATTTGCCCGATCCATGGAAGAGCATGTCATCAGGCAGCATATCAGCCTTTACGTGAATGATTTTACTGTGAGCCTGGGGGAGGAGGGTATCCTTGCAATCTCCACCCTGTTTCGTGAAGCGACAAAATGTCGGATTATCCCAGAACTTCCCGTGGATTTCCTGCTGGAAGAATAAAAATATTGTGAGTGCTACAATAATAAAGGTAACATTTAGTTTAATTATGGTGGCGATCTTTATTCCGGAGAAGGAAATGAGTACTGAACCAAACTGTATAATAGAATGATCGTTGTTACGGGAGCCGCAGGTTTCATTGGCAGTTATTTTGTTGGGAAGCTGAACCGGGCCGGATTTGCCAATCTCGTGTTGGTTGACCGGTATGATGACCCTGCCAAAGAACGCAATTTTCAGTTTAAGGAATATGCCAGCCTTGTCGATCGGGAAGATTTTTTTGAGTGGTTCCGGAAGAACAGCGGACAGGTGGAGATGGTCTTTCATCTGGGGGCGCGTACCGATACCATCGGCCAGGAGCCTGAAAGTTATGAAACCCTGAATCTCAGATATTCGCAGAATTTGTGGAAAGCCTGTACCGATTACCGGGTTCCCCTGGTGTATGCATCTTCGGCAGCAACCTACGGGAACGGGGAGCAGGGTTTTTCAGATGCCCACAATCAAATTTCACGGCTGCAACCCCTGAATTTGTATGCCTGGTCAAAACATGATTTCGACGTTTGGGTTCTGAATCAGAAAAACACACCCCAATTCTGGGCGGGATTGAAGTTCTTCAATGTTTACGGCCCCAATGAGTATCACAAAGGGCGAATGGCATCGGTGGTTTTGCATGCTTTCCAGACCATACGGGATACGGGAGGCATGAAACTTTTCCGTTCACACCGCACCGACATCCCCGACGGAGAGCAGAAGCGGGATTTCATTTACGTTGATGATATCGCTGAGGTAATGCTATTTTTCCTTGAGAACCAGAAACATCCGGGTATTTACAATGTGGGGACGGGGAAAGCAAGAACCTACCTTGACCTTACCAAAGCGGTTTTTGAAAGCATGAACCGTACTCCTGAAATAGAATTCGTTGATACTCCGTGCGATCTGAGAAGCCGTTATCAGTATTTTACGGAAGCTGACATTCAGAAACTCCGCGAAATCGGCTATTCCCGGCCCTTTACCTGCCTGGAGAGCGGAGTCAGTGAATATGTCACCCGCTACCTGAACCAGGAAGTATGTTTTTAGATGTGACAGTCCATCTTATTCAGAGATCATCTTTGTAACCTCCTTTTTCTTTTCCGGCAGAAACCGGTCGGCCAGCGTCAGGATAGTTACCGCCAGAAATATGGCGGCCGAAATGACAGGTATATTTCCTGCCTTTTGGAGGAAAAGCGACCAAAAGTCCCCGAAAAACAGGCTTCCATAACGGGTGATCCACCGGAGCATCATCGTTATTGCCGATTCCGATCCCGGCGACCAGGTTCTTCCGAAAATCAAAAATATCATTAGTAGCAGGATGAAAAGCAGGGTGAGGATCCAGAAATTCTTTCCCAGGATGGGTTCGGTGACAAAAGCCGTTTTTTCCCTCTTTTCTTCAGCCAGGAGGGCTTCCATCACCTGATGTGAAAATGCAGGCCCCGGCGATTCGATCCTGATTTCCCGGATCATCTTTCTTAATTCATTATGTTGTTCTTCCTGATTCATGATTGCCATATCGTTTCATTTTTCATTGACTTACACATCAGATCATGAAGTTTTTTCCTTGCCCGATAAAGCTTCACTTTGACATTGCTCTCCGTGAATCCGGTAATCCGGCAGATTTCCCTGATATCCTGGTCATCGTAATAATAGAGGAGGATCAGCATATACTCTTCCTCAGGGAGTTGTTTCATGGCAGCTTCGAGCTGCAGCAGACGCAATTCCTCCGGAAATTCACCAAACACCACTCCGGCTTCGTCATCGGCATCCGGGATCTCCTCCGTCCGGGATGCGGGATTTTTCTTCTTCCGGGTGTGGGTAATGCAGGTATTGTATGTAATGGTGTACAACCAGGTCGAAAACTTTGAATCTCCCCTGAAGCCATGTAGTGACCTGAACGCTTTTATAAAAGCTTCCTGGGCGATTTCTTCGGCATCTTCCCTGTTCCTGAGGATTTTCAGCGCCATTGAAAAAACCACATCCTGGTATTTTACTACCAGGGAACCAAAGGCGTTGGTATCTCCCTGCCTCACCTGTTCAATGATCTGTAGTTCTTCGGTCGTTGTCATCAACTTATTGGACGCAAAACATGCCGGCGGGTTACAGATCGGAGGGATGTTTTTTCCGGGCCGGAAGTTGTAACCGAACAGAGGTCATGGCGTCAAATCACCGACAGTAACAAATCAGTAACAATTAAAATGTAGTTTATTATGGAACCTATCGTAATCTCAGTCTCTTTTTTTTTGACGGTCTTTGCCATTGTGTATGTAATCTTTTCCACGCGTCACAAGGAGCGGATGGCGATGATTGAGAAGGGGGCCGATCCCCGGCTGTTCAAGAGGGAACCCCGTACCTTCAAAACCAACGAATATTTAACTTTCAAATGGGGATTGTTCATGATTGGCAGTGCCATCGGGATCCTGGCAGGTGCTTTGTTGGAGCTCTATTCAGAATTCCCTTCGGGAGCATGTTATTTCTCCATGATTCTGATTTTCGGTGGTTTGGCCTTGGTGGCATCCTACCTGTTGCGGGGGAAGATGGAGAAGAAGCAGCTCAATCCATGACCTGTTGCGCCGAAGCACAAAAAAAGCCGGATTGTTTACCGGCTTTTTTTGTGAGATAATTCCTGATGATTATTTTTTCAGCACTTTCTTGTATCCATAGACAGCGGCTGATCCCAATTCTTCTTCGATCCTGAGGAGCTGGTTGTACTTGGCCATGCGGTCGGAACGACTGAGGGAACCGGTTTTTATCTGTCCGCTGTTGGTAGCCACGGCGATGTCGGCGATGGTGAAATCTTCGGTTTCGCCTGAGCGGTGGGAGGTGACGGAGGTATAGCCGGCACGGTGGGCCATTTCGATGGCATCCAGGGTTTCGGTAAGGGTTCCGATCTGGTTGACCTTGATCAGGATAGAGTTGCAGGCTCCCAGTTCGATCCCTTTCCGGAGGTATTCGATGTTGGTAACGAAAAGGTCATCTCCAACAAGCTGGATTTTGTCCCCCAGCCGTTTGGTAAGTGCGACCCATCCGTCCCAATCGTTTTCCGCCATTCCGTCTTCGATGGAATCGATGGGGAATTTGGCAACCAGTTCGGCAAGATAATCGACCTGTTGTGCGACCGATCTTTTGGCTCCGGAGGCTCCTTCGAACCTGGAATAGTCATAGGTCCCGTCCTTGAAAAACTCAGAAGCAGCACAGTCGAGGGCGATGGATATATCTCCGCCTTCACAGGCGCGTCCCGGTTTGTATCCTGCATTTTTGATGGCTTCGATGATGCTGTTCAGGGCATCTTCCGTGCCTTTCAAAGCGGGGGCGAAACCGCCTTCATCCCCGACCGCCGTGCTGAGCCCGCGGTTATGCAATACCTTCTTCAGGTGATGAAAAACTTCCGCCCCCATCCGGAGTCCTTCCCGGAACGAGGTCGCCCCGATGGGTCTGATCATGAACTCCTGGAATGCAATCGGAGCGTCAGAATGACTTCCGCCATTGATGATGTTCATCATGGGAACGGGCAGGGTTTTCGCATTGGTTCCCCCGATGTAGCGGTAAAGGGGCATGCCCATACATTCAGCAGCAGCTTTGGCAACCGCAAGCGAAACTCCTAGAATAGCATTCGCACCCAGGCTGGACTTGGTTTTCGTGCCGTCCAGTTCAATCATCTTTTTGTCAACGGCAACCTGATCTGATGCATCCATACCGATTATCTCCTTCCGGAGGATGGTATTTACATTTTCCACAGCCCTGAGGACTCCTTTCCCGAGGAAACGGCCTTTGTCATTGTCGCGAAGCTCAAGGGCCTCGTTCTCTCCTGTCGATGCTCCGGAGGGTACAGCAGCTCGCCCTACGGCACCACATTCAGGGTCACTTCAACCTCAATGGTCGGATTCCCGCGGGAATCCAGGATCTCTCTTCCTAATACATTGTTGATAAGCATATTGATGGTTTTAAATAGTTAATTTATTTTCTTGTTGAAAACAACGAAAATAGCACTTTTCGTGGTCTGCAAAGATATGATAATTGTTTTTTCCACCTCTTTTAACCTGAAGTTAATGTCAGTTTCCGGGTCAGAAAGAGGTGAACTGGTTGAATTTCTCTTCAAGCCGGTACCGGAGCACACTGATTTTCTGGATTGTTACCAATCCTCCCTTTTTGCTTTCATCCATCATTTTAAACAACTGTGGACAGAAGGCTTTAATATTCTTTCTGGTATCCGCGATTTCGATTAATACAGGCAGATCTCCCGACATGGCGAAGGTTTTCAGGGTATGCAGGGAATGGCTGGCGCCAAATGACAGGATTCCTTTAAATGCCGATGCCCCCGCAAGTCCGGCGTTGTGGGCCGCATGCAGGATCTCTTCATACAGGGGATGACCGTTCAATGTATCCGATTCCCCGATGTAAATCCTCAGAATGTTCGCTTTTCCTTTGATGTTCATGGCTTGTCATTTAAAAGTCCGGGAAAAAATGGTCAAGCGTACGATTTCCGGGGAAAACCCCTGCAGCGAAGAATGGCAGTGGGGTCTTCCCCAGGAAATTTATTAGTTTTACATGGAAAAATGTAAAAGAATCAGTTTAAATATATATCTGTGAAATTACGGATTTTTATTTGTTTGTGGTTAATCCCGGGGGTTCAATTTGCTGTTGCGCAAGGTCAAAACCACAGGTTGGTGCGGAATTTTACGACAGATCCTGCGTTAAAGGGTTCGGGCGTGAGTATTTATGTCTCAGATTTAGACGGGTCAAGGGTTTTGATGTCGGAGAGTGCCGGGCAGTTGCTGTCGCCGGCTTCGACGATGAAGGTGATAACCACTGCCGCTGCGCTGGAGATTCTGGGGCCTGATTACCGGTTTCAGACCGAATTTGGGTTTTCCGGGCAAACTGTGCGCCATGAAAACATGCTGAAAGGAAACCTTGTGGTCAGGGGGATGGGGGATCCTACCCTGGGAAGCGCCGCCTTTGGCGACAGTTTGGCGCCTGAGGCTATAGCGCGTCATTTTACGGAAGCACTGAAGAAAGAAGGCATTGTGACCGTCACGGGTGATCTGGTCATTGATGTTTCGGCATATGACGGGTACGTGGCGCCTGGCAGCTGGGCTTGGGAGGATATCGGCAATTATTATGGTGCGGGGCCATCCGCTCTTACTTTTGCCGACAACATGATTCATCTTTGGTTTAACTCTCCTCAGAAGACAGGGGAACCGGTTGACCTGATCCGTACGTTTCCCGACCTTCCGTGGTTGTCATGGCAGAATGAGCTGAAATCCTCTTCCGTAAACCGTGATCTTGCCTATGTCTATGGAAGCCCCTGGGGTGAAAGACGTGTGATCAGGGGATCCATTCCTGCCGGGAGGAAAGCTTTTGAGGTGAAAGCTTCCATGCCGGAACCTCCCCGTTATTTCGGGCAATTTCTTCTGGAAAACCTTGCCGGATCAGGGATCACGCTCCTGGGTTCCCTCCGGGTGACCGATAAGAAGCAGGAATTCACATTGCTTACCACGGTATGGTCACCTCCTTTGAAAGAGATTATCACGCTGATAAATCACAAAAGCGTCAATTTGTTTACAGAACACTTGGTTATGCAGGTGGCGTATGAGCAAAGCACCAGGGGCAGGATGGAAGAGGGGTTACAGGTCATTTCCGGTTTCTGGGAGGAAAAGGGGATCGTGGAGCCGCTATTCATGGAGGACGGGAGCGGGCTATCGCGGTATAATGCCGTTTCTTCGCGCTTCCTCGTGGAAGTGCTGAAGTATATGCATGGCAGCAAAAACGGCGTTCTTTTCAGATCGACCCTGCCCTCGGCGGGGAATGGCACACTGGGAAGTTTCGCGACAGCAGATTTCCCCGGGGAGACCCTGCGCTGTAAAAGCGGTTCCTTGGAAAGGGTGCGTGGATATGCGGGATATCTGAAATGCCAGTCGGGACGAGAGGTGGCCTTTTCGATCCTGGTCAACAACTTCCCGGGTACCTCTCAGGAAGTCGTTCGCAAAATAAGGAATTTGCTTCTGGAAATCCGGAAAAATTACTGACCTGCAGGATTGAGAATTTGGTTGCCGAAGGTGACACCCTCACCCTATAGCTTATCTTTTCCCTTTCCCTTATTCTAAACCTTAACCTCAAATATGCCAGTTTCCGTGCAGGATCATTCCCTGTATAATTTTCCCTGTTTCAGGATCGAGCTGAGATCCGTACATGCTGTGAGGTATGGAATAAACGGCAAGCATCACCAGGGAGGCCAGGATCACATAACCCGGTCTTTCCTTCTTACGGTTCATCACCACGGCAAGGATCCAGAAGAGGAAAGCGATGAGGGTTTTGTTATCGGTGAGGTCCCATGCGAAGGGAACGCCAGCCCAGGCTTCGCCGAAAGCGTAGTACTGAACCCAGGGCCCCAGGATCATCCCTCCCAGGCCCGTCAGGACCAGGGTCCATAAGGCAAAAGTACGGAATTTCCGGTGCCTGAAAAGGGCCATTACCCCCGCCACATTGGCAAAAAACATGGCCACGAACATCAGGATGATATGGGGAAGGAGGATGGCAGCAGGAACGTCTCCCTTGAAACGTACGACAGTAGCATTCGATTCATGGAGGGGATAGTTTTTCCCGTTCTTTTCAAATTCCACTTTGTATTCCAGTTTTCCTGCAGGGGGTTGGTGAGGAAGGGAAGCAACGAGTTCGGTATCTTCACGTGTCATGGCAAGGGTCGTCCACCCGTCTCGGGTGGGGAATTTCCGGTAGGTGACGGTGCCTGTCACCACCGTGTCGGGGATATGGAAGATCAGTGGACAATCCTTCTCCCCACCGTGACTGCGGATCAGGCTTAAGAGGTATTTATTCCCGTCAATGTCGAGTTCTGCCCTTTTCGGGTAAGTGGGACCTGTCGTTCGCTGGTACACCATGGCTGCAAAGGTTACCAGGGCAGCCGCTGCAAAATAAAGGAAAGTTCTCACTATGCAACCTGTTTAAGATTCCGGGGATAAATATGCATTTTTTTTACTTTTATACCTAACCATTCCGGAAGAGGTTTTTTTTCTCTTTTTTTGTAACTTGCATCACCTAATCTGAATTGCCATGGCTATTAAACGTGTATCATCAGTGATCTCTTTCCTCCTGATACTGCTTTTGGGTACAGAAGTGAGTGCCCTGGATCCTTTAAAGGTGGAACTGAAGGAAGATGCGGCAGCGAAAAAAGTAGAAGTATTCGTTGACGGTAAGTTATTTACGGCCTATATTTTTTCTGAAGGGCTTTCTAAGCCGGTTTTGTGGCCGGTGATCTCCCCTGCAGGGAATTCCGTGACGCGCGGTTACCCCCTGGCTCCCGTAGCCGGGGATCGGGTAGATCACCCGCACCATGTGGGGGTGTGGTTTAATTACGGTGATGTGAACGGGCTGGACTTCTGGAACAATTCAGGAGTCATCGCGGCTGATAAGGCTGCCGCGTATGGGACCATCCGCCACGGGAATTTGGAAAAGATAAAAAACGGCCGCAAGGATGCCGAAATGAGGGTTAGCAATGAGTGGGTGGATTCCGGCGGAAACAAAATTCTGGATGAAAAGACGACTTTCCGTTTCCTGGCCAATGAAAAGCTGCGGATCATTGACCGTACGACAACGCTGACAGCCGTCAGCAGTGATGTTCGTTTTCCCGACAACAAGGAGGGGTTGTATGCCATCAGGGTATCGACAGAACTGGAATTGCCCATGAGCGGATCCGTGGAGGTGACGGACCAGGAGGGCCGGGTCGGTTGGGTTCCCGCGGCCGACAGGAGCGCTGTGTCGGGAAATTATCTGGGCAGCAACGGGCTTTCCGGAGCTGATGTTTGGGGTACCCGGGGAAAATGGATGAAGCTTTCAGGCACCATCAACGGAGAAGCAGTGTCGGTCATGATCATTGACCATCCTTCCAATCCGGGGTATCCTGCGTACTGGCATGCCCGAGGTTACGGGCTTTTTGCCGTCAATAACCTGGGGCAGAAAGCCTTGTCGGGAGGGAAGAATGAGCTTAATTTCAGCCTGAACCAAGGCAAATCGGTCACCTTCCGGTACCGGTTGCTGGTCAGTTCAGGAGAATTGACCACCGGCCAGATCAACAAACTGGTCAAGAGTTTTGTTTGTTGCAGGAAGAGCAAACTGATTTCAAAAGAGTGGTAATATGAAGTATGTAGGAGCGCACGTTAGTGCCCAGGGGGGCGTGGAGAATGCTCCTGTGAATGCCCATATGATAGGGGCAACGGCATTTGCCTTTTTTACCAAAAACCAGCGGCAATGGGTGGCCAAACCCCTTTCGGAAGAAAGCATCGCTGCCTTCAGGGAGAATTGTGAAAAGTTCGGTTTTCAAGCTTTTCAGATCCTTCCCCATGACAGCTACCTGATCAATCTGGGGCATCCTGACCGCGAGGCTCTGCAAAAATCGAGGGAAGCCTTCCTCGACGAAATGCGGCGATGTGAACTCCTGGGTCTTGACCGGCTCAATTTTCATCCGGGTTCCCACCTGAACCTGATTTCCGTCTCGGAATCCCTCTCCCGGGTGGCTGAATCCATCAACCAGGCTCTGGATAAGACCAAAGGGGTTACCGCCGTTATTGAAAACACAGCCGGGCAAGGGAGTAATCTTGGCCATTCCTTTGAGCAGATCACCGAAATTATCGATCAGGTGGAAGACAAGAGCAGGGTGGGGGTGTGCATTGACACCTGCCACAGCTATTCCGCAGGATATGACCTGAAAAGTGCGGAAGGGGCTGCCCGGGTTTTTGAAACCTTTGACCGGATAATCGGATTTCACTACCTGAAAGGTATGCACCTGAATGAGACCAAAAAAGAACTCGGCTCAAAGGTGGACCGGCATGATGTTCTGGAGGCCGGGCTCCTGGGGATGGATATTTTTGATTTTATCATGAACGATTCCCGTTTCGATGGGATGCCCCTGATCCTGGAAACTCCCGATGAAACCCGCTGGGCCTATGAAATCAAACTGCTCAAATCCCTGATCCGGTAAATGATATTGTGTTCCTTAATCCCTGATTGTATGGACAGTTCCTGGTTTCCGGAAGAGCGAACAGGAAAAGAGGAAACATTCCACCACGATCAGAAGGGATTTCAGGAATTTGTTCATGTGTTTGCAATTATTGTTTTGTGGTATCCCGCACTTCGTTTTTGTTGACATCGTCGCCCACCTTGACCCCCCGGAGGAGGCCCGGGTCTTTCAGCATGATATCCCGGCTTCTGTCTCCGCGAATGGAGATCACTCCCTCCCCGGTTTTCCCGGCGGTGATGTTTTCTGCGGTCACATGGCTGCTGTGGAAAAACTCCATCACCGGAAGGCTTTTGGTTACCAGGTGGACATTTCTGAGGGTGACCCGGCTTGCATCGGTACAGGTCAATCCTTTGTCGGCTTCCATGAGGATATTTTCCAGAACGATGTTTTCGAGGTTCATTTCCGGAAGCCCTTGGAGGAAGATGGCCTGAAGGGCACCTTTGCAGGTCACGTTGCGGATAAAGATGTTCCTGAACCGGGGTGTTTCTTCGGTGACGGGCAATAAGGCGGCAGAAACGGCGGGCCCGCCGTCTTCCAGCATTTCGCTGACCGATTTCCCGCCGTAATAGAGGTCAAAGGAGATGGCCTGGGTGGGAATGTCGGTCATGTGGATGTCAGAAAGGTAAATATTTTCGACAACGCCGCCCCGTCCCCGGTTGCTTTTAAAGCGGAGGCCCACGTCGGTCCCTATAAAGGTGCAGTTGGAGACGTGCATGTTCCTGACGCCTCCTGACATTTCACTTCCCACGGTAACGCCCCCGTGGCCATGATACACCACGCAATCCTTCACCACGATATTTTCACTGGGGATTCCGCGTTCACGGCCATCCCTGTCCTTCCCCGATTTTATGCAGATGGCGTCATCGCCCACGTCAAAGGAAGAATTCGTAAGCACGACATTTTTACAGGATTCGATGTCGATGCCGTCACCGTTCTGCGAATACCAGGGATTGCGGACTGTGATGTTTCTGACGGTGAGGTCTTCCACCATCAGGGGATGGATGCACCAGGCAGGGGAATTCTGGAAGGTGGGGCCGTCAAGGAGCACCTTTCGGCTGTTGATGATACTGACCATCACCGGCCGCAGAAAATCCCGGATGGCCTCAAAGCCGGCTTTTGTTGTCAATCCGGAAGGTACGTTCATATTGGCTGATTCGGCGGCTTTTTTAAACTGTTCCGAAGGATACCACTCATTTTTTTTGTCGTTGAGGACACCTCCCGAAGCCACCAGTCTCTTCCACTGGGCGTCGTTGAGTTTGCTTTTTTTAACGAAGCGCCATGCATCGCCCGATCCGTCCCACACCCCTTTCCCTGTGAAGGCCACGTTTTCCAGGTCTTTCCCATAAATGGGGGAGATGCAGCGCCAGGTGTTGAGACCTTCGAAGCTGGTCTCCACCAGTGGGTAGAGATTCTTATCGGTGCTGAAGACAACGAGTGCGCCGGCCTGTGCATGGAGTTCGAGGTTGCTTTTTAGGAGGATGGGGCCGGTGAGCCAGATCCCGGGGGGGATGATCACTTTTCCCCCGCCTTGTGATGTAACCGCTGCGATGGCATCGGCAAATGCCTGGCTGTTGAGTACCTGTCCGCCGCTCACCGCGCCAAAATCCGTGATGGTGACAGAACGGCCGGGAATGTGCGGTTCCCTGACTGGTGTCATAGCGAATTCGACCCCATCGTAAACTTTTGCAGGCGACAGATCACCCATCCGGGGGGCCGAACACATGGTCAGGAGAAACAGCAGGACGGGGATGACCCCTGCCGGAGCTGAATGCAAAATTGTCTTTTTCATTATGCGGTAATTAGTTAATTTTCTTTCCGGGAATTGATCCCTGATGTTTTGTGGTTATCGGGTTATCCTGAACCAATCCAGTTCTGCGCCTCCGGCATCGTTGGTGGTTCCTTCACGGAGGGCGAAGATGCCGGCTTTTGCGCCGATCCATTTCCCCGGTTTTGCCTGGAAAGGAGGCCCTGCCTGAATAAAATCCTCTCCGTTAGTACTGTAACTGAAGGTGCATGTGGCACCGGGAGCAACCGTCACCCTGAACCAGATTTCCAGGGAAAGCGTCTTTTCAGAAAACAGGAGTTCTTCGGGAGTTCCCCTTTCGGCGTTGTTACACCTGACAGTCCGGATGTGGAGTGTGCCGTTTTCCCTTTTCAGGGAGACGAATTGGTAATCCTGACCCATGATCAGCAATCCGGCTTCCTCTCCGTCATGACGGGCATCAAAGCGCATTTTTACGGTCGCTGAAAACCTTTCGGCAGGAAATTTTTGCATGAGCAGGTTGGGGATGTCCCACAGGTTTTTTGCACCGTCAGGCCGGGGAATGCAGTTGAGTTTGTAATATCCCAGGTTGCCGGTAGGAAAACCCCACAGGATGGATGGGTTGGCATGCCACTGCCATTGCAGACCCTGGTCGGGGCCGTTGAATTCATCATCTTCCGGAGGTGTCGAAAGGGGATAAGTTCTTCCCACATCGGGTTTTGCATGAGTGGATACCGGCTCCCCGCAGCCGTCACCATCATTGTCGATGCCGATCACAGGCCAGTCGTTGATCCATTGCATGGGGTTCAGGTGGACCACCCGACCGTAGGCTTCCTTGTCCTGGAAATGGAGAAACCAGAATTCTCCGGAAGGGGTGTTGACCCAACCGCCCTGGTGCGGGCCGTTGATTTCTGTACTTCCCTGGGCCATGATGGTTTTGGCTTCATAGGGACCCCATACGTTTCGTGACCGTAGGACCAGCTGCCATCCGTTGGTGACGCCCCCCGCCGGGGCAAAGATGTAATACCAGCCGTTGCGTTTGTAAAATTTGGGGCCTTCGACAGTCGGGTTTTCTCCCGCCCCGTTGAAGACCATCACCGGTTGACCAAACAGACGGGTGCCGTCGGGGGTCATCCGGTCCACCATCAGAACACTTTTTATGCCTGCCCGGCTACCGGCAAAGGCATAAACCAGGTATGCCTTTCCGTCATCGTCCCAAAAGGGGGAAGGGTCAATCAGTCCCTTACCTCCGGCAACCAGGACCGGTTCGCTCCACGGCCCCGCGGGATTAACTGCTCGGGTGAGGAAAATGCCTCGGTCGGGATCGGGGAAATAAATGTAAAATTCATTGTTCCGGTAACGGATACAGGGAGCCCATACCCCCTTCCCGTGCCTGACCATGCTGAACTCTTCCTCGGGGGTTAATCTGTGCAGGGCATGGCCGATCAGCTTCCAGTTGACGAGATCTTTGGAATGAAGCACCGGCAGCCCGGGAACACAATTGAAGGAGGATGCCGTCATGAAATAATCGGTACCCACCCTGATCACGTCGGGATCGGAGTAATCGGCATGGAGGACCGGGTTTTTATAGGTTCCGTCGCCCTGGTCAGCCACCCATACCCGGCTTGGCGGATCACCGGTCTGTCCCGCTATGGGCCGGACTGCCAAAAGCAAGATGAGTGATAGAATCAAAAAATGCTTCATATTAATCATTCCCTTCATCTTAATCTTAACCTTAACCTCAACCTCAACTTAGTGTATGATGAACTTTCCAGAATGAAACTCCTGGTTTTCATCTCTGAGTCTCACCAGGTAAATCCCGGGCTTGAATTCCTGAATGGGAACGGAAGCTATGGGGTTGTCACATTCTTCTGATTTCAGGAGCGTTCCGGTGACGGTATAAATAGCGATTCTTCCGACGGCGCAGGAATGATGAATCCTGAGCATGCCAGAGGAGGGCTCCACAACCATCCGGAGGGGATCGGACGATTCCCGGATCGTGCTTCTGACCGCGGTGGTAGTGCCATCTTTCAGCTGGTTCCCGGTGATTTCAGCCACCAGGCTGTTAATGTACACTTCGATGTTGGGATACATGCCATCCACAGTGGTCAGTTGGGCATCGTCAGGAGAATTTTTCTCCAGTCCGTGCAGGTCTTCCCAGTCATCGGGCATTCCGTCGTTGTCGCTGTCGGCGGGTGCAGGCAGGGAGTTGAGCAAGGGCCATCCCCCCACATGGTCCTGGGTGTCGATGATTCCGTTGACGCTGCCGTTGCCTCCGGTCATAAAGGTAGCCGTCCCGGTACTGACATCCCTGATGATCCTTTTGTCAACGGTATCCCTGACCAGGCAGGCGCCGCTGAATTCAAGAACTCTATCATAGGCTTTCTCCGCGGTATGGGTGGTAATCTCCCCGATATTGTGGGGTGTTGTAATTCGCATCGCTTCTTTGTCAGCAGCAGAGACCACCCCGTAGCTGCTGTTGAACTGGTTGTAAACCCCGTAGGTCCAATTGTCGTTGGTTGCCCTTTGAGATGCGGAGAGCACATTTCCGTCAATAAAGAATTTTCCCCAGATCCCCGTTGTCGGGAAGCCGGTTTCCGTCTCTTTATCGATGGAGATGATCCGTTCCCGTTTGGAGCTTCCGGTGGCTGGTCCTGGTTTGTAGTAGCAATTTACTATATTGACGTTCATGCCTTCAGCTCCATAGCAACTGTTTCCCTGCCAGTTATAAATCACATTGTTGCGCAGGTCGACCAGGTCGGTCAGGGCAAACGGACTGCCGTTCATTTCTCCGAGGCGGGGATTTCGGCTGTCGTGGTGGGCCAGCAGGTTGTGGTGAAAGGAGGCTTTGCGGCCGCCCCAGATACCGCCGTAGCCATGGGCTCCTTTGTTATGGACGGAATTCCTAAGACTTTCGGAAATTAGGCACCACTGGAGGGTGAAATTCTCATTCTGGTAAAAGGAGACGCACTCATCGGTGGACCAACTCATGGAACAATGGTCTATGATGACCCGGTCGATTTCCCTTCCCCCGAGGGCATCTCCCTCCTGTTGGGCGGCATCGCCCATCCGGAACCGCAGGAACCGGATGATAACATTGTCAGCATCGACCGAAACCGGGTAGTCGCGCAGGGTGATCCCGTCACCAGGGGCTGTCTGCCCGGCAATGGTCACATCACCCTTTGTGATTTTCAAAGTCGATTTCAGCTGAATGGTTCCCGAAATCTTAAAAAGGATGATCCGTGGGCCTGACTGGTTCAGTGCATAACGGAGCGACCCGGGATTGTTGTCATCGTTCAGATTGGTAACGTAGATAACCTTTCCGCCCCGTCCCCCGGTCACATATTTGCCATGACCTTCGGCTCCGGGGAAAGCCGGCAGTTTCAGGGGTGGCGGGGGACTTCCGCCCACGACCAGCGTGCCTGTTCCTTCATAAAATGCCGGATGGGTTGACGCGGAATAGCTTCCTGCAGGAATGCTGTTTCCGTTCAGAATATAACTGTCAACATGGAGATCGGACCCGAGAACGGCTTTGGCCTCCTGAGCCAGCGACAGGTCGAGTTTTTCGGAAACACAATTCAAATGGTTAAAAATTACCTTGTTTTTATAGGCGGCCTTGATTGTGCCCTTTCCGAAACTATGTTCCCCGCTGCCTTCGATCAGCGTAACATAAGAGTCATTTCCCGGATATCGGGTGCCCAGTTTTGATACGTCCCATGATCCGGAAAAGCCACTGTTGTTGCCTGTCAGCAGCAGTTTTCCCGTATTGGGTTTGTTATTTTTTCCATTGTTCAGTGCGGTGATTGTAGAATTTCCCGACACCGGACCGCTGAGGGTCATGGTACTTCCGGCGGCATTGTCGCTTTCCATGATCAGGGTTACGTTTCCTTCCACGGAAATGGGGGCGTTTAATCCCATTCCCGTTCCCCCCGTGTTGTATTTGATAATTGTGCCTTCTTCCATGTGAAGGGTGCCGGTCATCTGGTGGTTGCCCCTCAGGCGGATGCCTCCCCCGTTTCTCAGAATGACATGAGCGGGGAAAACGGTGCTGGTGGTTTCCATCTCTTTTTCGCAAATCACGGTTTCCCCGGCCTGGGGCAGCAGGGAAGGTGTGAAGTTGGAAGGATTGTCCCATACTCCCCCGTTAAAGGTGAAGGATTCCGGTCTGCCCACGATCACTTTCCCCGGTCCCCAGATCAGTCCCGGATGGGTGGTGGCATTGTATTCCCCGGGAGGGAGCATTTCGCTGTCCACGGAAAATTGGCTGGTGGTCAGGTTAGCACTCAATTCCAGCAGGGAGCCGGTGACAACCGTCAGTTTAGCCTGGGGATGGAACGCTCCGTTGTTGTTGATGACCAGGGCGGCCCCGCTGGCTACCTGAACGGGACCTTTGCCGAGGGCACCGGCAGAGGAGGCTTCCAGGATTCCCGATTGAATGTGGGTATCTCCTGAATATCCCTGGTTATCGGATGACAGGATCAGCCGTCCCCCACCTTGCTTGATGATGGGGTGTATCCCCGACAACACGGCATTCAGGGTAAGCGTACCCGAAATATCAAAGAAAAGGGTGTCTTTAATGGCTACTTTCCCCGACAGGGTAGCTTCCGCGGGTGCCAGGAAGCTGCATTTCCCTGCGGAAAGGTAGGTGGCTGCCGCCGTTCCTGAAATTTCAAGGCTTGCCATATCCTGCAAGCTCAGGTCAGCGGGGAAAGACCCTTCCGCCTGAACCGTGAAATTTCCCCTGACGGAAGCACTTTCCCCGGAAGCCGGAACTCCTTCGGGATTCCAGTTGGCCGCTTCAAGCCAGCTGGCGGTGATGCCCGAACCCGTCCATACATACTGCTTTACCAGCGGTGCGTCGGCGGAGGGATCCCATCCGTCGCTTCCTGCCATGACCTTCTGAACGGTGTAATTCAGCGCTTCCTCATCGGTGAGGGCCCTCAGTCCCGCCCAGGAAGCCCTTCCCGACATGTCGGCACCAGGCCCCGTATTCGCATATTCGTAAAGATGAAGAGCAGTGCTGGTAGCCGCATAGCTCATGTTCCAGGTGTCTCCCCAACCTTGCGGATTCAGCATTCCGGTAATCTCACAATAGAGCCACGCCACTTTGGGGTAATCATTCCAGGGGCGCCCGAAGCGGAATTTGACTTCGTCATCGCCGGCGCGCGGACTGCCGGAAGCATAGGTGATGTCGCAGTCGTAAAAGACAAATCCGTAGGGCTGGCTGTGGGGTGTCGAGGGAGCTGTGATCCACCCTCCGCCCCAGCTGCGGATTTCACACCTGTTGAAGAAGGCGATGCCTCCGCCATAGATATAGTCGGTGCGCCCTACGACCAGGCAGTTTTCAAAGTAGGAGCGTTTCCCGCTGCTCCACAGGTACATGGTATCCTGGTAACCCTTCAGGTCACAGTTCACAAAAACAACCTTATCAGCCTGCACGGTAATCGCCTGCGCCTGTCCCACAGGTCCGGCAGTATTCTGAATCGTCAGGTTTTCGGCCCTGAAGCCGTTTCCCATAATGGTGAGTGTTGCAGAAGTGCGGATGTTATCGCCCGTCCATTTTGCAGCATCGGCGGAAGGACATTTGGCAGTACCACAGTCATAAATGTGGTAGCTGATGATGGTCTCTTCACGGCTTTCCCCGATAAAGGTTACATTTTTCTTGTCGGCGGGAATGATCAGCTTTTCGGTATTATAGAGGCCTCTTTTGATGAAAATGAGAGTCGCCCGGTCACTGTTGGAGGGCACTGCGTTAATGGCTGCCTGGAGGGTGGTGAAATCTCCGCTGCCGTCAGCAGCCACCACCATGTCGGCGTTGGCAGGTTGTGCAGTCAGGGGCCGCGAAAATGCCAGAAGCAGCAGGAATGTGAGGAATTTTACTGGGAATTTCATAACCGGTAATTTTAATCTTTGGATTTTTTTCGGATCAGGTCATTGAGATAGACTTCCAGATTTGTGTAAAGTCTCGATAATGTGTATTTATTGTAGTCTTCGGGATTTCGTGGATCCAGTTTTTTCATGGTTTCCCAGGCATCGGGCATCCCGTCGTTGTCGGTATCTGCAGGGGGTGTGCTTTGTCTTAGAACAGGCCAGCCCCCGACGGCTTCCGGGGAATCGATGATTCCTCTTTTTCCGCCGCGGAAGGTCTCCCCATATTTTTCGGCTCCCGTCCAGGTCTCTTCAAGGATGCGAAGGTCTACGGAGTCATAGGGAAGGGAAGCCCCTGCGCTGAAAAGGACATCCCTGCAGGCCGCAAAGGAGGACTGGGTCTTTATGCCGGTCACCTTTACCGGGAAAGCCAGTCGTGACCTTTTTTTCAGGGTTTTGGTCACGCCGCTTCCCTGAACGCCGAATTTCCAGTTGTCCCTGGTTACATCGGGGTGGCCTTCCATCATATTCTTACGGATGTAAAATTTTCCGGGTCCCAGGGGGTCGGGATTGTACCGTTCATCGAAAAAATTCAAGGTCAGTTCCAGGATTCTCCGGGCAGAACTCCGGGAAGTGGCCGGACCGGGTTTGAAATAGTTCTTCACGATGTTGTAATTTCCCTCTTCTCCTCCGTAAATTGAGTTGTTACCCCAGTTGTAAATGACGTTGTTTCGGAAGTCCACTTTTTCAGCTTCCGGGTCATTGCAATAGCGGGAGCCGCAGAATCGGGGATTCCGGCTGGTGTGGTCAGAAATCAGGTTGTGATGGAACGAGGCGTTGTTGCCGCCCCAGATGCCGCCGAAGCCGTGTTCCCCCTTGTGGTGGACCGATTTGTTGAGGCTCTCGCTGATGATGCACCATTGCATGGTGAAATCGGTATTGTCATAAAAGGAGGCAGTTTCATCATTGGCCCAGCTGAAACTGCAATGGTCGATGATGATATTTTTCTGCCGGATGCCGGAGATGGCGTCTTGTTCTTCGCCTGAGGAATCCCCTGGCCTGACCCGGATATAGCGGATAATGACGTTGTCGGCTTCCACCTGAATTCCGTAGTTTTTCAGGCAGATACCGTCACCGGGAGCGGTCTGTCCAGCAATAGTGATGCTGTCGTTTTTAATGCAGATGGGTTTCCTGAGTTCTATGGTTCCGGAGGCTCTGAAAATGATGGTTCGCGGACCGTTTTCTTCGACGGCTTCGCGCAAGCTGCCTTCCCCACTGTCATTCAAGTTATCCACAAAGAGGACTTTTCCGCCGCGCCCGCCGGAAGTATATTTGCCACCTCCCTCGGCGCCCCGGAATGCCGGCGGCTGGGAATGAACAACCATGCTGACCGGGATCAGCAGAGTCAGCAGGAGGACTCTTCTTTTCATGAGATCTGTTTTTATTCCACGGTAATCACAAAGGCTTCCGCTGAGGAGAGAGATTACCTGGAAGGGCAGGCTTTGCCCGCCCCTTCCGGATACATTATCAGGGTCTCCACCGGGGATCGCCGCAGTCGCTCTTCCCGGGGAATGCGATGTCTTTGAAATGGAAATCCATCCCTCCATAAGGATTTACCCACAGGTCGGAACCCTTACCGGCATAATTGCCCACAGGGATCCCGGGGAGTTCGTTACCTGCGGTAAAAAGAAACTGAGAAGTGGTGTAGACGTTGACTACATTAATGGTGGTGGCTGCCAGACTGATCCCTCCGTTGTGGGCTCTGAAGTCGTAGCCTCCGGCACTGGCTTCATCCCAGCCATGTCCCCAGATGGTATTTCTGATGGTCAGGCCGTTGGTGATATCGGCATTACTTTCAGGTCCCCTCCACCGGAAAGCAATGGCTCCCTTGGCAGGCAATTCGCTCAGGGTGCAGTTGTCGATGACCACGGAATTGGATTGCATCCGCGAGATCAGGAAATAACGGCACCGGGAGAAGGTGGAATTGCTAAGGGAAATGTCACCCACGGCAACCCCATTATCGGTGTCGGTGCAAACCACGGCATAATCCCTGATGCTGTCGACCACGCAGTTGTTCATGCTGAACTTCTGGATCATTCCCGGGGCAGGACCGCGAAAACGGGCCACACCTCGGAGATTGGAAATGCGACATCCTTCAAAGTGGATTTTTCCGACATCGAAGGGATCAGAAATGTTGGGATTAAAGACGTACCTGGAATCAAATGCCCCTGAGAAACTGAGGTTTTTGAATACGATGGAATCGACCCGCACATTTCCCATGATGTTGAAATTGGAGGTGCAGTCAATATGGGGAAGGGCCTGTACGAAACTGTATCCGCTCATGATGGTTAACGATTTGTCGAATGAGTAACCTCCGGTGGAGTAGGAACGTCCTCCCTCCAGGAGGATAATGCTGCCCCCCGGGATGTCGGGCAGGGTATCAGCCAGGATGGTGGCGCTTTCAATGCCGCTCAGGTTGATGACATTGTCTCCGGCGACCAGGGGAGGTTTCGTGTTGTAGATTTCCCAGCCTCTGAGGGTCTCATTGCTGAAGACGGCAATATTATAGGAGGTGGAGGGGGAAAGGCCGTTGATGTAAGTCTCGCCAGCCGTCTGCTCTTCGGGGGTAACCCCGAAGGTGAGCAGGGGGGTGGTCAGTCTCACGTCGGTAATTGCATAAACCCTGACGTGGGTGATGGCTGCGCCCGACGGGGTCCAGAAAACCCTGGCCTGGTTATCCAGGATATCGAACTGGGTGGGCGCTCCCATATTGGAGGGGAACTTCTGGGTTCTCACACTCCCAAGGTCAGAAGTCTTGCTGTTGAATTCCGGTTCATTGGCATAAGCGGTAGCCCGCACCCAGTACATTGTAAACCAGAGGAGTTCTTCTCCGACAAGTTCCTTATTGATGACCACGTAATTGGTGTCGACCGTCACGGTGTAGTCGATGGTTTTAAATGTATCCCGGCTGATTTCCAGTTTATAGGAAACCGCCTCCTTCATTTTGGCCATGTTGACGATGATGGTATTCTGCTCCGCCCTGAGGTCTTCATTCAGCACAGGCATGAAAAGCCTGGTACGGGGAAAGGTTTCCTCTTCCTGACAGGAGATAAAAGATACCGCCATGGCTGCCAGCAGCGCCGTCAGGAGGATGGCCAGACATGTTCTCTTTCTCATACGTATTTCTTTATGTTAATAGATTGTTCTCAGTCACTATAAGTCAAAATCCGAAACCATAGCCATCGTTCTTCAGAACTCCTTTGCTGTTGTCGATGCCGATGGTCGGAATGGGGAAGATGTAACGGACAATGCCGTCGGGGACACCGATTTTGGATCCGTTGATGTAATTGTCCCAGTCTTTCGTGATCCACTCCCTGAAGGTCCCCAGATTGGTATCCCACATGGAGATCAGCCAGCTTTTCTGTTCCCAGGTATCATCGGGAGGAGCAACTACCTTATGCGTAGGATTATAGATCAAGAGGTCTCCGTTTTCTGCATTTTTAACATAGAGGTAATCGGGCAGTGTACCGGTGCCGTTATTGGCTTCTTCGGCCATGGTTTTGAGTTTCTGAACCATGTCGGAAACCACCTGATGGTAAAGGTTCCAGCGGATGAGCTCGTATTTGCGGATCATCTCCCCGCCGAATTCCCAAGCCCGTTCGTCGACGATTGCGTGGAAGAATTTCTCCCTGGAGGCTGAAACTTCGGCTACGTACTTGTCGACTTTTACCGGCCATGCCGATTCAGGGAAGGCCCGCTTCCTGACCCTTTTAAGGGCATTCTGTGCTTTTTCGGTAGGACCGTTCAGCTCATTTTCGGCTTCGGCATGCATCAGGAGGACATCGGAATAGCGAAGCATCGGCCAGTTGATGCCTGTTCCTTTGTCGGTAGACCTTCCGGCAGGGGAAGGGAGAAAGTGACGGCTCCATTTTCCCTGCGAAATGTTGATGTTTCCTGAAGATACCAGCACTTTCTGATTGTCGCTGTTGATGGTGTACAGTCCGCAGGTCACGTCCCGGCGTA